>Ga0080013_1006456_pt1 | contig 10437 bp, 12 predicted proteins | sample ETNvirenome_6_85_FD_69236 | JGI IMG/M metagenome (GOLD analysis project Ga0080013, IMG submission 69236) | Marine viral communities from the Pacific Ocean - ETNP_6_85 (SPADES assembly) (version 2) | ecosystem: Environmental > Aquatic > Marine > Oceanic | place: Pacific Ocean | collected 2013-06-19
GGTGTCTGCTTTTGCTTCGTAAGCCCTTACTGGTGCCACGGCGGTTCCGTAGGTGCTTTCCTCTGCAATTTGAATGACGTTGTCAAGTATTGAAGCCACTATGAATCCTCCTTGGAGTCTGGTGTGGCGGCTTTATCAGCCGTATGGATATCGGGGTGGTCGGCTAATGCCTCAGCATCAGCAGCACACACCTCGGTTGGTACGCCATGGATGAACTCCACAACGTGGGTGGGTAGGTGTAGGACAACACCGTCTGATCCGCCCGTATAGACGAGATTGACTGGTGATGCCGTCTTTTTGGCAGCCATTAAGACAGCCTCGCTTTCACGGTGAATTGGACGGTGCAGACGACACGGGGACCGTCAATCCCTGCTTCGCCTTGGGACATAGACATGCCACTGCATTCCACGAACATGAGTCCACTAACGGACCCAGTCAGTTGAGGATTGTCAGCGACAGTATCTTCAACAAAAGAAGCCAGAGTGACGGCTCTTGATTCGGCTTCTTGGACGCCTGCAGCTTTAGATTGAACACACACATGGACATCCACGGTGTATTCCTCAAGGCGGCGGCGTCTCCCTGTCCCGAAGGACTCTGGGATTTGGTTGGAGGAATCAACTTCCCCCAAGAATATGGATTCCCTTCTTTCGGCTGCGCCCGGATCGGCGTAGACGACTTGGATTCCAGATAGGTCAGAAGCGGCTTGAAGTTTGGTCAACAAGGCGGCCTTGACGTTGTAGATCGTGGTTGAGGCCATGGGTTATTCCTCGCCCTCACCTGGCGGATCAACTACAAGATCCAACGGAGCCAAGTTCAACGGAACAAAGTGCTTGTCCCCATTCTCAATAGATTCCAGACCCTCTAGAGTTCTGACTTCATTGATTGAGTAGACCCCTGCTTGGATTCCTTTTGAATAGGTTTCCCAGCGATCATTGGTGGCTCTGGTCATGTTGGCGAGATCAAAGCGAGCGTAAGCAACAGCAATTCCTTCGGTCCTCATGATTGCAGTGAGAGCCTTTTCAAGTCTGGTGACTTGTGGTCTCAAGGCGTATTGGACTGTGGCGACATTCTGTTCATGAAGTCCTGTTCCCCATGAGGTGGACTTCTCTTGGTCTCCCAGAAGTGAGGGGCTTAACCCGAAGAGTCTGGAGACATCAGCGACAGTGGAACTGCGAGTATCTAAGAACTGAGAATCCTCTGGACTGATCTGAACTGATGAGAACTTTGAACTCTCAGTAAGGACTGCAAGTTTGCGAGCGTTGCCTGCACCAGAGTGAATGTCATTCCATGCTGCCTTCATCTGGGCAATGCCTTCTTCAGACAGTTGACCCGGAACCTCAATGATCCCTGAAGGGACTGCTGAGTTGGCAAAGAATGATGCCCCATACTTTTGTGAAGCAATGCCTAAGCCCAAGTATTCTCTTGCGGCTTGAATTGGTGAAAGACCAACGATGGCACCTGGCTTCATGACGTTTCTCACATGAGTGATGTCTCTGGCGGTGAAGAGCCCTTCAGCATTTGTTGAAGTGAAGACAAGGCGTCTGATCCCTTCATCATCTGTCACAAGATCTGGAGTGATGGCTGTTGGATCAAGTGGTGTGAGTGTTTGGACTCGTCCCATTCCATCACGAGTTGTGGCGATATAAGCATTTCCATCAAGCAACAACGAGACAATGATTTGTCCCAACACCTCATGATTGGCGAGGTGTGGATTCATGTTGTCAATCCATTCAGGGCGAGGACGGAAGGCTCGTTCTGATCCTTGTCGTGAATAGAAGACATCTAGTGGAAGTGTGGAGATTGTGTCAGAGAGGATTCTGATTGAGGCATAGACCGCAGACAAAGTGAGTGCGGAATCATAAGTGACGAACTCTCCAGACGAAGTTTTGGCATTGGTGAGATCTAGACCTCTTCCCCAAATGCTTTGAAAGCTGAGAGATCTCTTTTCAGGAGAACCAAAGATTCTTTTGATCATTCTTCGCTCCCATCAAGATTCCAAGCGACTTTGAGCGTGAGGAAGCCACCAGCCATGAATGCCAGTGGAGTCCAGATCAATGTCAGAGAATAAATAACAAGGGACAAGCCAATGAAGGTGAGCCCCGTGGAGAGTAGTGACATGGGGTCTCCTTAGAAAGCCGATGGAGCCCGATGTCTGTGTCTGTTCAAGATCACATTGACATCAGGAAGTGGGGTGGGTCTGTTCATTCCGGGTTGAGCAAGTTGAATGTTTCCGAACTCAGATTGCACACTGATGGCACGATCTGGGATTCTGCTCACTTGTTCAAGTGCGTGGTAGCGAGCAAGAACACGACAACACCATTTGATATCTTCAGGTGCTTCAGTTCCTACTCCGTGTTCGTATTCCACAAGGACTTTGTTTCCGGGTGAGTTGTATTCCCAGATCTTTTCTTTGCGGACCAGTTGCCCGTTCTCAAAGAGAGCGACATTGTTCTTCTCATCAGAAGTCAAAGTGGTTCCATCAATGCTGGCGGACAGCAAAGTTGTTGGGAACATTTGAGTGACCTTGATGGTGTCATCGTCGGTCCCGTTCAGAACGTCTCTCTGGTATTTCTGGACAAATGAGACTCCACAGTAATCATCAATGATCTTTGTGGCATAAGAAATAGAGCCAACAAGATCTTCTGCTGAGAACGTAGAAGTCTCCCCAGCCAATGAGTCCATTGCTCGGACCTCAGCAGGGGTTGTGTAGAACCCACCAATGATTTCATGTTGAGTCTTGAAAGACATTTCCGTCCCCCAAGTCCCCGTCCAAGTGGCGGTGAGATTCTTAAGATTAGTTTGGGCAGCGAGTGTGTAGGCATAGATGCCTGTTGCTGTTTTGGAAGTTGAAGTTCCAGAAGCCACAACAGTGTTTCCAGCCTCATCAACAATTCCAATGGTCACAGAACCATCAGCGTCAGTGGCAGTCTCGCCTGAATAGAAGGTCACACTAAGGACTTGTCCAGCATCACGAAGGACAAGAACAGAGTCAGCGGCGACCTTTGAGTAGTGCGCCATTGAGGCTCCTATTCAGCGGTAGCGGTTTCAACCTCTTCAGATTTGGAAGCGGTTTCGGTCTTTTTCTTTCCGCCCTTGACTGCTTCTGCAGCTCCAGAGGCGATCAACTGTTTTGCTTCTGCTGTATCTTTCCAGTCAACAACATCACCCGGACCATGAGATCCATGGGCGCTTGATGCTAGTGATTCAAGTATTTTGATTTTCAAGGTGTTCTCCTTAGTAGGAAAGACGAAGGTCGGATGCCAGCACAAGGCAGCAGCACCCGACCCAAGTCAAATGAATTAAGCCTGTGTTAGACAGCCGATTCCGTTGGAATCAATGCCGTCTCCGTCGCCTCTTATTTGGAAGCGGAAGGTGGCTAGACCATTAGCAAATGCGTAGTCATCTGAGCGGTCTACTTGTAGACCTCCAGCGATACGGACTGCATAGGAAGGCATGTGAGCAAATACAAGCGCACGTTTTCCTGAAGTTACAGCGTCAAGGTTTCCATCAACGAATACTTCGTAGCCAAGCAAGTTGCTTGGAGTACCGTTTTGGAGACCCGGTTGCCAGATGTATTGTCCATTGGAATCAACCAAGAGACGAATAGTCTTCTCAGCCTCAGGACTCATCAACCATTTGGTGTCAGAGTTCTTGTATGGCTGAGGCATGGTGGTCCATACTTCAAATACGTTGGCTGCGGTGATGGTTGTTGCAGAAGCACTGGTACCAAATGAAGTCGCTGCTTGAGCAACACCTTTTGGTTTGCTTGAGCCTGAGCCATTTGAAAGGTCAGCACCAAAGCCACGAGCAACAGCCCGTCCGCCTTGGTCAGCAACAAAGCCAGCAACGTTGAACAAGGAATCAGAAAGAAGTTCTTGTGAAACTTGTGTGAGTCCAGAATATTTAAAAGCGCCTAAAGTTACTTGTCCGAATACTGGATCAGCCTCGGAAATGGCACCTGCTTCAGCAGTGATTGCAGAAACGGTGGTGCTTGTTGTTACTTTAGGAACGAGTAGGTCTTCTCCACTAGCGGTTCGGATAACCGTTGCGCCAGCAGCAATAACCATGGACTCTTCTTCTAATTTTTCCCAGATGCGGTCATACATTGTTGAGTCAACAATGTTTCCGCCTGCCGTAGCAGAACCTTTTGTAAGGTCACGCTGTTCGGATGGGAGTGATTCAAATGAACGAACTTCTCCAGAGCAGAGTTTTGCGAACATGGTGTTGTCGTCAACTTTGCCAGAGTCGTCACGCACTGAGTCAGGGGCAGCGGTCAAGTCGCCATATTGGCGGAACTCGTCCATTGCTTTGTTTGCTCGTTCTTCTTTTTCAAGATGATCAAGCCCAGAGCGGATGCGTTCATCTAAAGCAGAGATGTCAGCGTGGATGCTGTCAATTTGTTGACGTACTTCTGCTGGTGTTTCTGAACCTTCGTTCTCTTCAACCAAGCGGCGTAATTCAACTACAGCATGTCCACGGGCATCAAATGATGCTTGGATGTCTTGCGGTGTCATAATTTCCTCCATAGGAAATAGTGGTGGGTAAGGATTGCTGATGAGTTGCGCTCGGTCAGCGAATAGCCCAAGATCTCTTGACGACATCAGAGTGAGTTTCGCTCGGCTCTGGTTCAGCGTCGGGAGCATCTTGAGAATTGTTGAGGAAGTCGGTGAGCATGTTACTGTCAGCAGCTTCAACAAGATCTGTGATTTTTAAGGACCGACTTTCAGCCAAGTTCCGAAGACTGGCTTCCGTATCGGTATAGGCAGGGAAGGTGACTGGTCCGAGGTCTCTCAAAGCGACCTCCGTCAAAGTCCTGAGTGGATAGTTGTCTTCAGTAGTGGTGAACTCATCTGAAATGGTGCGGAACCCGAAGGAAGAACCTGAAATGTCTCCTCTTCGTAGAAGTTCGGCAACGTCTCTCCCCAGTGATGTGTTCGGAAGGTCTATCTCGTAGCGGAGCCCTTGTTCATCTTCCATCATTCGGAGCGTTCCAGTTGAGGAACGTCCAAGAAGGTGATCTGCTTCGTGATTAAACAAAGCACGGACGTCTGCTTGCTTGAGTGTTGAGCGGAAGGCTCCTGGAGCGATTCTTTCAACGAACCCTCCAAGGTTCTGAGAGAGTCGGTCAAATACTGCGGCATAGCCAACAGCAGTGAGTGTCTCTCCTTCTTCTCTTAGTTCCACACCTTCTGTAGCAGTGCGGCGTTCAATGTTCATGGATTCACTCCGTTCAGAGTTGGGTTCAAACTCGTTGAACCATCGGTCAATATAGTGATGCCATTGCTCTGGTCTGTTTGCCTCTTTGGCACGAGCATGACAAGTGTCTTGGTCTGTGTTGATGAAATGTGAAGAGGTGATGATTCCCGCAAGTTCTTCTCTTTGAGTTCTGGTAGGTACACCAGCAATCACCCATGCTCTTGTGTTTGAGTCTCTTAATTGCCTGAGCATTGAGTTCCAAGTGTCTTGGACAAAGGTTGAAACTGAGTCAACATGGTCGTGGAGTTCTAATCCTGAAAGAGCAGCATGGATCTGATCAGAGTCAAGAATGACATCTCCTCTTTCTGCTTGTTCACGGACAAATGTTGATTTCCCTGCACAGGGTGGTCCCCAGACAAGAGTGACTTCATTTTTCATGGGTCGTTCCTCTCAGAAGACAAGTAGTTGGGACTCGGCAGATATTTCTTCTCTCCAAGTCGTTGCGGAGTGATACGCAATTAGTGATGCGACAGCGATGTCAATTTTCTTAGTTGAGCCTCGTTTGTCTTTGCGGATACGAGCGCCTCTTGAATCTTCATGGAGATGACAATTCAAGAAGTGCCTCAAGAGCTGAGGATCGCCATTGTGTGTTACCTGGCGGTCAATGATGGCGTCATAGAGCGCTTGAGTTCCTTGAGTCATGCGTTGCACAGATCCTGTTGGGAACTCAATGACTGGATAGCCTTCTTCAGCGAGAGTCATGAGTGACTGTTCCCAGCGCCATGGATCTGCCACTAGAGCAGCGACGTTGTAGTCCTCAAAGGCTTGACGAATAGTTGCTTCTACTTCATGAACTGGAGTTCTCCAGCCCTGAGCATGTTCATCGTCTGGCTTCTCCCAGCATCCAATCAATTCAAGATGCTTTGGCACTTCTTGATCCAAAGTGCAGGCAACAAGAGCGGTGGAGTCACCACCCCAGCCCCCATCAAAGCCAAGAACTATTCTTTCACCTTTTTCTAGTTTGCGATCAACTTCGCATTTCTCAATGGCTCCTTGTGGAAGCCAATGGTCAGCAGTTGTGGTCCACCCGTTAAGTCGGAACCTTATGAATGCAGCACGGGCAGTTCTTTTGTGCGCTGATTCAAACTCCTCGTGATTCAAGAAGTGGTCCCATGCTGGGTTGAATCTTTTCCAAACCTCTGGTGAGTCAGCATCAAATTCTTCGTTCTCTTTTGGTCCGTAGTTGATGTAGGCAAAGTTCGGATCTGAAATTTCTCCTGATTCAACTTTTCGTCCGTAGCGAACAAGTTTTCCTAGTGGTGATTCAAGGTCATAGCCTGCTGTGGAAATAACTATTGAGAGTGGCTGGTTTCTCGTCGCAGATCCCAGCGTAAGTGCGTCGTAGAGATCGGACGTCTTGTGGACCAGATACTCGTCCACCACCACGAGAGAGGGATTCATTCCTAGTTGTAGTCCTGCGTCGGCAGAGACAACTCTGGCGACTCCCTTGTTGCGATGGCACTTGATCTCATTTCGGTAAACGGTGCAGACGGATGAAAGTTCTGGTGATCCTTGGATCATTGTTTTGATTGCATCATGAACGAGACGGGCTTGAGCCCTATCACCAGCAGCAGCAACAACAAGTGGAGCCTTGTCTGTGTCATCTGCAATCAGGTGGTACACACAGAGGGCAGCGACAAGAGTCGTCTTGGCATTCTTGCGTGGCATTGTGATGACGGCTTGGCGGATAAGCCTCTTGCCTTCATCATCTTCTTGGTAGATCTTTTCAATGATGTCTCTTTGAAACGGAAGCACTTCAAACTTGTTGCCCAAATATGATTCCCCCAAGGTGCAGAAGCCCTCAATGAACTCAATGACCCTCTCGGACTGTTTCATTTGATTGGGCAGGCACCCGTGGAACATTCTTCGTCCAAGCCCTGAGACACATCTCCAATAGAGAGTGCGTTGTAGGTCTGGCGATCAATCCGCTCCAGTGGTGCTTGTTGTCTTGAACCATCAGTCATAATTGTGGTTCCCTTCAGTTGATCTAAGTAACAGATGAGAGCAGAAGCAGTTTCAAAGCGAGGTGAGTCTTCAGGGATGTTGACCGTGAAGGACACTGCGTTGTCTGCCCAGTTCTCTTGAATGAACGCTTGAGTCTTGAGCATGTCTCCAACTGAGATCTCATCTGCTTGTTGGATGAGGTCTTCGTCGTAGTCATCAAGGATTTTGTCTCTTGCAATAAACGTCACCACTTTGGTGTTGTCTGTGTAGATGCAATCCTCAATATGTCTGCCTGCAAGTGCATGACGTTCCAAAGCAGGATCATCAGCGGCGTATCTGACTCGGCGTTTCATGAATCTGGAATAGATGGGGTGAATACCAGCGGTCACTCCGGGGAGCATTGATATTGAGCCAGTAGGCGCAACACAAGTGGTCTTGATTGGGGCTGGTATCTCTAGTTCTTTTGCATAATCTTCAGCGGCTCGTCGGGCTTCACTTGCGAGAAGTTCCAGCTTTACTGCCATGATTTCTGACTTTGGGATGTCGGAGTATGGAAGACCATGGGCGGCTCCCCATTCTTGATAACCAAGAATGCCAACTCCGATCCGACGGTTGCGATCAACAACTTCTCTTTGACGAGGGTCAGCAGTGTCAGCAAATGTGGCACGAAGTAAGAAGCGAGCCATGAGACGAGTTGCTTCAGCGGCTCCAGAAAGATGTTCTCCGAAGTAGGCAAGATTGACATGACCTAGACAGCAGGGTTCCCACTGTTCAAGTCCAATTTCACCACATGGGTTGGGACATAGTTCTTGTGTTTCTCCAACTGAGGCAAGTGTCTTGTTCCAGAAACCTGGCTCCCCATTGGCGATCATTCCGTCAACAACACATTCAAAGACATCAAGTGCCTTCTGGTGATGTTCTGGGTTGTTTCCACCAGCGAGTGCATAGTGGAAGTCATCATCTATCTCCACTGAGATGTTTGTTGACCAGTGGTGCCTCATGTTTGCTTTGCAAGTGATGAACTCATAGATGTCATCATCTGCCCAGTTCTTAATTGACATACGAGCAGAACGACGAACATTGCCAGCGATAACACATGCGGCAATGTTGTGATCAATGTTCATCAGACCACGACTTGTCCATGGTTTCCCGACTTGTCTGTTCAAGATGTGACCAACCATGTGGAGCATGGTGATGAGTGGTGTTGGTCCTGATGCTGTTCCCCCAAAGCCTTTGATGATTGAGCCACGAGGGCGAACATCAGTGACGTCAAAGGTGATGACACCTCCTCCGTCTTCGGCTAGATCAGTAAGACGACAAAGGGCTGCAACCCAGCCTTCACGACTGTCGTCTACTTTTAAGACCTCACCTGCTGAGGAAGGGGAACTCAACAGGTGGGCAAACTCGGCTTCATCTTCATGCTGGTGGGACATGAAGTGCGTCTCAACTTCACCCAAAGGATGAAGGAGTCTAGCAATCGCCGAGTTTGAGTAATTTGAGCCTGAGCCTCCACCCGTCATGAGGACATCCATGAGGAAGCCAACATGATCTGAGAGTCTTTCGCCCCAGCCTGAGTGGTGACAATTAAATGAGAAGGTGCGTCCCTCTACTCCTCCAACCCATAGATGACGACCTCCCGGAATGATTGCGAACGAAGTCAGCAGCTCTTTCAGGCGTTGTGGTTCATCTTCTTCTATGTGTTCTGGAGAGACCAGAGCAATGTTCCCAGCGACAACTCGTTGTACCGTGTCGTCCCACTGTTCCATGGTGCCATCTGGTTTTCGCCTTGAGTAGGTTCGCTCATAGACGTCTTTTCCAAGTGGTCCCCATGGTGTGTTCATTGTTTGCCTCCTCTAGGCGTCGGACCTCCCTTTATCAAGGAAGGCGTCAAGTGCTGATTGGTGTTCAACCGCCGTGATGCCAAGACGAAGACGAGACTCAGGATTCAATCCGAGCCGATCTTCCAGAGACTGGAGTTTCCCTTCAAGGTCTGACACCATCCGTGCTGCTGGGTGGACAACGGTCTGGCCTTGTGAGCCAGCAGTCACCCAACCATCGCTCTCCACAATCTCCAGAAGATTCTTTCGTCTCTCTGAGAGTGAGCAATAGCGGTTGATGATGTATTGATCCGTGGTCTGATAGACACCGTTTCCGGCTGTCCAGACCTGGACCCATAAGTCCTGCCCGAAGTCATCAAGATCCAAAGGTGGATCAGGAATAGGCACAGGGGCGGACCTAGTTATTGTTGGAGTAGTTCCAGCGTGTCCAGTACGGGACTCGGCTGGCACAGGGCGAGTCATTGTTGCCTCCTTAGAGGCTTGAAAGTTCGGTGACAATGATTGGCATTTCAGGTCCAAGCCATGCACCGGCGATGTTGAAGTAGTAGTACTCTGTTGCCTCTTCGTGACACATTCCCCAAGACATGAGATTGTCTATGATCTGTGCTTCTGAATAAGCAACCACAGGAGGATGCTGGGACTTCTGAGCAATACCAATGATGGCAATGTCATGACCGTCCATATATAAGGCGTCAGGGTTCTCGCTCTTCAATGCGTCTTCTACGAGTTGTCTTTTCTCTTCTGGTTTCATGTAGTCCCCTCAAGAACATGTAAAGCGAGCAAGGCTTGGTGAGGGACGACGGCATTGCCCGAGAGGCGTATTCTCGCCACTTTGTTGTCAATCACATCAGTGACCCAGTTTGGGAATCCCATGCACCATTCATGGAAGTAAGGATTGAGTTTTCCGTCTTTGGTGAATGGCTCAGGAGCTGCGCATTGCAGTTCTTGTTCCCACAACTTCACTGCGTGTTCGTATTCTCCGAAGTTGAAGTCGTGTGTGCGATCAAGCGAAGTCTCATTGCGAGATCTGGAGAGAATGGAGAGTAACCTTTCGCCCGATTCTTCTCTTGTCGGGCATTCCAAGACTGAATGCTCTCGCCCTCGTGGTACGTCCGAGTCGTTGGTGTTGGTAGCAACAACAAAGACTCTTGACCTTCGGTGAGGCGCTTTGGCTTGGTTTGCTTGGACCACTGCCCATTTGAGAGAGAACCCCAATTCGGAAGTCTTCCAGAAGAGATCTCTTGCGGTTTCTCCACCTTTGTTTGATAAGAGGGCGACAACGTTTTCAAAGATAATCCTTTTCGGTAAATGTTTGAGTCCGGCAATTAGGTCGTGTATTTCATCACTGACCCAACGCTCGTCATCTGTGCCTGCTTGTGAGCCTGCATGAGAAACGGTT
>Ga0080013_1006457_pt1 | contig 10436 bp, 24 predicted proteins | sample ETNvirenome_6_85_FD_69236 | JGI IMG/M metagenome (GOLD analysis project Ga0080013, IMG submission 69236) | Marine viral communities from the Pacific Ocean - ETNP_6_85 (SPADES assembly) (version 2) | ecosystem: Environmental > Aquatic > Marine > Oceanic | place: Pacific Ocean | collected 2013-06-19
ACCGTCCCAGAGCAACCCCCTCCTAAATTAGGATCTCGTATTACTGTAATGTGGCATTGGGATTTAGGTGAGAGGGGGGTAGAGATTATAGTTTTCGGACCTGATGTAGAAGTACGTGCGAATATTTGTTGGTATTCAACTCGCGCTGTACATTTATTAGATAGATGGTTACTAGTCCCACCCATCGTGATTCTCCAAGCTTTCAATACCCGAAATAGTGGTCCTCCTTATAGTTTTCACATTCCTATTGATCCTATTCTTGTGGGGGAAGCAGTAAGACTCCAAGTATTCAGGTTAATACAACCTGGATCGGGTTCTATGTGTGATAGGCTTCGTGGAACTAATGCCTTGAGAGTTCAGTTTATGTACTAACCGTCTGAGCCTGCTGGTACTGTGCGAAAAGTTACGTTCATGCTAGTTGCTTCTTTATTTCCTATCTTGAGTGTTTCAATACCCAAGTAATAAAGATGACGTTGAGTAAGTTCTAAATTATACTCAACTGTTTCCGTTGGTGTGAGTTGTAGTTTAAACCAGAGATTCAAATCCTTGTTAGGATCGTAATTCTTAAACATTGCTCCTATTAAGTTCTTACCAAAGGTGGAGCCCTTGAATGTGAGCCAGGAGGTCGTATCGACCAATTCCTTGGGTATATAGACAGCCCTGAGCTTTCTTAGAGCGTCATGGCGGAAGTATTGGACCAAAGGTATGTGTGTTCCTTTGAGGGGCTTAAAATCAATTAGAACAGCATCGGAGAATGGAGGAGGAGGTGTACGATCTTTTTTATCCCCATGTGGACCACAAGAAACTAGAAACAATAAAGAGGTTAATATAAATTTAAGATCCAAACTACCTATTTCTCCGAGGTGGGTGGCGCTGAAACGAACCATGGGATGGGTTGGTTGGGCTCCTAGGAAAAGGTTCAACCGGATCTGATTTTGGTTGTGCAAGTCGTATTACACCTGTGCGTGGATTTGGAAAACGCTCCTCTCCAGGCCATCCTCTCAGATCTATATTAGATCTATAGTTGGGATCTCCTCCCTTTCGCATGCTCATATACCTATCAGCAGGCACTTTTCCACCGTGTGCCTTTAAATGCTTACCGTATTTTTCTCTCCATTGATCTAACCAGGAGGAACCCTGTGGCTCTTGAGCTACGACCGCAGTCTGAGGCCTTTGAACTGGCCCACCCCCAGGCGTAGCGGCTAGTATTCCCGCAAAACCCCCAGCTATACGGTTACGTATGCCTTCTTCTATCAATTCGGCCATTCTTTCGTAGGTCTTATTCATTTTAGATCCTCTATCATAGTATATAGGTCTAAATGTCCTCGCAGGTTGCTAGAATCCAGAAGTTCACCCTCATAGTGTAAGTGGCACCTTAGATTTTAAATTTAAGTGTGGATTCTGTATGATTTCGACTATCATAGAGGGCACCATTACTTTTTACACGGAGAACGGATGGAAATTTTATTAGGTAACTACAAACTCACAACTGACCGCTACAATGTAATAGTCGAGAAGAAGCAAACTCCGAAGAGGAAAAGGTCTGAGAGTGGAGGGCAAGATTATTGGATTTCTTACGGATATTACTCTAACTTTACCGATGCTTTCCTTGCTCTGCTGTCCTTCAGGATGAAAGACTCCGATGCGAAAACTCTGGGGGAGTTAAAGATTGCCCTGGATGAAGCCTCAGAGGAAATTGTAAAAACTATTCAAGTCCAGTTGGAGCCGTCTGTGAAGACTGCTGAAAGGGGTTAGAGGTGGTAGGTACATTAGGATACGCCGAGTTAAAGAAATTCGCTCCACATATGCTCAAGAGTTTTCAAGATTTGAAAGACTTGGCGCAGAGGAAGAATAAAACCAAGAAGATAAAAGCGTGTATCGCAACGATGGACTTCTGCATCGCTAGATTGAAAGTTCTTGATGAACTTTTAAAAGTAGGTGCTGGTGAGGACATACACGTTGCAAATATAGTGATTCAAAAGTCTTTGTATCTTCCTGTCTTTGATTATTGGGTTGAGGTTATCGGAAAATGAAGTTAGGAAGTGGAATGGCTATCGCTCGTCGTTTGTCTGAGATAACGTCTGCAAATAATAATATATTAGAGCATATGGAAATTCTACTGGAGGAGAGCAAGAGACTAGCCAAGAACGTAGAGAGATTGGCAGATATAGTAGAGCAGGCTATGAAGTATGAGACATGGGAGATAGATTCGAAAGATGAGTGATTACGCAAAGATAGGAAAAGAAGTAGGTGCCTTAGTTAAAGAAAAGCAGGTTGCATATGGCGATAGCTTCGGAAGATCAGGAGATGTGCTAAGACAATTGTATCCTGATGGTATTAGTCCTGATAGATATGATGATCTACTAACTATTGCTCGCATTCTTGATAAGCTTTTCAGAATAGCATCTCAACCTGATGCCTTTGGAGAAAATCCATATAAGGATATAGTTGGATATGGGTTACTGGGAATGGGAAGATATGAAGATAGTTTGTAATATTTTTTATTTTTTGTTAGGTATTCGAACTCAATATGTTACGATATACGCATGAAAAATGAAATAAAGATTACGAACGATCAGTGGAAGACGTACGAGAAGAAATACGGAAACCTGATGTGGAAAATTTCCCACATGATTTCAGGAGATGAGGCTATCTCTAGCCCAGAAGATAATTATGCGGATCTTCAGATCACTGCGATTGAGAGCGTGAGAGGATTTCACCGGAAGACTGGTGCATCAGTTGATGAAATGCTGGTGAGTGGAAACTTCGATAAGTATACAAAAACTTGCTTGTGGCATTTGAAGGGAAGTAAGGGAGCAAAAATTACTAGGCGTTATCCTGTCACTAAGAAGACCCTTTCTATTGGACACCAGAGAAGAGACGATGACACTTCAGACGGAGGAGAAGTTTGGCAGGTATCCGCCAATGAGGCATCAAGCTTGGAAAGTATAAACTTTTTTAAAGAAGTTCTACCCAGTTTATCGCCTACTCAGAAGTCGATGGTAAATAATATTATAAAAGATCCAACACTTATTCTTGGATCTGGAAAAGTAAATATCAGCAAACTTGCAGAATGCATGTGTGTGTCTTGGGAGAAATGTAAGAAGGATTTACTTCTATTGGAGAAAAAAGTTAAAAGTGAATTATGCTAGTGGAAGGCTCTGACAGAGATTATTGGGGGGATCTAGAATTCGATAAGGATTTGGGAATAAGGGAATGCCTGGAGGATTTTGTATTTTCAGTGGAGGGTATTCCTGGAGTTATGCGGACATTGATGAATTCAAAGCCTCCGATAATGGAGGTTTATTGGACTGAGAGAGATACTTTTTATTTTAAATATATTGATAGTGAGTGGTGAGAGAGATTATGTTTGAGAATGCTAAAAAAATACTGAGATACTATTTACCCTACGTGTTGATGATGGGGGGACTGATTGCAGTTGCCGCTGTAACGTCATCGTTTACCGTAAGCCCACAACACAAGATGTATGATCAAAAGTGGGAGAAATTTGATCAACAGCTGTATCGCTATAGCATATATGACGGTTGGCTAGTAAAGTATGGATCGATGGGGATGACGTTTGTACCCGATCCAGCGCATCAGTGGAAGTTGGATGAAGAAGATGGAAGATAAGGAAATAACGTACGAAGAATGGCGTGAATCTGCTAATCTTGAAATCCCAGGGTGGTTGTTGGAAGAATGGGGATTGTTGGATGGCTACGCTGGTTCTGGACCATGGCCTAGTGATGGAGATGAGGAAGAAGATGAAGACTGAATTTAATAAGGTAAAAATAAAATCAAATGGTGATAAAAAATATTTTGGCCCAGCTACGGTTGGAAGAAGCTATACTGTAGTAAATGAAGGCCTTGATTGGTTTCTTCTTAAGATGGGTGGCAAACCTGTCTACATAGATAAGAGTTCTTGTGAACTTTGGTATGAGGAGGAATCTGATGAGGATAAAGACTATTTCGGACCTGAAGATGGAGATACGCGATTTGCAGACATGTTACGAGGAGTTGAAACATGCGATATTTAAGCATCTTGAAAACTTAGAGATCAAGGAAGGATCTCATCACATGCGAAAGGTGTTTGAAGAAATAGTAGATAAGTACAAGAAGATTGGAGCAAATTCCCGCTGTAAAGGCTAAATACTAATAGGAGAATTATATAATAATGCCTAGTAATGTATTTGGTGCTAGTCCTGTGGAGGTATCGGTAGGGGATCCTAGACATAAGGTATTTTGTTGTATTGAATTCACCGAGTATCTAGTAGAGTTGGACATAGTTCCCAGAGCGGCCCCTAATCAGCATGAGATTTCTTACGAGGGCGTAGCATATGCAAGGGCGGGTTCCTACTGTGCTTTAGCAAAATGTAAACAGCGGGGCGATACCTGTGACAAAATGGTGAAATCCGTTAATAGAAATGCATTATATCTTAATCCCCATCGATCTAAGGGAAAGAGGATGTCTGGATGGATTAGAGTTTCTTGCGAAAAAGGCTGTTGTTCGCAGCAACAACTAGGGAAAATAAGTAGAGGAGAGTCTACTAAAATAGATCTGGCGGGAGTTGTGGAAGGCAAAATGACGAACATCAAAGAGCTTGTCGGAGATGCCATCACACGTTGGTATGGATGTAATGAGTCTAGCGTCCCAAATCCCGTTCCTGAATGTAGGGGGTTGTACTGATGGCACTTTTTGGTAGCACCTCACCTACTGGAGGGGGAGGTTTTGGTAGGCCACCCTCCACTTCGAGCGCACACAAATCAAAGAGTGACGATTTTGGTGCAAAATGCCCATCCTTAGACTTCATGGCAGAGTTTTCGGATCCTCCAAAGAACATTAAGCTTGAAGGGGAGCCTGGGGATCCTCCAAGATTGCCTGGGGATATGCGTAGGGATAATGACCTCCGCAATGCCCACCCTGAATGGTTAGCTCCGAGCCTCCATGCCCCTTCGTGGGTTGGGAAGTATGGGTGCGGGACGATAGCAACTATCATGCTAAATATGTATGAGCACTGGGATGATCTCAAAAAACACACGGGAGAGGGTGTAGATAATCCTGTTCCTGGGTGGGATATTATGCCTTCTGTAATGAACTACCAGATCATCCAAGAGATTGCTGATTGTGTTAAACAAAAAGGAAAGAAGCGTAAACTTAAAGGATTTCCCTTCATAACCCCTTCTGTGACTATGGGTATGTGGCCTATTCCCCGCGAAATATGGGGGGATACTACTTTTGTTATGTGGGATCAGGAGCTTCTGAGTGAGTGCAAGACCGAGATTTTCGATAAAAAATGGGGAAAGAACAAGCCTGGAGGTGGTGGTCCTGGAGGTGGGATGGGTATACCGAAGCACCTTGACCCTAAACCACCAGTGCCTATACAGCCCCCAAAGTTTTGGCAACCCTCTGGGTATCCAGGTCGCCAAAATGAGCTTGGGACAATAACAGGACTGACTTGCCCTCCTTGGTGCAAGGAGCAGAAAGTTGTGATAACCTATCATTTGTTCCTGAAAAGGATGGTATGGCAAAGGTTTCATTTCGTTGCAAAGGAGTATAAGTCCGAGTACCACGTTGCTTACTGCACAGTGAAGGGATGCGAGTTAGGATTGAGGCATGCCATGCCTGGGCAAGAAGGGAAGCAACCGAATATATGCTTTGAGTGCGTGGGTACACCAGGGCAAAACAGTAATATTCGCACCACTATATGTGCTAGTCCAGACGGAGCAATCCAAGAGGTAGGCTCCCCAAGATCGGAGAGTCCTTGGCCGGATGTGGGCCAGTACAGAGGACGTTGGCTCCCTTGGGCCGCTCGTGGTTTCTCAAAGGCTGTACAGCAGGCGGACGCTGACACCAGAGCGGGGCTACCGTGGCCTGCGAGCGGTAACTCAAAGATGAAAGACGGTTTTGATGTTTGGGATGTTTATGACAAAGATAACATGTTTATTCCTAATATTGTTCCTCGATTCAGTAGGATAACACTGCTAATTACGGAAGGTCCATTGGTGAAATGCTGATCGTGAGGATATTATGGTAGAAAATGTATTTGGTACAACGCCCCCTGCTGGAGGAGGTTTTGGGTCTACTTTTGGGGAATCTGAGTATAAAATTACAACGCGTGGACCTGGGGGGTATTTCAAGGTTTTCCTCGGAGGAAATGGAGGTGGCGGCGGGAATCGAACCCGCGTTTACGAGAAGTGTTGGCACATAACGGAAACAGTTACTATAGCAGGCGTGACAACGTGTACTAACAAAAAAAGTAATCCCCCTAGGTGTGAAACCACGATGACAATAAAAAAGGAAGTTGAATGCGGGAAAGGCTGCCCAGGGAGTAATGAAATCAGAAACCCTAGATATTGTGGGTTTAAACCTTGCAAATACGATGGAGAAGAAATAGAGACTACTGAGGGTATTACTTTCAAGTACATAATGCCTTTTACCACATGCACCGAAGAAGAAGGGCCTGTAGGTTCTTGCCCTGCGCTAGAGCCTAAGGAATATGTAATAACACATCCTTGTTGTCCAACTCTCGCGGACTTAAAATGGGCGTTTAATAACGCGGGTTGGATCAAGAACCCCAACGCAAGAGATCGGTTACTGCAATGGAAGCCTATTATGGATAACCACGTAAAAAAGAATAGCGGGTTTACATTACACAATATGTGTATGTGGAATTATGTTGTAATGGGTGGAGATTTTGCTACTGTTGTCGCTGATGAGGTTACTAGAACCGTACCTGGGGCTCGCCCAGGACAAAAAAAGGTAGTAAAGCCTGACCGCCCTAGAAAGATGAGCGATCTAAGAAATGGTGATCTCCTGGAAGGTTGTGATTGCGTTGATCCTGCTGCGAAGGCCCTGCATTGTTGTAGCATAGGCATGATGACCTATCCCAGTGAACCTTTACCTTCGACGAAATTTAAGAGGAAAGGTAAATTTCCATGTAAACTAACTCGCCCGTCATGGTGGGATAGCCCTGCGTATTCAAATACAAGACCCATGGATAAATTTTTCGACGGGTTGAATAGATTCTGCCCGTAGTGGGGGGTGAGGATATTATGGTAGTGAGAACATTTAATATTTTCAACGAAGGTTTCCGACAACAATGGGAAAAACCAGAGGAGAGGACTATAATGAAGAAGAAAGTTAGCTGGAAAGCATATGCTACTGAGATAGCGAATGAGTACATTAGTCTTCATAAAAAAGTCAAGGCTTTGATCCACTTGCTAGGCGAGGAGTATGGGTGGGATGAGAAACAGATAGATGAATTGATCGATCTATCAAAGGAAGAACTTCAGAGTTTTGAACCACCAGTCTTAAAGTTAATGGACAAATTATTAAAGCAAAGCGATAATAAACGTAACAAAGACTAGTAATGAATAAACTTCTCCAAATAATTGCAATCCTCACGCTATCGTTCCAAATATTTGGGCAGGGCATAGAAGTCAAGACTCCAGGTTCTGTAATATGTGGAGCACCATCTATCTCTACAAGACCTGGAATCATAGACTATAATAAGGTTGAGAAAAGCACAAAGGAATACAAGACTATCAAGGAGGAAGGAGTCAAGAAAGGCTCTGCAAGATATGCGATCCTTCAGTCTAAAATGAAGACAAGAATAAAGTTGGCTACCCAGCTTGTTGCACAGGATGAGAATGTAGATTGTGTAGTAAGAAAGGGAGAAGTAAGAAAGTCAAGCTATGAATTAAAAGACTTAACGGATAAAGTAATAGAATACCTGGAGGATGTGAATGTCACAGAAGTGGGTTCAGGGTAAACTATTTCCAGTTAAGAAGATATGCGGTAAGTGTGGAGTAGAGAAGCCTTTAGATAAATTTCATTTTAAGGTTAAGCGTGACAATACTAGAGAAAGGCAGTGTCCCGAGTGTAGGAATGCAAAAAACAGAAAATATCGTGAAGACAACAGAGAAAAAGCAAGGGGAAGTGTCAGAAAATGGAAATTAGCTAACAGAGATAAGGATAATGCACACAGTGCAAAACGAAGAGCAGCAAAGCTACAGAGAACACCCAAATGGTTAACAAAGGAACACTATAAACAAATGGAAGATATGTATACAAAAGCTTATCGGTTAACTGAGCAGACAGGTGTGAAATATCAAGTAGATCATATCATTCCATTGCGAGGAAAGAATGTCAGTGGTTTACATGTACCATGGAATCTACAAGTTATAACGGCAGCAGAGAATTTTAGCAAGAATAATAAGTATGAGGTAATGCAATGTTAATAAAGTCAAGACATGAGAGTGGGAGAGATGAGTATAAGGTATTCAGTGATATAGCAATATATGAGATGTTTGCATTAGAGGAGAGGGGAACAACGAGTGTGTATATAAGAGTTCCACCTAAAGAGCATACTTCATTCTATAAGAATATGGGACAAGCATACTGTCTGAATACTGAATCCTTGTATTCATTCCTACCTGATGAACAGCTGGATTATAAAAGAGTCAAGGAATTAGAGGTAGTAATAGAGGATGGATATATTCCCGTAAATAAAGAAAAAGGGAATAAAGTCAAGAATAAGAATTTAAAAGATAATAATGATAAAAAAGTCAAGACTGAAGGAAACACCGAAAAAAGTCAAGATAATAGGGTGTATTGGAGTGAAAGATGAAATTAGTCAAGGATCAAATTAGTCAAGGCTAGTTTTTCCTAAGCAGATTTTAATAAAAACCCCCCTCACAACATAATGAGAACATAATAGCATGAGTGATATGAGAAAAGTCAAGGATGAAAAATGTCAAGGTAGTGGGATAATAACTGATACCCATTATTCAGTTGTGCATACAAATAAAATTTTAATACTAGAAGAAAAAGTCAAGGCATTAGAGGAAAAAGTCAAGGCATTAGACGCTGAACTTAACTCTTATTAGAAAAGTCAAGGTACCCATGTATAGTCAACCGTTCACAATTAAAGAAGTCAAGGATAACTCTCACAAAATTCTACTTTTATGCGTGCTATATTTCAGCACATGGACAGCATTATTGTCGTAATGTAGAAAAGTCAAGGTCTATATATGAGGTGGGAAAAAGTCAAGCTATGATATTATCTCTTAGCACCATGTTATTATGGTGGGACGCTGAGAGAAATGAAGTCAAACAAAAATTAGATCCAGGGTGGCGTTCTAGGTATGATGCAATATCAGAATGTATCGAAGATGTATCAGAATTACTAGAAGACTGGAAATCTAATAATATCACAGAGCCTGATCCCTAATTGATATAACCTATCATAGCATAATGAGTTACGATTGCAACCCAATTCGAAGTATATTTTTTCAGAAATGGGATAATGCTTGATTTTATGCTAAAAAAAGCGCCGGGGGCCTTTAGCTAACTCTAGGATATATCAGGACTTAGGGTGATCCTTGTAGCCCTTCAAATTCCCATTGTTCGGTAAGTTGTTCTATTACCCCTCTAATAACAGCATCCTCATAGGACATAGCGTCCGTATTTTCGTGTAGGGTATCCTCAAGTATAGTTTTGAGGGTAATAAGCTCTTGCTCAGTAAGCATTACTTTATAGGTTAGAAATTCCATTACTCTTTTCCCTTCTTTGCATGGGCAGGATGTCCACCTATCCCATACTTATCAATATGTTCTTCGATATACTCGTCTACAGAATCATCACTCTGCTCTAGGTAGAAATTCATGAGGTGACGTTGCGCGTATTCATATATTGCGGCAATATCAGCCTCTTCCATCCATACATCAGCCAGGAGTTCACATTTATCCACAAAGCTCAATTCCCTAGGGTTTTTCTCCCTAAGTGCCATCATCTCAAATATTCCTTTACCCATCTTTTTTCTCCTTATGGTGAGGGTCTTCTATAGGTTTGCATTCTTCATTACATGCGAAGCATATATAATAATCATGCCAGAAAAAATTATCGTAGACTTGATCATCGTGTAATTTCGGTTCGTTAGGATTGAGCATTATAGTAGCCTCTTGGCGAATATCTTTGCTCCCACATAAATCGCATACTAGCATATTAGTGACTCAGGAACTTTACAGTTTTGTTTGCAATCCAACACGCACCACATGACGCACAGTCTGGTAACGTGCCTAATTGTTCAGGACAGGTAAACGTTGGCCCAACATAGGACTCTTCAGCAGCGAATTTCCAGCTATCCCTTAGTATATCCTCGCTAGGGATATATGCTCTATTGCGGGAATACCTGATAACGCACCTATTAGACCATTTTCTATTCATTGCTGCAATAGCTTTCTGAATAGGCTCATACCATCTAGCAGTATAGCCGTATATGCATACGTTAGGGTATAACTCTAATATACGCTCCCAGAAGGCTACATAGCTAATAGAGTAGAAATCCCCTAATACATGCAGCCTAATAACAATACCTTCAGGGTATTTCTTTGATAAGGCTGCAACTTCATCTTCTAGGGTATGCAATAGGCCG
>Ga0080013_1006458_pt1 | contig 10435 bp, 4 predicted proteins | sample ETNvirenome_6_85_FD_69236 | JGI IMG/M metagenome (GOLD analysis project Ga0080013, IMG submission 69236) | Marine viral communities from the Pacific Ocean - ETNP_6_85 (SPADES assembly) (version 2) | ecosystem: Environmental > Aquatic > Marine > Oceanic | place: Pacific Ocean | collected 2013-06-19
CATCGGAGGAGAAGAGTCCGCAGTAGGAAACTTCTTGAGCGGCATTGGAGACTCTAGAAATTATTGGGTTTATGTTGCTGACGAAGGCAACGACGCTAATGACGCAAATACAGCTATACATGGCAGAGCTAAGTCGATCGGTGTCGGAAATGCGTTTTTGACTTCTTATACAGCAGAGGCTTCTGTTGGGGATTTCCCAACCGCCTCTCTTAACGCAGAAGCTCTTAACATGCGCTTTTTCGCCAAGAATAGTGGTCAGTCCCCAGCTGTTGAACCAGTGAACGGAACAAACTGGAGCGGATCGTTCCAGCTTCCTACTCCCACTAAGTGGAACACTGGAGCTAATGAAATTACAGCTTTGCGTCCGGGAGATGTCACGATGAACATCAACGGAACTAAAGGTATGACCGTTGGTGACCTCAAGTTGCAGAACTTCTCTTTCACGTTCGACATGGCTAGAGAGCCTCTCAATAAGTTGGGAAGCAAGTTTGCTTTTTCGAGAGAGATTTCGTTCCCTGTTACGGCTTCTTGTTCTGCTGACGCAATCTTAGGCGAGATTGAAGCCGGTAACTTGGCTGACGTGGTGAATGATGATAGCAATGAATTTACGGTTACAGTTACAATTAACAAACCGGGAACTACCAATAGAGCTATACAGTATGACTTGAAGGGATGTAAGTTAGAGTCCCAAAGCTTTACGTCTTCGATTGGAGACAACAAGTCAGTATCTATGGAATGGGCAACTCAGGTAGGTGGACCTCAGGACACAGCTCATGGAATTAAGATTACTAGTTCTACATCAGTGGCATAATATTTAACCCACCCCCTCACAGAAATGTGACCCTAACCCCGCTGAAAGGCGGGGTTTTTTTTGTTTATTGGTGTATAATATTGGTAGGCAAAAGGTTATAGGAGAAGTATGGACGTTGACCCAGAAAGGCTAAAGGAAATGATGTCGTTCCAGATACACAGGAATGTAATCAATTTATACAAAAGATACCTCAATATATTAGAGGATATTAGGAAAGATCACGCCTCCCTGCTCCTTAAGGTTCAAGATAAAACAAGCGAAGAATACGCCAAAAGTATTGATTACTTTGACGCTGAAAAGTATAATTACTATAGGAAAAAGGTCTTAGACTTGGGAAACGAAGTCTTTCGCGACATAGAAAAATCCTTAGAATATTTAGAAATTAAAATAAAATGAAGTGGGTATACACGTTTGACATAAACAGAGAGAAAGAAGTTGAGGTTAGTGAAACCAAAACTGGTGAGAGTGGAGAAGAGATAACAACCAAAAGAAAGGAAAAAAAATCCATACCAATAACATTCTCACTAAGGAAACCGACTCGTAAAATTTATGACGAGGCTGAACTTTTTTATGGAGTTAAACTTTCGGAGGGCATAAAAGCTGGACTCCTCACTAAAACTCAACTAGCAAAAAGATACGATAACGATGGCGGTCCGTTTTCTGACGATCAAAAACAAGACTACTCTGTGCTGTTGATGAGCATATTTGAGAAAGAAAGCGCAGTTCAAAAGGCGCAGTTAAATCTTGAAAATCTTAACGACCAAGATAAGAAAGAAAAATTAACAACTAATTTAGTAGAGCTAACTACGTTAAGAGAGCAGCTAAGAGAATTTGAAGTTTTTCATTCTTCTATTTTTGACCAAACCGCTGAAGGAAGGGCCAAGCACAATGCTGTTATTTGGTGGGTGTTGTTTTCATCTTATTGGAAAGAAGACGAAGATTCCGGTATTAAGCCTGTTTTCGATGGCGAAAGCTTTGAGACCAAGTTGGAAAGTTATGATGAAATAGAAGAAAAGGAAGATTCTTTTTGGAATGAGGCGATTAGTAAGTTGTCTTATTTCGTTGGGTTTTGGTATAGCGGAAGAGCTACTACGGAGGAGGAATTTAAGGAAATTGAAAGCCTATATAATTCTTCAACGATGCTCGAAGACAACGACAAAGACGAGAAGGAAGAAGAGCCCAAAGAAAATAAAGAATCAGATGACGAGCCCGTTGACGAACCCGTTGAGGAACCAGACAACGAACCTGTTGAAGAACCTTGAAAGACGAAATAGGCACACTAAGGTATTTGTATAAAGACGTAATTAATGGTTACTCCAAAGTAGACGAGGGGAACATCTACATTAGGCACCTAAAAGAGACGGATATAGGTCACATAGAGGAGAGGAAGGCCAAGCTCACTGCAGAAGCGAAACAAAAGGGGCTACAAGACGAAGATGAAAAAATAGAACTTCTTATTAGTGAGTCCCTTTGGACGCAGGTAAAAGAAGACGACATAGAAAAGCTAAAAAAGGAAATAGGGCATTTAAGAGAATCCAAGAAAAAGCTAATACTTGGTCGACAAATCAAGCAGTTCAGCAAAACAATCGAAAGAAAAGAAAAGTTATTTAGCGATTTATACAAAGAAAGGACAGAGGAAGTAGGATTCACTGCAGAGCAATACGCCGACAAAAAAGTTCATGAGGAGCTAGTAAAGGATACATTTTTTAAAAGCAAAGAACTGGAGGATCCCTATTTCTCCGAAGAAAGGTTCGAAGAGATGACTAGCAGGGAACTAGAGGCATATTCGATACTATATAACGCTGTAAATTCTCAATTTTCAGACAAGATAATAAGAAAAATATCTGTCTGCCCTTTCTTTGTTAACTCTTTTTTCGTTTGCAACGATAATAGTAATTTGTTTTTTGGTAAGCCGGTTGTACAGCTAACTAATTATCAAATTGATGTATTCTCTTACGGGAAATATTACAAATCCATAATGGCCGAATGTAAGTCGCCCCCAAATGAACTATACAGAACTCCCGAAAAACTAATAGAATACTATGAAACCGCCAAAACAGCTAGGGAGGCAAAGGATAGCAAAAAAGGCCTAGGAGGAGGCAAACAGAGCGAGTATATGGGCTCTACAGTGTTTGGGGCCAGCAAGGAAGAACTACAGTCGATGGCTTCAGCCGACGAAAATGAGTCATCTATGGTTGATTTTTCCAAGGAAGCTGAAAAAACAGGAGGAGACATGGGGATAAATGAGTTCCTGAAATTACATAAAAAATAGTGTAATTATTAGCCGAAGGCACAAGTTTTTCTTATGGCTAAAAAGGATGTAACGTTAGAGGTTGGTTATAATATACCGAGATCGGAAGAAAGGAAAATCTCCAAATCGGTAGGCAAAGTTCAGTCGTTACAGGGTATCAGTTCAGAAACCGTAAGAAAACGATTCAAGCAGCCTCTGGGGAGGATTAGAGGCGAACTAGGCGAATTCGAAAAGTCAATGGCGGCCTCAAATGCTCGTGTTATAGCGTTTGGAGCTTCAACTGCGGTTATAGCAGGAGTCGCAACAGCTTTAAAAGGGGCTGCAAAAGCAGCTCTTGATGTGGAGAGATCCCTTGCAGACATCAATGTAATCTTAAACGCCACAAGCAAGGGCCTGAACAAGTTTGGCCAAGAGCTTTTTGCAATTGCTAAAAATACTGGTCAGTCGTTTGAGGTAGTAGCTAATGCTGCCGGAGAGCTTGCTAGGCAGGGTCTTTCGATGGAAGATACTCTGCGAAGGACTTCTGATGCTCTAATTTTAGCTAGGCTTTCTGGAATGGATACAGTTGACGCAGTAAACTCTCTCACTGCGGCTGTAAACTCATTTGGTAAGTCAGCTCTAAATTCAACGGAAATAGTTAACAAGCTGGCAAACGTTGACGCTGCGTTTGCAGTAAGCTCCGCGGACTTAGCTGAAGCGATCAAGCGTGTTGGTAGTAGTGCTTCTGATGCTGGAGTAACCATGGACCAGCTGATAGCTATTGTCACTACTGCTCAGCAAACAACGGCCAGAGGTGGCGCTGTAATTGGTAACAGTTTCAAAACTATATTTACCAGACTTCAGAGACCTGCGGTTCTGGATCAGCTAACGCAGCTTGGGGTCGCGACGAAAGACGCCTCAGGAAACATTCTTCCTTTGATTGGGGTTCTACAGGGTTTAGCGCAAAATTTTGATAAACTAGAAGATACGCAAAAATCACAAGTAGCTGAATTAGTTGGTGGTGTTTTCCAAGTTAACGTATTGAAAGCAGCTTTGTCAGACTTGAGTAATGAGTATGGCGTATTCAACAGAGCCCAAGAGATTTCAATAAGCTCCACTGATGAGGCAATTAGAAGGAACGAAAAGTTAAACCAAACGCTATCAGCTCTAATAAATAGAACCTTTGTTAATCTACAAAACGTCGGAGCTCAAGTGGGCGACGTCGGATTTGGCGGTCAAGCAAAAGGCTTACTTGACACCCTGAATAGTGGCATTCCTGTGCTTGGAGGCCTAGAAAACGTTGACCTCAAGGGGAATGAAATAGGGGATAAGCTAGGTAGGGGAATTATTAAGGGTTTAGGTAATTTTTTCTTAGGTGGCCCCGGAATGCTTTTGGGCGCTTTGGGTATTGGTAAGTTGTTTACAACATTAGGAAAATTTTCTGTTGATGCTTTTAAGGGCATAACTGGATTAAATAAAGAGACACAAAAAAGAAAAGATCTAGAGGAAAGAATTAAGGTTCTTCTCACAGAAGACAAGGCCCTATTGAAGCAGGTTGCAGATGGGAATGTTACCGCGAAAGAGGCTGCTCATAATCTTTATCTAGAATATAAAAATCAAGAAAGGGTTTTAAACAAAGTAAGTAAATTATCTAGAGGAGCAGCTGGACAATTAGGAGGAACGTCTATGGCTAAAGGCGGAGCAACTACTGCTGCTGGATTTATTCCAAACCTAAGCGGGTCTGCGCAAGAAAGGCTTGCTATGCTTGCTGCCGGATATAGCCCGTCTGACGTTAGAACTGCTTCCGTTCGAAAAACTAAAGTGCATAACGGTAGGGGCGGCAGTTTTTCTTCTTTCGTTAACAGTAAAGAAACAGTAAGAACCGGTACGAACGCAGAAGGGTACAAAGCGACTTTTGTAGTGCCGCCAAAGAGCAGCTCGGCTTATGGAAATTACGTTAACAACATACCAAACTTTGCTTCCAATTCTCAGATGGAAGACATGCTCAGAAGGGCTGGATCGAAAGGCGGTCTAGGGTCATTTGTTTTTTCAGGATCAGGAAATCCTATTAATAGGCTTTTTAAAGAGATATCCGACAGTGCCGGAGGATTTACTGCCCGTCAGAAAAAGGATGTAGTTAAGGCTTGGGCTAGAAGTAAGGGCGGCAGGGAAAGTATTAGGCAAAATGCAGCTGATAGGAGCGGCAGAAAGGGCGATCAAGCGTCCAGATTATCTGGTGCCTTAGGAGGCAGAAAAGGAAACCCGTTATTAGTTTTTTCTGGAGAAAAAAGTTCAATAAAAGGAGAGTTAATTGGAGGTGGAGCAGCTTATGAAGTTGGAATACCAATAAACAAAACTTTATTAAACCAAGGCTTAATGCAGGCGTATCCGAATTATGTTGGCAACGCCATATCTCATCCTCGTCTTTTTGATAAGGATTTACCTAAAGGATTTGTTACCAGCCTAAAAAATAGAGTAAAAACCTCAGCGCCTGACAAAGAGGGTTTGGGTCAGATATATGGAGCGGTTCTCCAGACGATAACTGCAGGCTTTGGCTCAAGTGCTCAATTTGGATCTAAACGTTATGACTTTGCAAAGGGTGGCAAATTAGACGATAGACTGGCTAAGTATTATAACAAAAAAGACCCAAGAGTAGGTAAGCTTTTTCCGTTAGGGGCAGAACTTAAAGGCGGCGAATATGATCTTGGCAATATATTCGGCAAAATGGCCGCAGAAGACAAACTGAGCAAGGCTGATCTAATAGGCGTTGGAGGCACAAGAAAAAGGTACGCAAAAGCTGGTGGATTCTTTCCAAACTTTTCCGCTAAGTCTAGGGCTATGGCTACAGAAAGGTCAATGGGAGGTGATCCAGAATTTAGGATGTTTCCTTTTCCCCATGTCGCTGACAAAAAGAGACAAAAAAGTTTTAGAGATGTTTTGAGGGATCACCCAGAGGGATTAGGAAAGGCCATGGGAAATTCTTTCGCTGCCCAAGGCATACCTAACTTTGCGCTTCCGGGACGTTTGGGGGATTTGTTTGGGGGTGCAAAGCGAGGTCTCGTCGACGCCAAGGACAAGGCGTTTGGTACTTTTGATACCAAAAGAGTTGGAGCTGAACTAGACAAACTAGAGGAACAATCGGAACAGTCAGCGCAGGCAATAAAAAAAGCAAATAAGGCGCTAGAAAAATACAATAAAGCACTTGAAAGTGGGTCTGAAAAGGATCTTAGGGACGCTGGAGCAACAACCACAGCTAAAAAGGGCAGAAGAAATTATGATACAGGCGAACTAGACAAGAGGTCTGCGGAGTTTAAGGGGCTAAGGGCATCCGCGCAAGAAGGAGCAGCACTTGAAAAAAAGAATTTGGAAGCAGCAAGAAAGAAGATTGACGCTAACGACAAAGTGACCAAGAGCCTCCTAGAAGAACAGGAAGGGATAAATAAGGAAAGCGCAAAATGGGAAAAGAGGAGAAGCACTGCTTTTTCCGCTGCGTTTTTGTTGCCAACAGTAGCCGGTCCACTGATTGAGACTTTCACTGAGCAAGGAAGTAAGGCAAATAAAGCTTTTACCAGCTTAACTAGTGGAATCTCTACCGCTGCCACTGCTATGTCTATCATTCCGGGACCAGCAGGTATAGCAGCAGGAGCCCTTATTGCAATTGGCACTGGGCTTGGCACTTTTACAAACTTTGTTGCAGAAGTAGGCGCAGGACTTACGGAAACTAGAGAAAAGCTTCAAGAAAGCGTACAAAATTTACAAGACGCTTCTTCTAGATATTTTGAAGTGGCGTCGAAACTCGATACGGCCATCAAGGAAGGCGCTGACGGGACCATCATAACAAGACTAAGCAACAAACTGCAAGAGACGTTATCTCAACTCGAACCCGCTCAACAGGCTTTGTTGACGTCCTCCAAATCGTTGGCCGAGAAGCAAAACAGAATGGGAGAAATTATCGATGAACAAGCCAGAAAACTAAAACAAACAGAGATAGCAGAAGGTTTAGCTGGTAGTATCAACGAAGCAAGAGGAATGGGGGTCACTTCTTTCTTTAAAGGGGTTGGCAACCTGTTTGGAGAAGGAGGATTTACCGCTGGGGCGAATGACGTTGACGCTATAACTTCCAAAAATTTAGGTTCAATCGGTCAGGGGATATTCACTAATATAGGGCCTAAAAAAATGAGGGAAGCTCTTGCTTCTGGTGGTTTGACTGGGGACAACTTTATCGGATCCTTAGCTAATGCGGGGGGAGACGCCAACTTAATCGCCATGCTTAATACACTTAACGGCGAGGGGCTTGAAGCGATAAGGCTGAACATATTGAGAATAACAAAAGAATCAGAAAGAAATACCAAGGTAGCTAGAGAAAATTTAAGAGTTACCAAAATGTATAATACGATGATAGCTGAAGGAACAAAAATTCAACGCAGAGCCGCTGATGAGTTGCTAGCAGCACAAAAAAGACTTGTTGACAATTTTGTTTTTAATAGGGAAATGCAGTCAGACAACCTGTTTAATCAGATTGACGTTCACATTGCTAAGTTCGACGCGTTGTTCGGTGCCGCTGCTCAAAACTTAAATGCTTTCGAGAAAGCCGACATTACCTTCAGAAAGAAGAAACTAAATGCTGAAATAACATTTCAAAAACAAATAACAAAAAATCAAAGCACCTTCATAACTAAAGCCTCTGAATTAGCGGCAATAGCTACAGGGGTGGAACTATCTAAGACGTCTAAGAAAGTAGCCGTTGCAAGAAGTCAGCCCACAACAGATCTGTCGATGCAATTCACTAAAGCGTTAAAAGCCCTTGAAACTACTCAAGATGTGTCAGCGTTCAACGACGACATAAGAAAGTTATTGGAGGTCCAAGGCGAGTCGGGACAGAAAGCAAGAACAGACTTAAGGAAAGGGTTTAAAGACTTTGAGCACCAAGCTGAGAAGCTAAGAGAGCAGGAAAAACTTCAGGTGACAATAGCTCAAAAGATATTGGAAATAGAACAAGAACAGGCGAGACTCCTGAGAGGTGGAGGAATAAATGCTATATTGGATCCAAAATCTTTTGATAGCATGAGAGGTAGTTTGGTTGATTCTATGGAAGATGTATTCCGAGGTAGAGGTGGGGTACATGGAGCAGCTGGGGTAGATGATTTACAGGCTGGAAGCGGGTTCCTGAACCTTATAGATACCTTAAGGAAGCAGGGCTTTGACACTAAAAGACTTGCAACCAATAATCCGGGACTGAGGAGTCAGGCAATAAGAGCTCGTCAGTCTCAAAACGCTGCTATAGCACAAGATCTAAGAGATCTTGGTCAAGTTTCGGGTATGCCATCCATGACGAAGTTAGCTGGGCAGTTGATGAACCCACAGTTAGCAGCAGACCAAGTTGATGATTTTCTTGATCCCGGAAAAGCAGCTAGAGAGCAGCAAGACGCCATCAAAGCGTTGTTAGTACAACAAGGGGAGACTTTTAAATCTAGCACTGAAAGGATTGAGGCAATACTAAATAAAAATGCAGTGTTGCAAGCAGACACATTCTTAGAAGTGCACGATGCAGCTGCAGAATTGAGAAGCGCAGCAGCTACTCTATACAGAATAGAAGTGTTAAGAGCAACCGATACCACAGCAGACAGGTTGGCGGTGGAAGCTGCTGAGCAAGGAATAAAAGATGCACAAGAAGTTCTTTCTCAAACTACAGCAAGAGGAGCGATTGACTTTGCGAAGATGTTTGGAGCGTCGGATTGGCGCAACGAAGCTGGCGCTATGGGAGAGCATTGGTTCGGCGGTAGAGCCCAGCAGGGGATGATGGAAAAATTTGCTCGAGCGGGGATGGGGTTATCTTTTGGCGGCATGGGGCTTGGCGTACTTAGCTCACAAGAGCGAGATTTCCTTACCCTATGGCAAGGAACTTTTGGCAACGACAACTTCAGGCTGGCTATGGCTGAAGCTGCTGATCTCGTTGGCACAGACTTGGCAGCATTGGGGACCTCAGGTCAGAAAGTCAAAAACGAACAATTTGTTGATAAGCTAGCTGAACTCCTTAAACAACAAAAGCTAGTTCCTGAAAATGTGTCGCATGGACAACTCTCTCTCTATATGTTGAAAAACATGTTTGGAGGTAAGCATAACATGATGCTACAACTACAAAGATCTGCTGCCAGAGATTCAAACCCGTTCGCGAAAGAGACGATAGAAAACTTTGGCGATTTGTCCAAACATGTAGTAAACAGAAGACTTAACAAGCTGACCCTCGATTCTAAAGAAGAGAAGAGAGCCAGAGAAATAAAAACACTGAACGAATCTCAAAAAGACATAAACGTAGAGCGGACCATGATCCCATTAATGAAGGCAGTAGGGGAGAAGCTTGAATCGGATCCTGATTATGCGTCAAACCTGAGGGGAGTATTCAACGTAGGAAAAGACATATTCACCTCCGCCCAAACACAGGTGGTCGCGCCATTTGTTCAGGCGATAGCAGATATGAGTAAAAGCCCCATAAAGGTAGACTTCGCTAGACAAATAATTGAAATACGAGGTGGAGACGAGCTTAGAACAGGAGTTGAGGATGCTGCTAAGACTGGGGCCGCTGCTGCCTTAAATCCTGCGTTAAATGACTTGTTGGGCAAATGGAAAGCTCTTGATACAAAAGTGAATCTCCTAAAAGATGACGACTCGAACTCTGGATCCACCAAGAACTCGGTAAACGCAGTACGGCAAACACCCAGTTTAAATGATTGGTTAGATTAATTATGTTAGACTTCCAAAATGCCACCTTGCTGTCATACAACCACCGAAACAATTTCGGAGGAGGGGAAGTGTTTAGGACTGGATCTGTAAAGGAAATATCAGTTAGAGGGTTTATACAGTCAAAAACCCAAAACAAAGATATAGAAGGGGTAAAGGAAGCTCAGCTTCAAATTCAAGATTTTATTGATGTCGCAAATGACTGGGAAGACATAACTATAAATGGCCATAATTTTGGAAAAGGAAGAGTGGTCTCAATTGACTTCGTTAGTTCAGCTAGTACCTTTCAGGACAATGTCAGGTTTGCGCAGTTTAGTGCTAAGCTGGAAATACCAACGTCAACTAACGGGGATGAACTTTATAACTTAAGGGGAGAGACGTACAGAGGCGTGCTGTCTTCGATAGACAAGACTTCTAGCGCGCTTTCTGAATTTGACGAGAGCTTTGACTTTGATATAGCAGAGGATAATACATACAGTTATTCACATAACCTAACTGTTAATTTTGTTAGCGGCGTTCAGCCGGAAATGATCGCTAGCGGCGCTAGGTATGATTCCAATAAGGAATACTTTATTAAAAATCTAGAAAGCGATGAAAAGTATCTGCTTACTCAGTCAGCTTCGGAATCCTTAAGGAGAATAGACACTTCAGCTAAT
>Ga0080013_1006460_pt1 | contig 10432 bp, 8 predicted proteins | sample ETNvirenome_6_85_FD_69236 | JGI IMG/M metagenome (GOLD analysis project Ga0080013, IMG submission 69236) | Marine viral communities from the Pacific Ocean - ETNP_6_85 (SPADES assembly) (version 2) | ecosystem: Environmental > Aquatic > Marine > Oceanic | place: Pacific Ocean | collected 2013-06-19
AGAAAGGGTTTACCTTTAGACCTGGTTCTAGATTTGAACATTTATGTAATGACATTGTACCTATAGTTTCAATAGAGTAAGGACACCTCAGAGTCGGACCCTTGCTCTCTATGGTTAGCGCCCGTTTAATAGTGTTACGATGCTATGAATGGATACCGTTAATCGATCGGTTAATTAAAAATTGAATAAACATTCTTGGACGCAAGAATAAATAAATGTAAACTATACAAACGGAACAAATAAATGACAGCCAATGCTGTAACGGGTAATGTAGCATATACAACTACAACCCCAACCCCTATGGGTTCGATTAACTCGACCCCTCAACTTGCTCTCTCAACCTATGGTACAGTAGCTGGTCAAGATGGCTACCAACCTGGTAACTCAACGGGAAAGTATGCACTGTATCTGAAGCTGTTCAGCGGTGAGCTTTTTAAGGCTTATCAGTCTGCAACTATTGCTAAAGGTACAGTACAAAATCGTACGCTTACTAACGGTAAGTCAATGCAGTTCATCTTCTCAGGTAGGATGACTGCTGATTATCATACTCCAGGTACTCCAATTCTTGGTGATGGTAATCCTCCAGTGGCAGAGAAGACCATTGTTATGGATGACTTGCTGGTATCCAGCGCCTTCATCTATGACCTTGATGAGACTCTCGCACACTATCAATTGCGTTCAGAGATCGCACGTAAGATTGGTTATGCACTTGCAGAATCTTACGATAAAAAAATCTTCCGCACCATTGCACTAGCAGCTAGGGAAGCAAACCCAATTCAAGCTGCTCCTGGTCCCGAGCCAGGTGGTTCTATCATCAACCTTGGAGCTGGTAATCAGTATAATGCACAGTCTCTTGTAGACGCATTCTTTGAAGCTGCTTCAATTCTCGATGAAAAAAATGTACCCCGTGAAGGACGGTTCGCAGTACTCTCACCACGACAGTATTATGCTCTGATCTCACAGGTAGATACTAATATCCTTAACAAGTTCTATGGTACTTCTACTGAGGGTTCACTGAATTCTGGTGAAGGACTGTATGAAATTGCTGGTATCTCTATCAAGCGTTCTAACAACCTGCCATTCATGGTAACTGGTGAAGGGACTGCTGGTGTTATTGATCCTGTTGCAGGTGAAAACAATAACTATGGTGGAGACTTCACTAATAGCTGTGGTCTTATCTATATGAAGGATGCAGCTGCAGTTGTTGAAGCTATTGGTCCTTCTGTACAGACTACTGGTTCTGATGTACGCACCATGTATCAAGGTGACTTGATCGTTGGTCGTGTTGCAATGGGAGCTGGTACACTTAATCCACAGTGTGCTATTGAACTGCAAGCATTCACTTAAGGAGATAAGATATGTCTTATATTCCAGGTTTCAGTAGGAGTATTACTTGTACAGCACTTGGTGCTTCTACAGTATCTTCAGTTACAATGGATCCACAAACTAATCAGGAGTGGGGACGTACAGCTATTGTAATGGCTGATGGCGATCCTCCTGACCCAGATGTACCAGCAGACGTAACAGCTGTTGGAGCCTCTACAGTAGGCTTGTGGGGTGGTGTAGGTGCCAGTGCAGCTGGTATCGAATAAACAATACAAAGGTAAATAACAATGGCTAATCCCTCAAATGCACTGTGGGACGCACCTCTTGAATGGCAAGGTAATGGTGGTTCCGGTGATAATGATGCACTGTCAGGTGGAGATTCAGCATATCGTAACTCGGTAGCTGGTACTCAAGGTGGTACTTATTCTCAATCTGGTGTTTATAGCATCACAAAAAATCTCATGTTTGCTTATCAAGAAGTAGAATGTGATAGTCCTGCAAGAGACAGGTCTTAAATAAACTGGGAGGGTCTTCGGATCCTCCTTTTCTTTTACTAAACATATAACATATTCGTTATTCTATTATGACTTACTCAGGAACAGCAGCGAACCCACTACTAGATCCAATTAATCAGATGCTGATGAGTGTAGGGCAGGCTCCTGTTCAAGATACATCAGATCCTAATACAGATATTGACATTGCTAGGCGTACACTTACACAATGCTCCAATGAAATTCAGGCTGAAGGCTGGTCATTCAATAAAGAATACCATGTGTTGATGCCATTGGATGACACAGGACGTATCTTGATACCTAATAATATGTTGCAAGCTGCTCTTAGTACTAGAGTAGTTGCTAATGCAACACATAGAGCAGTGATGAGAAAAGATCCATCTCTAGATGGTGACTCTCTCTATCTATATGATATGGTTCATCATACTTTTATCTGGTCTCAAGCTACATACTGTGATGTATTGTGGTATTATGATTGGGTAGAACTTCCTAAACCTATACAAATGTATGTTAATGCTAAAGCATGTAAGATGTTTGCACAACGTACAATTGGTGATCCAGGAGTGATAGGTCAATTACAAGATCAAGAAAATTTCTGTAAGACCTATGCACTTGAATTTGATACACAACAATATATACATTCCATCTTTGGCTATGAAGAAGAAGGTGACTTCTATAGTAGCTATCAACCTTATCAAGCATTGAGAAGATTCTAATGTCAGCAGTTACACAACGTATCCCTAATTATTTAGGTGGAATATCTAAACAATCAGATGATCAGATGCCATTGGGTACGCTGAATGACTGTAGAAATGCATACCCAGATGCTACATTTGGTCTATGTAAAAGACCAGGTTTTGAATCAGTATATCAACTTCTGAATGCTACTAGTGATTTCTATACAGCACCTACATTTAATGATACCTTTTGGTTTAGTTTAATCAGAGAATCTGCAGGTGATAAGAATCCTTACTTTGGATGTATCACTCCAGCCTATACTAATAACCAAGATGTATTAGTTCCTGGTGATTTATATCTATGGAGAGCAGACAATCCTGTTGTATTTAAAATAGTTACAGGTGAATCTTACTTCACTTCTACTGATCCAATTAATGATTATACAACTGTTAATGAACAATCAGCTGTAATCATTACTAATAAAACAGTGGTAGTCACAGCTCAATCTAATGATTCTCGTACTCTAACTGGTGCTGTAACTAATTATGCAGCATTAGAAGAGACAGTAACTGATCCTGCTACAGGTGATATCTATATAATATTAAATAGTAATGTTCCTGAAGATGATTATTATCTGGAATGGACTGGTACAGCATGGGAGGAATGTATGGCACCAGGGTTTAGTCCTGGTTTAAATGTAGATACCTTACCACATAGACTAGTTATCACAGATTCAGATGCTACTTTAGGTTCTTTGAATCTAGGTGATAGGAAATCAGGTAATGATACTACTAATCCTATGCCTTCTTTTATTGGTAATAGGATCAGACAAACATTTATATATGAAAATAGACTTGGTTTCTTATCACAAGATAACTGTACCTTAAGTCAAGCTACACTTAATGTAACAGGTGGTGCCTATAATTTCTTTAGGAGATCAGCTCTTACATTAACAGCTTCAGATCCTATTGATTTAAAGACATCTACTGTTACTCCAGCACATCTTATCAATTGTATACCACAAGCTAATGGTCTGTTACTGTTTAGTACTAATGCTATTTATGTATTATCTTCACAGAATGGATCATTATCTCCTACAACATATACAGTAAGACTACTATCTTCAGTTGAAATAGCAGAAGATATCATGCCTGTAGCTATGGGTACTGATGTCATTATAATTAATAAGACCTTATCTTATGCTAGAGCACTTGGTGTCACAACTCAAGGCTATCAAGAACATCCAGCAATGAGAGATTTCTCTAAATCAGTAGAAGAACTTATACCATCTAGTGTTAATAGGTTAGTTGCTAATACTCAAAGTGAAAAGGTTTGTGCTTATCAAATAGATAGTAATGAATTCTTCTTCTATAGTACCTATGATCCTGGTGATAAGGATCCTATTAGAGCATGGTATGTATGGGAGACACCAGATTATAGTATCATTAAACATATGACTATGTGGAATGATCAAGTACTAGCTGTACTACAAGTAGGTAATCATTATCAATTTGTTAATGCTAGATTAACTAGATCTAATACTAGTGTCATTGATACAAAGCAAGGGATCAAAGCTAATCCACATCTAGATCTATTCTTCACTCCTATACTTGCACAAATAGATCCAGATAATGAACTACAAACTAAAGTTAGTATGAAGTATAGTTGGTATCCAGAACTACCAACAACTCTTATCATGGTGGATGATGGTAATCCTCTTACATGGTCTTCAGGTTTAATTAGAGAAGCAGTAAAACAAGAAACATATTGGATGTATGTAGAGGATCCTGATGGTTCTATTAGAGCTAGTATTAATTCAGATGATTCATTAGCTAGAGTAGGTGTTAAGTATGCTATGAATGCAAGACTACCTAGATTTTACTTTAATTTAGGAGAAGGAACTGTAGATACAACAGCACATCTCACAGTTTCTAGGGCTAAATTTACAGTAGGTAGGACTGGAGCATGTGGTTTTAAAGTACATAGTAGAGGTAATCAAGTAGAACAGTTCACTCAAACTGATGATCTTCAAACTACATTCCCTATTAACTTTAACTTTAAAGATGAATCATCATCAACACCATCAGATGTTAATAGAATTGAAGTAATGGTTAATGGTATTACATATATTTTATATCTTGATTATATCATCACACCAACTAGAGAAGTACAGTTCTTAGATGGACATGTACCATCTGCAGGTTCTATTATTACATTTACATTACAGAACGAAGTATATAGTATTTATGAGATTCCAATCTCAGATCAATATAAAGCAGGTAGTGCTGCATTAGGAGGACAATCAATCGAGAAGCGTATGTTTACAGTACCAATACATCAAAAGAATGACAACTTCTATTTGTCAATTTATACAGATACACCACTACCAGTTTCCATTAATTCAATGGCTTGGGAAGGTATCTATTCACCAAGATTCTATGCAAGGAGTTAAGTAATGCCAGCAGCTATAATAAGTGGTATCTCGGCAATCGTTGGTTTAGGTATGTCTGCAGCCGGTGGGGCAGCAGCAGATTCAGCAGCTAAAGAACAAGTTAAGATCCAATATGAAAGAGATAAGGATCAATGGAAATATGAGAATGCTAAAGCTAAAGATCAATGGAACTTTGAAAAAGCCAAGATCGAAGCTGCTAAAGTTAATAATGAGAACGAGTTAAAATTTAGAGAGGAATCTGAGAAGCAGAATTGGGAACAGCAAATGTCCATCCGTCAAGCATCTTATGATGCTAAGAAGGATGAATATAAAGCTGCTGAAAAGGAAGCTAAGAATCAAGAAAGATTAAATACTAAAGAATTTGAGAACTCAAAAGCTCAACAAAGTCAATGGTTAGAAGATCAAAAGACTGAAAAGTATTTTGCTGATGAGAAAGCTTCCTTAGCTTTAGCTCAGACTATGGATAAAGCAGAAGATCTATATGGTAAAGCAAACACTCAATATGGTCAAACTGTAAGGGATATTAATCTATCACAGAATAATGCTCAGAGAGAATTAGATGATACAACTAGAGATCTGAAAGTTAATAATAGGTCAATTGAAGATCAGATGGCATATGATCAAGAGTTTGCTCAACTACAAGTAGATCAGATAAGTACTGAAAATTCTTATCTAATAGAAGATGAGACTGCAGCTCAAGCTGGTTTCCTTAATGAACAAGCTCAAGCAACACATGATCTAACAAATCAAATAGATAAAGAAAATCTAGAAAGAAATGAACAACATGCAGAATTAGATTATCAATCAGATTTAGCTGGTTATAAAGATGACTTTGTCAAAGATGATGCTCGGATTGAAAATCAACTAGCAATTGATCAGAAAGCAACAGCTGATGATACAGCTGATAATCAATTTGCAATGGCTGAATTAGAAGAGCAATTATCACAAGATACTGGTGATTCAAACATCAGAGATCTACAGAATAAGTTAGATAAATTTGTTGCTGGTAAGAATTTTGAGAAAGAATCTACTTGGGTTAAACAACTACAAGCTACTGGTGAAGCTGCTGCAAGTGGTAGAGCTGGTATGAGTGCAGCTGCTGCTAGACAAAGTGTAGTAGCTGAGATGGGTAGAGCATCAGCTCAATTAGATGATGCTATCCTACGTGGTAAGAAAGAAACCAGTAACTTACAAGATTTTGAAAGAACTAAGCAAGCATTTGCTACTGATAAATTAGGTAATCAAAGAGAAACTAAGAGGATAGCTAAAGATTCAGCTCAATCTTCTTTCAGTGCTCAGACTCAAAAGATATCTAATGCTATGGCTCAATCTGAAGGTGAAACTAGAAGGTTGCAAAATAGACTTGGTAGTAAGAAAGAGTATGTAGATGCTAAATCTAATCATGCTATCTCTACTTTCAATGATAATTTTAACCTTAAGACAAATGATATCACTGCTAGATCTACTCAATCTGCTATAGATGCAAAGAGAAAACAGGCAAAGAATGATAATGAAATGGCTCAGATCCAAAAGAATCTAGATAAGAACCTGAATGCTCAAGGTTATAATATTGTCAGAAATGATAATAAGATGACTACTGCAGCTGATAAATATAATGCTCAGAAGGAAGCATTTGATAATCAGAAGCTTGATGCTAAAGAAAATAAAGGCATGGCTAAGGCTGATGCTAGACGTAGTGTTAAGATTGCAAAACAGAATGAGAAGATTGATAAGAAAGTACGAGAAGAAAATCTTAAGTCTGCTAAGCAGCAGAACAAGTTCGATCAGAAAGAACTTAAACTTGGTAAGTTATCAGCTGATCTGAAAGCTGATGCAATGCGATTACCTAAGCCTAATATTGGTCCAGAGATCCCCCAACCGTTCTCTTATCCAAGAAATGAATATGTACTACCAGAGAAACCAATTAAGGCTCCTAAGCCTATTAAAGGTGCTGCTAATACAAGTAGTATGATGCAAGCTATTGGTAGTAGTCTACAAGGTATTAATTGGGGGAGCTTTATTAAATAATGACACAGTATCAATCTAAATCAAAGAAAGGTCAATTCAATCAACGTAGTGCAGGTGGCAACAGTAAATCTAGATCAGCACTTAGAGCTGGTCAAGAGAAGGTAAGACAGTTAGAGAATCAAGCACAGCAAATGATAGGTAGACAAGATAGCTACCTAGCTGTGATGAATGCTAAATTCAAAGCTGAAGAAGAAAATAGATCACAAGTTTTTAAATTTGAAACTGAACAGGAAGATAGATTTCAAGAGCAGGTTATTGAAAACTATAATCAGAAGATAACAAATGCTCAAGTTGAAGGTCAGAAGAATGAAGCTATCTTCAAATCTCTAGCTAATATGTCTGACACTGCTGGTAAACAGGCAGCTAGGATAGTACAAGCTAGGCAAGATGAGCATAATAGAAATCAAGTTAATGAAGGAACTACAGCAGCTTACGATATAGATTTTGCTGATGTAATGACTCCATTTGAGTGGGAAGCTAATGAAAAGAAGGCTACAAAACAAGCAGAAGAAAGGAAAGATTTAAAACTAGATGAAGCTAAGAGACTTTATACAATTGCTCAGAAGAATAAAATTGCAGGTGCTGCATTAGAAGAAGGTCAACCTGCTGTAGAAGTTGAAAGACACTATGGGGTTGATTGGTCAGTAGAGAAAAAGCAATCTTTCCTTAAGACTCAAGTCAAACAATTTTTTAATTGGATTGATGGTAAGGGACAGGATTTTAAAGTATCAACTAAAAATATTGAAGGTTATAAAGGTAATCAAAAAGTAGTAACATTAGCGGAATTAACTAAACAAGGGGATGGAGAGACAGCTAGAGCTGTTGAAACTTTCCTCTATAATTCTCTGATAGAAACTTATGCAGAATCTGGTCTTAGTAATGCATTCATTCTTGAATATGCTAGGATTCCATTCAATGAAAAACAAGATAGAAATGAATCCTCTAGATATGCTACGCAAAATAAACTAGCAGCTGATAGGATGGAGGTTAAGCAGGCAGAAGGTCTGCATTATGCATTACAACAACCAGGTGATAATGTAGTTTCAACTTGGATGAACTCTCAATATGACAAAGCTCAGGCTAAGGATCTCTTATATGGTCAGCTTGAGATGATGTTTAAAGAGGGTTTAGTTGATGATCCTGTTTTATATTTCAATAAACTAACTTCAACTCAGATGGTTGATATTGGTGGAAAAGAGATGTCACTCAAGGATGCATGGGGTGGTGAGTTACAATATCAAATTCTATATCAGAAAGCTGTAGATGCTAGAAGAGTTCAAAGTACTAAAACAGATCAGTTAAATGAAACACAAGTTAAGCAACATGTAACTGGTGTAACTAAAGCTGCATTGGAAAATGGTACTATGAATAGAGCTGAACATGATAAAGCTATAGCATTTATCAATGAACAGCAAGCTATAACTGGTGTTGATATGAGTCGATATAGGAATCAGATCAGTAATGTATTTAAAAGTTCTCAACCTGGTAGGATTAATTTAGAAACAACTAGATATAATCTAAATAATCAACTTGCAGCAGGTACTTTAACACCAATAGATATTGAAGAATCTGGTCTTCCATTACCTGAACAACAGAAATTAATGGGAGAATTGAAGAAATATGGACCTGCTGATGGTGGTGGTGATGGTAAGGAAGATATCAAAACTTTCAATACATTAATCAGATCTTTTGGTGATAATGGTAGGTTAGATAATTCAACTAATTATACATTTATTGGAGCTGAATCAGCTGCTGAGAGTATGTATATAAGGAGATTTGAAGTATATAAAAAGGATCCAAAATTATCTCCAGCAGAAGCTAGACTTAAAGCTAGGAATGATGTAATAGCTGAGATTCAAAAGAAACAAGGTATGTTCTATGTAGAAGAAGACCTTGCTAAGCAACAGAAGTACGGTAGAGGACAAGCTTACTTTCCACATTTTATGGTTGGTGGTGGAGCTTCTACTCCTTCTGGTATTGGACCTGGTGCTGGTGCTGCTTTAATTGAGAAGGTAAGGCAAGATGGTGCATTGATAGATACTGAAGAGTTAGCTTCTGGTGTAGAATTAAAGACTATTGCTAATAATATTAGAAATGGTAAGTCATTCCATGTTCCATATTTCATTCAAGAGATAGCTAAACAAACAGGAGAAGATGAAATTGAAATACTTAATAGACAACTTACAAGGGCTGGGCACACAGAACAGTCTAAACGTACTCAATGGAAGGATGCTTTGATAACAGATACAGATACAAGGGCAGTAGATACATATCTACAAAATTATCGTGGGGCTGCTAGTGCTAATGTAGCAGTGGCTGTTAGCCCTAATGCAATGCCAGCTAAGATACCCTTGGGTAAAGTAGCAGGTGGTAATGCTGTAAGAGATATTGCTATTAAATTAGGAAGTGGTATACCTGAAATATTTGTAGGTATGTATGGTTTTGATAGTAATGGTTATACAGTTACTATGCCTATAGCTTATCCAGGAGAGAGTTCACCTGCTCAAAGGATAAAACAATTAATGGGTGAAATTAATATAGATGAGGCAAAAACTTATGGAGAAGCTTTAGCTAAACTACCTGATGGTGCTCAGAAGACTTATGTTGAGAACCACTTAAAATTCCAGCAAATAAATTTGAACGCACCACTACTTCCACCGATGCCTGTTGCTCAGAACCCTACATTCATGAGTAGAAATAGTAGATCTCTACTACAAAGCCAACGTCCTTTTGGACCTGGTAGAGGAGCTGCTGGTGGTGGATCCACTCAACGATACAATTCAATGGATCAAATTGCATCACCTGAACAGATAGCACAGACTAATATTGGTGTAGCTAAAGCAGCTGAATCTGAAGTAGGTATGAATACAGCAGAGGGTCCAGACGCTGGAAGAAATGCATGTGTTTATGCTGTTAATAAGGTGTTAGCGAAGAAGGGTATAAAAGTTCCGTGGGGTAATTCTTTATATGTACCATATGTTAAACAAGTACTTGACAAGAAAGGAACTAGATTGGATGGTCCTCAACCTGGAGCTATTGTAATTATGCAAGATAATTATAAGAACCCATCTGAAGCTTATCCACATATTGGAATTGTACAGCAAGATGGTAGGATTATTAGTAATAGTAGTTCTAGAGCTAGATTTGACTGGGTTGGATCAGTTGAAGAATATGAAGGATATTATGGTAAACCAAACCTATACTATAGCTTAGAATAACAATGAATGAAGAAATTAATGAAGAACCTCTATATAATTTTGGACCGTTAGATGAATGGGTCAATGATGACATGAGTCTAAAAGGAGGTGCTGAGATTATCAATCAAATACCAGGGAGACCTCCTATGAATGTAGTAGCTTTCCCTGATGGAAGAACATTTACAATGGAAGCAAAGGCATGACAAGTACACCATTAGGAGCTGCTGTTAATGATCCTA
>Ga0080013_1005505_pt2 | contig 10430 bp, 13 predicted proteins | sample ETNvirenome_6_85_FD_69236 | JGI IMG/M metagenome (GOLD analysis project Ga0080013, IMG submission 69236) | Marine viral communities from the Pacific Ocean - ETNP_6_85 (SPADES assembly) (version 2) | ecosystem: Environmental > Aquatic > Marine > Oceanic | place: Pacific Ocean | collected 2013-06-19
CCCCACGGACATCGCGCACACAAGGTTCGGTATCGCCGTCACCGACGCTATGCTCAGCAGCGTCTGCAGCCCCAGCGCTACGCACACAAGGCATGGCACAAGAAGCGCCGCGGCCATGGCCATAATGGTCACAAGGCATGGCGCAAGAAGCGCAACAAGGGCGATCATGGTCGCAAAGCTTGGCCCCGGCGACCTCGTTAAAAAATGAAAAGAGTATTAATTTTAGACGGAACAAATAATTTTTATCGAGCATTCGTCGTAGATCCAAGCATGAGCGCCAATGGAAAGCCCATTGGTGGCGTTAAGGGTTTTTTGAAAATTCTACAAAAGCTTATTCGCGAAATCAAGCCAGATCAGGTTGTTATTTGTTGGGATGGCGCCGGCGGTTCACAACGCCGGCGCCAGATGAATAAGAATTATAAAGGCGGCCGTAAAGCCATTCGCCTTAATAGAAACAATAGTATGCTGACCCAAGAAGAGGAAATGGAAAGCCGCGTTGATCAACAGATCCGCTTGATTGAGTACATTAACCATATGCCCATCGCTCAGTTTGTGTTTGACAATGTTGAAGCAGATGATTTGATTGCAGCCGCAAACCACGAATACAAGGGTTGGCAAAAAGTAATTGTTTCAAGTGATAAGGATTTCTTTCAGTTGCTTGATGATGAAACAATCCTCTTGCGGCCGATTCAAAAAAAGATTTATAATAAAAATATACTAATTGAAGAATATGGAATTCATCCAACTAATTTTGCTTTGGCAAGAGCCATAGCCGGGGATAAGAGCGATAATCTACCCGGCGTCCCAGGCGCAGGGCTTCCAACTGTTGCTAAGCGATTTCCATATCTCGCAGAAGAGAAAGATTATACAACAAACGATCTTGTAAGCGCTTGTTTACACGAAGAAAAACCACTTAAAGTTCATGAGCGGATCATAGAAAATGAGAAATTAATTAAAGAGAATTACAAAATAATGCAATTATATAATCCGCTGGTGTCGCCTCAAAATAGAGACAAAGTTAGACATGTGATCAACAACTACCCGAAATCCTTTAGTAAAACAGAGATTCGGAAGATGATGTTGATTGATGGCTTTCCAGAATTAAGCTGGCACGATTTATTCGCAGCATTTAATAGAATGGTGTTGACATAAGCTTGCAGATCTAGTATGATCTAGATCCAGTTTGAGGTATTTTTGAGGCCATTAGACCCTACAGTAAAAGTTGATTTTTCTAAGTTCGGAATTCGTTTCCAAGAAAATTTAGCAAAACTTATTACCCTTGATCGTGCTTTTGCAGATCAAATTGGTGAAGTTTTGGATACGAACTTTTTTGAAATAAAATATCTTCAAGTTTTTACCAAGATGATCTATGATTATAAGGAAAAGTACAAGGTTCATCCTTCGTTGACAACTCTTGCTACATTAGTCCGCAGTATGGAGGGTGAAAATGAAGTCGCTGAGAAACAAGTTAGGGATTTTCTTATTAGAATTCATTCAACCAGAGACGTTGAAGGCAAAGAGTTTATTAAAGACACCGCGCTTGATTTTTGTCGCAAACAAACCTTAAAAGGCGCGATTATTAAATCAGTAGACTTGTTGAATAGATCTTCATTTGACGAGATCTCAACGATCATCAATAAAGCTCTTTTAATGGGCGAAAGCAATAATTTTGGTTATGATTATGTAAAAGACTTTGAAAAACGATTTGAGATCAAAACTAGAGAACAAGTTCCGACAAATTGGAAGGAATTTGACGACATTACGAAGGGCGGATTAGGAAAGGGCGAGTTGGGTGTTATTATCAGCCCGACAGGCACTGGAAAAAGTCATGTCTTGGTGCACTTGGGCGCCCAGGCGATCAAAGAAGGTAAAACTATAATTCATTATACATTTGAGTTGGGCGACACTATGATTGCCCGACGCTACGATAGTTGTTTAACTGGTGTTCCTTTGTCAGATCTGAACACTTTTAAAGAACAAATTTTAGAAGAAGTACAAAAATTAGATGGTCGCTTAATAGTTAAAGAATATCCAACAAAATCGGCATCTACGATGGCTTTAAGATCACACTTAGAAAAACTAAAAGGCAGAGATATTGATGTCGGAATGATTGTTGTAGATTATGCTGATTTAATTAAGCCAAAAAGGTTTAGTTCAGAGAAAAGACATGATTTGGAATCTATTTATGAAGAGTTGAGAGCAATAGCTCAAGAATTTGAGTGTCCGGTCTGGACTGCTTCTCAAACAAATCGTTCGGGCTATAATGCTGAAATCGTGACTATGGAGAGTATTTCAGAAGCATTTAACAAGTGTTTCGTAGCGGATTTTATTTTTACTTTGTCTAGGACAATGGAGGATAAGAGTGCTAATACTGGCAGGTTTTTTGTAGCAAAAAATCGCTTTGGCCCAGACGGGCTAGTTTACCCTATTCATATGGATCCGTCCAAGGTAGAGATCAAAACAAAACAGAATGTTTCGGGTTCACTAAGCAACAATCCAGCAAAGACACAAGAGCAAATATTAAAACAAAAATACAAAGAATTAATGGGGAACAATAATGGAACTAGCAAATGAAATCTTGTCCGACATAACAGTGCATATGAAGTATGCAAAATATCTTCCAAAGAAAAAGCGCAGAGAAACTTGGAGGGAGCTTGTTAACCGCAATAAGCGGATGCATTGGAAAACTCATCCGAATTTAAAAGAAGAAATCGCTGCAGCTTATAAATTAGTACACGAAAAAAAGGTTTTGCCCTCTATGAGATCAATGCAGTTCGGCGGAAAGCCCATTGAAATAAACCCATCAAGGATTTATAACTGCGCTTTCGCCCCTATTGATGACTGGCGCGTCTTTAATGAAATTATGTTCCTGCTTCTAGGCGGCACAGGCGTTGGGTACAGCGTTCAGCGCCATCACGTCGAAAAATTGCCAGAAATTAGAAAGCCAAATCCCAACAGATCTCGTAGATTTTTGGTTGGCGACAGCATTGAAGGCTGGGCCGACGCGGTAAAAGCACTAGTGAGAACCTATTTTTATGGCGGATCTACCATAAGATTCGACTTTAGTGACGTCAGACCCAAGGGCGCGAGACTAGTTACTTCAGGCGGAAAAGCGCCCGGGCCACAGCCACTAAAAGAGTGCCTGCTCAAGATTAGAGGCATTTTGGACGAAAAAGAGGAGGGAGATAAACTTGAGTCTATTGAAGTTCATGATATCGTTTGTCACATTGCTGACGCTGTTCTTGCTGGCGGCATCCGCCGTGCTGCTCTCATCAGTCTCTTCTCTGCTGACGATGACGAAATGTTGGCTGCAAAAACTGGCAATTGGTGGGAAAAGAACCCACAAAGGGGACGCGCAAACAATTCTGTCGTATTACTACGGCATAGAATTACAAAAGAATTCTTTGAGGGTCTCTGGGAGCGTGTAAAGGCCTCTGGTGCGGGCGAACCCGGCTTTTATTTTTCAAACGATAAAGACTGGGGCACAAATCCATGCTGTGAGATCGCTCTTCGACCTTATCAGTTTTGTAATCTTACAGAAGTTAATGTAAGCAATGTAGACTCTCAGGAAGAGTTGGAAAGCCGTGCGAAAGCGGCAGCATTTATTGGCACATTGCAAGCCGGCTATACGGATTTTCACTACCTTAGAGACATTTGGCGCCGAACTACTGAAAAAGATGGCCTTATAGGCGTTTCTATGACGGGCATTGCATCTGGTAAAGTTTTAGAGCTTGATATGAGTAAGGCGGCGGCCATTGTTAAAGAAGAAAATATGAGAGTGGCAAAACTTTTAGGTATAAACGCCGCCGCTCGTTCTACAACAGTCAAGCCAGCGGGCACTACGTCTTTAGCTTTGGGAACTTCTAGTGGTATTCATGCGTGGCATAATGATCATTACGTTCGTAGAATAAGAGTTGGTAAAAACGAAGCCATATATTGGTATTTGTACTTAAACCACCCGGAACTAGTAGAAGATGAATATTTCCGCCCCCATGACACTGCGGTTATAACTGTTCCTCAAAAAGCTCCAGAAGGTGCGATTACGAGACATGAATCGGCCTTGCAACTGCTTAAAAGAGTTGCAAAAGTTGCAACGGAATGGGTAAAACCCGGGCACCGCAAAGGTCAAAACACACACAACGTTTCGGCCACCATTTCTATCAAAGATGCTGAATGGAATGATGTTGGTGAGTGGATGTGGGAAAACCACGACAAATACAACGGCTTATCGGTATTGCCCTATAATGGCGGCACTTATATTCAAGCTCCTTTCGAAGATTGTTCAAAGGAAAAATACGAAGTGTTGGTACAATCTCTAAAAGATGTTGATTTAGCACAGGTTGTTGAAAGCGAAGATAATACAGACTTGCAAAGTGAATTAGCTTGTACTGCCGGCGGCTGTGAAATTATTTAAGGAAGAAAAAATGTCGACAAAAACAGTTTTAATTACTGGCGCCACTGGGTTTCTCGGAAAAAGATTAGCACACTCTTTTTTAAAAGAGGGCCATCCCGTAGTGGCCACGGGGCATTCAGAGTCTGGCATTAAAGAGTTTGAAAGACGGGTGGCGAAAGATATTCCATTATATGCGGTAGATGTTGGAGGACATTACACTGTCATAAAAAACATTATAAAAAAACATTCAGTGAAATATATTGTCCATGCGGCTGCATTGAAACATGTGGGCATTTGTGAAAACAACCCCGGTCAGGCCGTACAAACCAACATTATTGGTTCTAAAAACATTATTAGAGCCGCAATAGAGTGTGATGTTGAAAATGTGGTAGCTATAAGTACTGATAAGTCTATAAAGCCACTGTGTCTTTATGGCATGACAAAAAAATTAATGGAAGAAATGTTTTTAGAAAATAATTTTGGAGTATTTCAGGGTGTAAATTTTCTTTTTTCATCAGGAAGTGTTTTGGATATATGGGATAAATTAAGGCTAACCAATAAGCCGATTTTGGTTAATATGGAGGCTATTAGATATTTTTCCCCAATTGCGCAAGTGTCTGAAAAAATTGTTTCTGCGATTGATACTAAAAAAAGGTTTTCTGTTGAAGAATGTTACAAAATCAGCATTTCTAATTTGCAAAAGGCGTTTTCAGAATATCATGATTATTGGAATGTAAGTGAGCACGCGCCTTTGGACATTGAAAAAGCCGAAGAAGAATTACCCTTAAAGAGCATAAACATAGTAGAGCCTGATAATAACTTAATAATAGAGTTGTTACACAACCACTATAAATCTTGACGACGAAGAATTAATTTGTTATAATATATATTATGAGTGAAAAAAAACGAATATGGCATATATGGATTCAAAATAGCACAACTGGCGAAACAAAGTGCAAAATATTTAAAGGAAATAACTTTGGCTTTGCCGGCCGGGCAGCTTTTGAATTTTCTGGAGAACAAAGGGTAAAAACTAATCAAATATGGGATATAATGTCAGTTAATGATATGGATTTTATCCACGACCCCAAGGTGCCCATCGTTTAATGAAACCTCCGTAGCTCAGTGGAAAGAGCAACGGACTTCTAATCCGTAGGTCGCAGGTTCGAATCCTGCCGGGGGTACCCCGAATGAACATAAAAAAATTTTTAGGAGGATTATTTATGAGTACAGATACAAAAATTAAAAATCAATTAAACTCACAACAAGAAGAGGTTAGGGTGCTGCGCACCAGAATGAGTGCACTTTCCGATCAAGTAAAAATGCTTGAAAACGAAGTTAAAGGTCTTAAAAAAAATGCCAGCAGGGACATTTCAACGCTTCTTGAAAGAGTTAATATTTTAAGAGATCGATTACCAAGACAACGTTAAAGGAGGAAAAAATGTCTAGATTTGATAAACTACAAGAGATGAATTTGAAGGCCGGTTCTAAGGTTGTTCTTTCAACCGAAGACGGCGCTGACATTATTCATTATACAGGAGAGGATTACGAAGGCGCCACTGTTCGCGAGACTGGTATTGCTACTAGTTTGGCAAACTTGGTCACAAGTAAACACTTGACAAACAACACAGCCATTGAAGAGTTGCGTGATGATGGCTACTTGGACGACTATGAGCGCGGCTCATATGAGTTTGAAGAGTATGTTGCAGGCGCAATTGCTGAAAACTGGTATGAGTTGGGCCTTTTGGAAGTAGATACAAAGCACTACGACCATAAGCGCGGTTATACCAATGTCAGGGCCGAGTTGGAAATTACACTTGGTGAACTGCTGGCAGCAGATAAGGAAAGCCCTTATCTTTTCAGCGGTTGGGGAGTCGCCGTTGAAACTCCCATGGGCACTTTGAATGTCGAATAATAAAGCATTTGATGCGGCTATAGCTATTATCTTTACCATTACTATGGTAATGATAGTTGTCCACTTTACGGGCAACTAATATGCTTGCAATCTATGCCGAACAGGGGGTGATTCCACTAGGCCGCAAGCAGACCGCAGGGAGGCACGGGGTTACAGGTGTCTCATCTTTTTATGGGATTAAATAAATGACTTTGAAAGAACTAACAAAAAAGCATAAAGAACTAAACGAAGAGGTTGATAAGTTGTCGGAACTTAATCGTTTGACGACGGCCGAAAAAGAAAACCTTAAAAACCTTAAAAAACTAAAACTAAAATATAAAGACCAGATTAACACTTTTAATATTAAAAGTGCTTGACATCTAGGTCAGATTTAGTATAATAATATATAAGCCGCAGGGAGGCACGGGCTAAGAGGTGCCTTAACTCTCAAGAAGAGGGTTTTACAATATAAGGAGGATTACATTATGAGTAATCAAATTTTTGGGAATGTAAAAAACATTCCAACACAAACACTACCACACAGCGCGACCGAGGAGGAGGTATCAGTTGATATTCCATCGTTGGTTAATCGCAAAACTAAAGCAGCTACTCTAAAGAGCTATCTTTCTGAGGCTGGTGGGTTTTCCATGCATCTTTGGAATCGACCTAAAATCGGCCGCTTACCAAGTGGAGAAATGTTTTTGTATGATGGAGATCATCGTAGGCACCTTTATAAGCTAACACACCCAGATGCTACAAAGCTGCCGGCAGTCGTTGTAGATGTATCAAGTAAGGAAGAAATCCACAAACTTTTTGTGCTCGAAAACAAAAAGAATCGAAAAACACTTTCAGCAAATGAAGTGTTTGTTCATGAAGTCAGGAGTGGTGCCGCCGATTCACTAGCAACAGAAGGTCACTTGAAGCGCTGTGGCCTCACTGTCAGTTTGGGTACTGGAGAGGCGGGCAGTGTTGTTGGAGCTTCAAGTGGATATCTTGGCCAACATCAAAAGCCAATGGAAGTTACTATTAACGGATTTAAAAAAGCGGTTGTTGATACCAATTTGAATTCGGTTATAACCGCCGCACAAAGGTTGCAAATTATGTGGCAAAATGATCATAAAATACAGGCAGAATTTTTGGGTGGTTTGGCGAGAGTTTATAAAAACATTCACGATTTGAATATCAACAAAACGCTTAAGAGCCCCTTCATAAACTTTTTAAATGACAGAAAGACTGGATTGAAAGGAATGAATGAAGTCGCAGCTTACTTTAAGAGTAAGGGCGGCACCAAAGTAAATTACATTGAAGATTGTATAGCTTTGGGAATTATGGACTCTTTTAAAGAAGATTTGAAATACACAAAAGCTCTTTCTCCTAAAACGTGGAAAAAATATTTTGGTGTTTATAGGAATCAGTTGAAAGACAAGCTCGACAGGGTTTAGCTTTTATCTCCGCGGATTAGAGCAGGGCTTCGGCCCTGCTCTTTTCTGTTGACACCAGCTTTAATATTGACTATAATAGTATTATGCGAGCGTGGTGGAACCGGTAGACACACCAGACTTAAAATCTGTTGCCTTAAGAGGCGTGGGGGTTCAAATCCCCCCGCTCGTACCATAGGATTGTGGCGCAACGGTAGCGCAGCGGACTTTTAATCCGTTGGTTGTGGGTTCGATTCCCTCCAGTCCTACCAAAAAAGGAGATAAAAAAATGTCAGGAATATCAGTCGCCATCGGCGCTATATTAATTATTGCTGTGCTTTATATTGTTTGGCGCGATTAAAGCGATATCGGAATAATCATTAAAATTAACAAAGAAGGAGAAAATAATATGAATGGTAAACGCACTCGTTGGCTTCGGCAACACCGTATTCAAATTCGGCCAACATGCCCACACACTAGCGTCACCCGCGTCAATGACGGTCGCGACTTCTGGTGGCGATGCAGCCACTGCGCCGCGGCAGTGAACTGGCGCCTCTACGTTGTCCGGTGTAGCGATGATACGCTATACACAGGGATAACAAACGATCTTGAGCGGCGCATTAATGAACACAATACAAGCAAGCGTGGAGCAAAGTATACAAAGACTAGAAGGCCGGTTGAGTTGATTTATTATGAATCATATAAAAACCGATCGGCTGCTCAACAAGCTGAATACGCGTTTAAGAAACTAAAGCGCGAACAAAAAGAAAAAAAGATACAAGAAAGTCACAATGATATACACTATGTTTAGGAGGAAATAATGGGTGCAAAGCATCTTTCGAAGAGAAAAAATTGGCAGAGAGGGGCCCGCAAGACGGGCGACAAAGGAGAGAATGATTTTGTTAAGCATTTAGCTCCATATTTACCAGAACATTACGAAATTGTTTCCAAGCCTAAAAAAATACCTATTTATAGCAACGGAAAGGGAATTAAGCTTGATTCTAAAATCGTTAACCACAAAACGGGCGAAACTCTGTTTATTGAAAAGAAAACGGGGAAGCAGGGTGGCAACACTACGGAAGAGAGAGCTTGTAAGTTCCTCTCTTCCGGTATAACAGATCGAATTAAAGAGCACTACGATACTCCAGAAGCTCCGGTTTTTATTGTATTTTCTGGTAGGACTTTTAGCGGTGATGTTTATTATATAGAAAGAAAAAATAAAAAAACAGGCAAGAAGACAAGAGTGAAAGTTGATCCCGCCTCTTATCAAGAAAAGGTTGCTGTTCTTTTTGAAGGATCCAACTACGCCATTGCAGAGAAGGGGTTTGCCAACATTCAAGAAATCGCAAAGCAGATTATGGAGATCGTATGAAACCGCTATTCATGTGGGCAGGCGGCAAAAATAAGATGCTCAAGAAATATGCTTCACATCTGCCACAAAGCTTTGATAAGTATATTGAGCCCTTTTTCGGAGGCGGTGCTATGTTTGTGTGGGCTTACCAACAGAATCCAGCCGCCACCTTTATTATTAACGATCTTAATAAAGATATTGTAGGAATATACAAAGCGATCAAAAACAGTCCGGATCCTTTTATAATGAAGCTCGATGAACTGTCGGCTGAGTATCTTCCTTTAGAGAAAGAAGAGAGAAAAAAATATTTCTATAAACTAAGAAACGAAAACGCCTATGATTATGAAAAGTGGAATGAGACTGAACAAGCGGCTGTTCTTTATTTTTTAATGAAGACGGCGTTTAATGGTATTTGGCAAATTAATAAGAATACCAACGGGAGATTCGGGACGCCATCTGGCTTGTTAAATCAAAAAGATAAAGTTTATGATAAATCAAATGTCTTGGAATGGCACGAAGCACTAAAGCATTGTATTGTTTTAAGTGATGATTTTACAATTGTAAAACCCATGATTGATGATAAAACATTTTTATTTATGGATCCTCCTTATCGAGGAAGCTTCACACAATATGGTGTTGACTTCAATGATGACGAGCAGCGCCGCGCCATTAAGCTGTTAGAGCATTGTCAAAGCGCGGCCGGCTATGGCCTTTTATCAAATCGAGATGTCGGAGATGGGTTTTTTAAACAAGAAACAAAAGATATGCAAATCGTTGAATTTGATGTAACTTACACGGCCGGCAGAAGAAAGAAGACAGAAGATGGCTTTAAAGCCAAGAAGGCTAAAGAAGTGTTGATAAAAACAAGTGAGCAAAGAAATGATGACTAGCACAGCTTTTTTAATTGGGGTCTTAGCAATAAACACTGTATTTCTTTTTCGGGAATTTATTAAAGGCATATTATTGTCTAAGCGCCTTGAAGATGCGGAAGAAACGCTACATACTAAAATTTTGGAAGTTATGAACCTAGAAGGGAACATGGAAAAACAAATAGACATTTTGCGAACAGAAAACAAGCGCCTTAAAAATCAGCAAAAGGAATTGACTCCTGCCGATGAGTAATGTATAATGTATATACCGCGATGTTCCCGGCGGGGGTCTTATAAGCCTTTGGCTAAACTTGGCCGGGCGGTGCCCACTGAGGTTCAACTCCTCCATCGCGGACCAAACGATTTAGAAGACTATTTAAACCTATTGAGTAAAACTCAATAAACATTTTCAGCAATTGCTGGATCTTAAAAGTAAAACATTAAAGGAGAAATTAAATGAAATACTTTATTACAATGATGCTTGTTTGCGCATTCTTAGCTGGAT
>Ga0080013_1006462_pt1 | contig 10429 bp, 14 predicted proteins | sample ETNvirenome_6_85_FD_69236 | JGI IMG/M metagenome (GOLD analysis project Ga0080013, IMG submission 69236) | Marine viral communities from the Pacific Ocean - ETNP_6_85 (SPADES assembly) (version 2) | ecosystem: Environmental > Aquatic > Marine > Oceanic | place: Pacific Ocean | collected 2013-06-19
TGATATTACTACAGATGGAGTGGCGGAGTTTAATATTGATTTTAAGAAGTATAAATGGAAGTTCGCTTGTTACGAAGGTGCTATGGACGAAAATAAATTACTTATAACCGGTGTGTGTACTTACTGGGGAGATAGTGACGAGACTACCACAGAAAATTTCGCCGTTTTCGTAGCAGAGCGGCTATAATACGTTATGGCTATGGAGTATCCCGGAGACAAGAATACGAAGGAGGAGACTCGGTTTCGGTTCTGCTGCGAGGATTTCCCGGATTGCCCAGGAAAAGCATATTTTCATATTCGGTTTAAGGAACCGCCAGAATATGTTCCTGCGACAGTCCCGTGCCCTTTTGAGGATGACCATGATGCTGTGTGGTGTATTGACGGCTTTTCGAATTATATTATTCGGGGTCAAAGCCTAACGGGCGTAAAGAACGAACATTACACACGAAAACTAGCTCAGGCGGAACATAAGTGGATGGAACTTCAAATTGAAGAAACCAAAAAAGCTGTTAACGCTGAAGATCAGATAGAAGGAAAAGCCGCATCACCTTACACAAAGAAAACTCTCAACGTCGAAAAAGCTCTTGAGACTGGCTTGATTCACAAGCTGGACGAAGAAACCGCCGCTGAGAAAAAACGAATTACCGCTGAAAGGGCAAAAATTATTGCCGACCAAGCTAAAAACAAAATAACTAGAGAAATTGACAAGAAACATGTTGGACGACGCCATGACGGATAGCCAATTAACTAAAACAGACCAAATTTTTATTTTAAACAAGTCTGATAATCCAAACCCAGAATACAAAACTGAGGGTTCTGCGGGGTTTGATATCGCCGCAAACGAGACTGTTCGTATTCCCCCGCAGACTACTGTTCTAGTGGGCACAGGGCTTTACTTCTCCTTGTTGCACGGGTACGAGGCACAATTACGCTTGCGTAGCTCCTGGGGCTTTAGAGGCGTTATCATGCCAAATGCCCCCGCAACCATTGACTCAGATTATCGTGGAGAAATTAAAATTTGTGTACGGAATCTCAACATCGAAGCGATTACAGTAAAAAAAGGAGACAGGGTGGCACAAGTAGTTTGTTCCCCAGTTTTCTGCCCAAAAATCCTCATCATGGACACTGATGAATGGAATTCTCCTATTAACAAGACCCTGCGCGGTGAGGGCGGGTTTGGTTCAACTGGGGAAAATTGATGGCGTACGAGTTTCAAGAATCAATCCAGCGGGGTATCGTTTACCTCGCCAAGTCGGATGTGGATTTTATAGTACAAGCCATGCCTATGGTGAAGGAAACCTACTTTGATTTTCCTTCGCACCAAAAACTATGGCGTGTAGTAAAAGATCATTACGCTAATTACAAGGCTTTGCCCTCCGATGAACAAATCCTTGAGCAGATCCGTACTGTCAAGTCCGATAATGAGTTGTTGTCCGATTATAAAGATGAACTCAATAATATAAATGCTGTTGATGAGAAGTCTTTAGCGAACGAAGAGTTCTACCTCGACAAAGTAGAGGAGTTCGCAAAAGAGCAATCTCTCAAGGACGCTATTATAAATTCTATTGACCTCCTTAAGCAAAAGAAGTTTGGTAAGATTGAAGAGTCTATTCGGGAAGCACTGTCTGTTAGTCGGAATGTAGATCTTGGGATCGACTACTTCAACGACGTTGGAGGTCGTTATAATAGACTACACACCACTTCTGTAGACGCGCAATTTCGTACCCCATTTGAAACTATTAACCAAGAGCTTGAGGGCGGCATGGCTTGCAAGGAACTTGCGATGGTTGTCGCACCTCCTGGCGTTGGCAAGTCCTTGTTCTTGGCAAACCAAGCAGCGCGTTCTGTGTTAGACAGCAAGAATGTTTTGTACATCTCACTTGAGATGTCTGAAGACCGTGTAGCGCAAAGATTGGACAGTATCTTCACTCGTATCAAGCAAAGTGAGTTAAAGAGTGGAGTAAAGAAACTAGAAGACCGCCTGTCTCAAATTCAATCATCTCTTCCAGACATGGGAACACTTAAAATCAAAGAGTTTCCTACGAAGAGACTTACAGTAGCTGGTCTTCGCGCATATTTGAATCAGTTACGTAATTATGAAAATTTTATTCCGGACATTATTATTATTGATTATCTTGAATTAATGACTAACATCGACAATAGTATGTCGGAGTACATGGCTCAAGAACGTATTGCGCAAGAATTACGGGGTATCGCCGTAGAGTATAAGTGCTTGGTTTGGACTGCAACTCAGACTAACCGCAAAGGAAAAGAAGTAGACATTATTACTGACGCAGAGCTTGCTGATTCGTACGGCAAGATTCGTGTCTGCGATCTCGCGTTCTCAATTAATCAGAAAGAGCAGGAGTTTGACGAGGGTAAAGCTCGTATGTTTGTAATGAAGTCCCGCAACGGTAGAGCTAGGTACATTGTGCCCATACAAATCGACTACACTAGACTAGTAATTAGCCAGCAATGAGTCCCGCGAAAAAAGTAAAGTATGTCCACCCTCTCATTGTACACACAGGTATTAAAGAATTTACCATCGTTCAAAGGGCTTTAACTAAAGATAACCTATATGGCTGTGTGGAGTTCCACAAGGCTTTGTTAACAATTGATCCTAACCAAAGTCTTGTAGATTATCGAGGCACTTTGCTCCATGAAATTTGTCATATCGGGTGGGAGCTTTTTGGTCTTGGCGATGACGATGAAATGCCTTCGCTGGGGAATGAATATCTGACCACAGTAACAGCCAACATGGTTCAGTTGCTGTGCTCTCTTAACCCAGAATTATTCCGGTTTATTTTTGATTATGAGTAACGTAGTAGAAATTTATGAAAAGATTGAGGGTTCTTATATCGATATCATTAAGAAGTATATCGCGATAGATGAGCACAATTTTCAAGATGCGATGATAAAACAACCTTCAACCTTTGCATTTTTTGCAGGGGTTATGGCTTACGCCAAGAAAGAGCTAGAAAAAGCAAACCTTCTGTTTGAAACAAGAGAAGCGGAACTTCGTGAGGAGCGCCGTGACGAACTTATTAACAAAGGACAGAGGGCTACTGACCGAGCCTTGGATGCGCATCTGAGGTGCGTCCCTGAACTGCAAATCCTGCAGAAGGGAATTTCGTCGAAGTCTCATCAGTACAATCTTTGTAAAAATATTGTGTCCAGTTTGGACCACCAAAAGGATATAATAATTCAGCTGTCGGCAAACAAACGCGCCGAAGCAAAACTAATTGAACAACTATAATTAACATGGTAAACATTGAACAACTAAAAAAGAAGTACCAGGAAATTAACAATCCTGGCGGCGGGGATAACTCCGAATTCCTCAGTAAGTTTTTTATGATGGACGAAGGCACTTCATTAGTGCGGGTCCTCCCATCAAAGACTGACGAGCAGGAGTTTTATGCAGAAACTGCTATTCACCGAATTAATAATAAGAATTATCACTGCCCACGTGTAAAGGACGGTAAGTGTCCTGTTTGTGATACTTATTACGATACGTGGAAGGAAATTAACGCCATTGGCAAGGACTCACCACAAGGCAAAGAGCTTGCAGATTTAGCGCGACAAATTAAGGCTCGTAAGCGTTTCTACATGAATATTGTTGATCGCCGTGACGACTCTGTAAAGATTTTATCTGTTGGCCAAAAGCTGTTTGGTAAGATCCTTGATTGTTTCTTTGACGAAGATTTTGGTGATATCACCGACCTGTCTGATGGTTGGGATTTCAAGATCGTAAAGGACACTCAAGGGCAATGGCCAAACTACGACAAGTCATCTCCTAAACCGAAGTCCAGTCCCGCAGGTTCAGCTGCTAAGACTGCTGCTTTTATGGACGAACTTCACGATATTCATGGTCTTGTAAGAGTTGCGCAGTACGACGAACTTAAGAATCTTATGGAAGAGTTCAATGCTGTACGGTCAACTCCACACTCGACTTCCGATAATTCGGACGGTGACGATTACATGTCACACTTAAAGAATTTAGAAATTGATTAAATGACTAGAAAGCTAAAGATTTTAGCTTGCCCGTCAAACCATGGAGGATGCGCGTATTACCGCATCCTCCTTCCTATGCAGAAGCTACAGGAACATTATGGAGACGAGGTAGAGATTCGCTTTGATGACAACCCTATGGGCTGGAACAAAGAAAAGCAAGAAACGACACCCGCCGACTTTGAGTTTGAGAACTTGAAGTGGGCTGACGTTGTGTTTACCCAGAATATACATAACTTTGGGGGTCAATATACAATCGCCCTTCTTTCAAAAGGACACGAGTTAGGCGCGTTCACTCACTTTGATACAGATGATTTATTAACTGATTTGTACAAGGGGCATCGTCTTTACGATGTGTACACTGACCAACAACTTGATGAGGTCACCAAATACATCTATAACAATGTAGACCTTGTGTCTGTTACCCAAAGAAAGTTTGCCCAGAGAATTGCTCCATTTGTGAAAGGTGCACTCGTAGTAATAAAGAACACTATTGATTACAAGCTGCCTTGTTGGAACGAGAAGAAGGCGCCTAAACCCAAAAAGCTTACCCGCGTGGGTTGGGTGGGCGGTATTCATCACGATGTAGATATTAAACATTTTGCAGGTCTTCCGTATATTATTAACCAGAAAGTTGGTAAGGAGAGAGTTCATTGGGGTTTCTACGGTAAACCAATACAAGATCCTAAAGAACGAGATTGGCAGTGGGATGTATGGGAAGGCTATGAGAGACAGATTAAGAAAGGTTTCCGGGGGCAAAGTAACTACACGGTTTACCCCGCGATGCCCCCGAACGTGTACGGTCAGATGTACACCAACATTGACGTGAATATTGCGGTTTTGGACAACAATAATTTCAATGATTCTAAATCAGAAATTAAAGCTATTGAAGGTGCTCGTTATGGGGTACCTCTTATCGCTACTAATGTTGGTTGTTATGACGAGTTAATCGTCAACGGTAAGACAGGGTATCTTATTGACCCTTCTAACCCCAAGAAAGATTGGATTAGAATTCTGACCAAATGTATTCAAAACCCTAAGCACGTTGAAGAAATGGGCAAAGCCTTGAAAACAGTTTGCGATGAATTATTCGACATCAATAAAGTTGTTGGGGGAAGACTCGCTCTGTACCGCCAGCTTATGGATATGAAAAAGGAAGCATTGTCTGATGCTCTTATAGAACAAAAAGAAAAGAATATTATTGAAGAAACGGCATGAGATACTTAAGCGTTGTAGCTATACTTAAGGACGAAGCTTCTAACTTAGAAGAGTGGTTGGAATTTCACAAAAGAGTTGGAGTAGAACACTTCTATCTTTATGATAACGCGAGTACGGACCGCACTAAGGAGCTTCTTCTTCCTTACATGCAGTCGGGAGAGGTTACATACTCCTACAACACGATGGACATGTGTCAGATGGCTTGTTACTATAACGCTCTTACGGCGTACAGGGACCAGTCTAAGTGGATGGCATTTATTGATTTGGATGAGTTTTTGTTTGCCCCTAAAGGGGTACTTAAAACTCGTCTGAAAGATTTTGAGCAGTATGCAGGTATTGCTGTTAATGAAGTATTCTTTGGGTCCAACGGTCATCAAAAACGACCCTCTGGGGGAGTTCTTGTTAATTACACACGACGTGGGGAAATGGCTAATAAACATGTTAAGTCTATAGTGCAACCCCAATACACTCTCTGTCCCGCAGGTAATCCTCATTCCTTCTTGTATGCTCAAGGGGGTGCTGTTAATGAGCGTAAGCAGCCGTGTCCTGGTCCGTTTAACGAGCCAGCGACGGCAGATTTGTTACGCGTTAACCACTACTGGGTGAAGTCTAAAGAGGAGTATGAGACTAAATTAACGCGTGGCAGGGCTGATGTCCCTTCTCGCGACCCTAATTTCAGATACACTACGGGTATAGGGAGGAAACTGGAAGATGTTTTCCGCAAAGATAACGAGCATCACGATACTGATATCTGGGAATTTTTAGAGAGGGAGCATGAGTAAGAAAATAAAAATTATGAGTGGTTGGTCTGACCCCGGGGGATCAACCGTTGCTTTCATTAATTTGTGTAACTTGTTTAATGAACGAGGTTACGACTGTACCTTTTACGGTCCCCATGAATGGCATTTGGATAAATGTAAAGCGGGGCATCTAGCTGAGGTTCCTATAAATGAACCTGAAGAGAACTTGATTGTACACTATCTCAAGTTCCCGCACCGTCCTGAGAATTCTAGGAAGGTCATACTCGCTTGCCACGAAAAGAACATCTACCCCGTAAAAGATGTGACCGCGTTCTGGGACGAGGTAGTTTATGTGTCTAACGCCCAGATGTTTTGGCACGGTGTTCCCGGGAAAGTAATCCCTAACGTAATCGCAAATTTACACACAACCAAAGACCCTGTATTAGGGGTTGCTGGTATTATAGGAAGTATAGACGAGAATAAGCAAACTCACACGTCAATTGAAAGAGCTTTGCAGGATGGGTATACACAGGTCAAGATTTTTGGCAAGATTACTGATCCAGGATACTACGATAAGCATGTAAAGAGTTATACTGAGTCTAAGGACGGAAAGGTTTCTGTTGTAGGACACGTGGATAATAAGCAGCAAATGTATGATTCGATTTCTAAGGTGTATCATTCGTCCAAGAGTGAAACCTTTAATTACATTAAAGCAGAATGTCAGAAGACTGGTACGATGTATGACGGTTTAGATTCCGCTGAGTCTGGCGCTGAATACTGGACCAACACAGAGATTCTTAAAGCGTGGGAAAATGTTTTATGAATAATGACATTACAGTAATCTTAAATCTCTACAAGAGACCAAACTATTTGGAAGAACAGTTGGAGGCGATTAGAAGCCAGACTACTCAACCCAAAGAGATTTGGTTGTGGATAAATCACGCCGAGGAAAATGAAGACATTGATGTTTCAAAATATGGCTTCGATAGAGTGTTTAGATCCAGTACCAATATGAAATTTCATGCGAGATTTTCTGTTGGCTTGTTAGCGCAGACACAATATGTGGCTTTGTTTGATGACGATACTATACCAGGAGATATGTGGTTGGAGAACTGTGTAAATTCCATACAAAAGAAACATGGTTTGTACGGCGCTGTTGGTTGTATTATGGAGGGTTCTATGTATCATGAACACAGTAGACAAGGTTGGCCAAGTTTAAACGAAGAAATTGAACGGGTTGATTTACTTGGTCACGCTTGGTTCTTAGAGACCGAGGATTTAAAGTATATGTGGTACGAAAGACCCATCACTTTTGAAAACGGCGAAGATATTCAGTTCGCGTACTTGGCTCAAAAGTATGGTGACTTGAACTGTTACTGCCCACCACATCCCGCTGACAATCCAAGAATGCATAGTTCTTTGAAAGCAAATGAATATGGGGGGGATATGAAAGCTTCTTCTATGGGTAGGTTTACGCCAGTCCCGGTATTTTACGCACAGAGAACTGTTCTTGTTCAGACCGCCATAAAGAATGGCTGGAAAACGATTAATAATATACAGTTATGATAGGCATCGTTTACGGAACTAGACCTGAATACATCAAGATGAGACCCCTGGTTGACAAGCTCATTGATAATAATAAAGACCATTTGTTGATTCAGGTAGCTCAACACGGTTCCTTGGTGGAGGGGTGCGAGTGGGATATGATGATACCTGTGGAACACTCCACAGGAAATAGACTGAACGATATTGTGGTGTCCGTTTTATCACACCAACTACCCGAAGGTCTAGAAAAGATTGTGGTGCAAGGGGACACAACCACAGGAATTGCGATGGCTATGACTGCTTTCCATAACAACATAGGAGTTGTTCACGTGGAGGCAGGTCTTCGTACATACGATAAACACAATCCTTTTCCTGAAGAAGTCAATAGACGTATAATAAGTGCGCTGGCTAACACACACCTTTGTGCTAGGAAGATAGATGAAGATAACCTGCTGAGGGAGGGATTTGCGAAGGATGAAATACATGTAACTGGAAATACAGTGATTGATAACCTTGTAGGCATACAAACCTCCAAAGGCAGAACGGTGCTAGTGACTTTGCATAGAAGAGAAAATCATGAGAACATGGAGGAGTGGTTCAGAGTGATTGAGACAATTGCAAATTTATACCCTGAGTACACTTTTATTTTTCCCATGCATCCCAACCCGAACGTACAAAAACACAAAGATATTTTCAAAACTGTGAAAGTGACGGAGCCTCTTCCGTTTGACGAAATGAAAAAGCAACTTGCCTCTTGTGCTTCTGTAATAACCGATAGCGGGGGGATACAAGAGGAATGCAGTTTCTTTAAAAAGGTATGTTTCGTTTGTAGAAAAGCTACAGAAAGACCCTGCGGCTCAAGTATGTTATGTCCTACACCTGAGGATCTCTACAAAACATTCGTGACGAATCACTTTGTTGATATTGATGTACCTTGTGATTTTGGGGATGGCAATTCTGCCCAAACTATTTCAGATATATTGTAATGAAAGACTACTCACAAGAGTTTGATAAGTTTAAATCCATGCTTGATACAGGCGCGAATTTTTCTTACGCACGGTTTTCGGACGGCGAAATAAACTTGCTGAAGAACATGAAAGTAGTTCTCCACGACACAGGGTTTATTTGTGGTGATGATGTGGGTCATGGGAGGTACCCAGCGGAGGAAAAGAAAGATGTTGACCCTGCGAAACATCCACATGTAATAACTAAACTGCATGAATGTTTGAGAGCTAAAAAGAAGAATTATTTTAAAGCTCTCGCAACCAACGAAGATAACGACGTCTGCAAGGACGATAATATTCTTTTGTACCAACAAAATATTTGTGAGGGGGATGAAGAGCATCAAACGTTTGCCAACCTTTTTATCAACGCAAACTACCCGCGTTTCATGAATGAGATAGTGCCGATTCTTAAGGATAAAGAAGTCGTTTTAGTTTGCAACAAAAAAGCGGATATTTCGCGCCTTGGATTCAATGTCGTAAAACGTTTTGATGTAGGCTCTAACTGTATTGTAAATGATTTTGATTTACCTTCAAAAATAAATCAATGGATAAAAGATAACGAGGTAAAGAACAAAGTTTTTTTGATTTCGGCGTCCACTCTCACAAACTTCATTGCACACGACTGCTTCGCGGAACATCCAGACAACACGTACATCGATATCGGAAGTTCATTAAATCCATGGATGGGTCTGGAAGGTTGGATGTACTCAAGAGCGTATCTTCAGCACTGGATCCTTGGCAGCCATAACAAATACGGGCTACAGGTGGACACATGGAGTTAGTTCCCGTGACCGAAGAATACTACGAGTTTATCAGACGGCTGCGTGTGGATGAGAACAACGCTGAAGGTTTTCTAGAAAAGGCATCCATTACTAAAAAACAACAAGAGGAGTATATGAAAAAGCATGGTGAAAATTATTTCATCGCTCTATTATATGGTAAGCCTGTTGGCTATGTCGGAGTTATTGATAATGATATTAGGATATGTACCGACCATGATGCTAAGGGTTCCGGAGTAGGCTCATTTATGTTGTCCGAAATCAAAAGGATCTACCCTTCTGCCACAGGACGAATTAAAAAAAATAACCCCGCCAGCCAAAGGCTCTTTGAGAAGTGCGAAGTGCCTTACAAACTAATATGACACATAAAAGTATTAAACACAATCCATATAGCATCGTAAAAATGTTTGAGGAAGAAGTGGCGCACTATACCGGAGCGCCCTTTGCTGTAGCCGTTGATAGCTGTACCAACGCATTATTCCTGTGCTGTAAGTATCACAATGTAGAGGAAGTTATAGTACCAAAAAGGACTTATCTATCCGTACCTATGTCTGTGATTCATGCCGGGGGAGAAGTGGTCTTTGAGGACGCTGATTGGTCCGGAGCTTATCAACTCAAGCCGTATCCAATATACGATTCAGCGAAGAGACTCGCCTCAGATATGTACATTCCCGGAACTGCCATGTGTCTGTCTTTTCATATTAAGAAAACACTAGCCGTTGGAAAAGGAGGGATGATTCTTACAGATGACGAAAAGATGGTGGAGTGGCTGAAGAAGGCAAGGTACGAAGGTCGGGGGGAGGTGAACTACAAAGACGATAGTATTGAGATGCTTGGGTGGAATATGTACATGACCCCACAACAGGCGTCACACGGTCTTGCCCTTATGCAGAACTACCCCGAACATATGCCTGACCTAGGCGAAAACAATGGTTACCGGGACTTGACTGAGTTCCCAGTGTTTAAGGAGTGTAAAGTGCTATGATAACTTTTTCTAAACTTGGTGAGTTAGGTAGGCTCGGTAATCAGCTTTTTCAGTATGCCGCTGTACGTGCGTTGTCATTAGAGAACGGGTACGACCTTATTCTGCCTGACCCAGAGACAAAAAGCTGGCATGGGCAGCACTGTCTGCTGA
>Ga0080013_1006464_pt1 | contig 10427 bp, 21 predicted proteins | sample ETNvirenome_6_85_FD_69236 | JGI IMG/M metagenome (GOLD analysis project Ga0080013, IMG submission 69236) | Marine viral communities from the Pacific Ocean - ETNP_6_85 (SPADES assembly) (version 2) | ecosystem: Environmental > Aquatic > Marine > Oceanic | place: Pacific Ocean | collected 2013-06-19
TTGCCTATCGGCTATATGGTTATTGTCGCCAAAAGGGACTACTGTCCCATATAGAAAATCCATGCTAAATAGTTTCTTAACACACTCAAACTGTTAAAGATCTTAAGTAAAGGGGACATATTTTTTACTGTTCCAAATATCCCCATCTATATTTGTATATTTTTGTTTGTAAGTACAGATAAAATAAGATAACATTTTGTTGTGGGATAGATATAATATATTGTACTAAGTCTATCCAAACTTGTTGTCTTACTTCTTTTCTAGCTTCTTTACGAATTAGAAAAGCCTTTTCTATACCATAACTTAAAGAAGAAGCTTTAAAATTTCTTCTTAAAGTTTTCAAACTAGGTATACTTGAATTACTTTTAAAGTAATATTTATATTTTTTCATAATATCCTTTTTTTAACTCAAGTCCCCTTTAGTTAAGACCTTTAACTTCAAAAGGTTTAATTAAAGGAAGCTATGTCGGATTGTCGCCTACATCGTGCCGTATCATAATGACCGAAACTCCTAAGAGTTCTGCGTATCTTTTACATATATGTTGGCTTACTGTTAGTGTCGGTAGAGGATTTCAGCAACTTTCTACTTTTCACTTCCTTTAGTTAAACCTTTTGTTTGTTTAAGTTTACTGGGTTTGCCTTGCCCCCCGTTTTATAGTCTGGCTCTGACTTTGGAGTTGCTATTTTTACTGGCTAACTCTTAACCTATATAAATATAATATAACCTACTTATATTAATACCAACTATTTCACTATTTTTATTCTTTCATATAACCCAAAGACATGGAGCCAAGAAAAAAAATCTGAAAAATCTTGAAAAAATCTGAATTTTTACTGTAAAAATAGGTGGAGAACTTTTTTTAAAAGCTACTAAACAATATTTAGTTTAGTATAATAATGTTATATGGTAGATAAAAAAATTATCGGAATTGAAAACTCTGGTAATGGAGCTAAATTATTAATACTTAGTAATGAGAATAACTTTGAATTAGTAGATATGCCTAGAGGAATTATCAGATTGGATAATTTGAATTATGATGACATTTTTAATGACACCAATAATAAGTTGCCTCTTGCTAATAGACCCAACAGTTAAACAATTAGATAATTATTTACATTGTAAAATTGTAAAGCACCAAGTTGAAGTGGTGCAGATTTGGCGACCTCTTATTGAAGAACATTTTCATCAAGAAGATGTGATTAAAGCACTAAGAATAATTTATTGTGAGAGCAGAGGAAAAGAAAACGCTGTGGGATCAAATAAAGATGGAACTAAAGATAAGGGATTGTGGCAATTCAACGACAATACTTGGGCATGGCTTAAACCAAAATTAAAATTTACAGGTAATAGATTTGACCCAATCCTTTCAACAAAAATTGCTAGGTGGCTGATATATAATGATGGTTGGTATCATTGGAATAGTAGTAAACATTGTTGGGGAAAGTGAAAGTTTTAGAATTATTTGGTGGTACTTGTAGCTTTAGTAATGTCGCAAAAGAATTAGGATATGAAACTTATACAACTGATAGAGTTAAATTTTCTAGAATTGATGAAGTAGCCGACATTTTTGATTTTAATTATAAAAAATTCAAAGGAAATGTTGATATTATTTGGGCTAGTCCACCTTGTACTTATTTTAGTGTTTCAAGTATTGGACATCATTGGAATCATGATAATACACCTAAAACACAAGAAGCTATATATGGAATGGAGATTGTTAAAAAGACAGTTGAAATAATTGAATTTATAGATCCCCAATATTTCTTTATAGAAAATCCAAGAGGTAAATTAAGAAAATTAGATTTATTACAACACTTAAATAGACAAACAGTTACATATTGTCAGTATGGGGATAAAAGAAGAAAACCAACAGACATTTGGACTAACTTAACTTGGACACCTCGTCCAATGTGTAACAATGGAGATAGCTGTCATGTAAAAGCACCGAGAGGAAGCAGTACAGGTACACAAGGAATGAATTACTTGAAAGCTAAAGTTCCATATGAGTTATGTAAAGAGTTATTATTAAATATTGAAACTGTAACATCTCAGTAATTTTTCTGTATAATAAACCAAATAGAAGTAATCTAGGAAACCTTAAAAACTAGGAGGAGTTATGGCTAAAGAGCCTGAATATACAAAAGATTTAACTGTATTGGGGAATAAAATACGCAACCCTTTAGACCAGTTAGAAACATTTGAAGCGCCAAAAAATACTGAAACAGTTAAATTTTGGACAGATGAATTAACAAGTTTATGCCCTATGACAGGACAACCTGACTTTGGGGAATTAACTATTGAATACGCACCTAACGATTTATGTATAGAAAGTAAATCACTTAAATTATATTTATGGACTTTCAGAGAAGTAGGACATTTCTGTGAAGCATTAGCAAGTGATATTGCACAAAAAATATTTGATACTTTACAACCTAAATGGGTAAATGTGATTAATAAACAAAGTAAAAGAGGCGGAATAGAAACTACTTCTGTTGGATATATAGAGGAGATAGAATGAGAGCAGTTTTAAGTTTAAGTGGTGGAATGGATAGTACTGGTTTATTAATTAGTTTCTTATCTAATAATTATCAAGTAAGTGCTTTAAGTTTTGATTATGGACAGAAACATAAATTAGAGTTAGAAAGATTGTCTGATAATTTATCTTATTTAAAAAGTAAAGGATATGAAATAGACCATACTGTTTTAAATGTTTCACAATTAGGAAACTTATATGAAAGTGCTTTAGTAACTGATGATTATGAAGTTCCAGAAGGACATTACGAACAAGATAATATGAAAGCAACAGTTGTTCCAAATAGAAATATGATTTTCTTTTCAATGATTGCAGGATATGCGTTAAGTATTTCTACACAAGAGGATTGTGATGTGGATATTGGTTTAGGAGTTCATTCTGGAGACCACGAAATTTATCCTGATTGTCGTCCTGAATTTTATGTTGAAGCTATGAATGCTTTTAAAGTTGGTAACTGGGATAGTGAAAGAGTTAATTTAAAACTTCCTTATTTAGATGGAGATAAGTTTACTATCTTACAAGACGCTCAAAAAAATTGTGATAAGTTAGAAATAGATTTTAATACAGTATTTAGAAATACAAATACAAGTTATGCACCTGATGATAAAGGTAGGGCTAATGGAAAGACAGGAGCAGATGTAGAAAGAATTTTAGCTTTTCATAAGTTAGGAGTTCAAGATCCTATTGATTATGTTGGTGGATGGGATTATGTTTTAGAAAACGCACTTAAATTAGAACAAGAATGGAATGAAATAGAATAAGATGTGGGAGATAGGCAAGTCTTTTCAATTTAGTAGTTCTCATCAACTTAATGGTTTAGAAGAAGGACATAAATGTGGACGCTTACATGGGCATAATTATTCTGTTGAATTTATAATTCTTGCTGATAGTTTAAATGAGCATAACTTTGTTATAGATTATGGGGACTTAAGTTTTATAAAAGATTTCATAGATGAAAATATAGACCATAGACATTTAAACGATTGTATAGAATATAAAACAACAGCAGAAAATTTAGCTTTTATTTTCTTTCAAGAGTTTAAAGATAAGATTAAAGAGTTAGGCGGAACATTAAGTAAAGTTATCGTAAAAGAAACTGATAAAACTTACGCAAGTTACTACGAATAATGACAAATCTCAGACTTCCTGTCATTAGAGTTAATGAGATTTTTGGCCCAACATTTCAAGGAGAGGGATCTACTGTTGGAAAAATCTGTGCTTTCGTAAGAGTAAGCGGTTGTAATTTAACTTGTAGTTGGTGTGATACTCCTTTCACTTGGGACTGGAAAGGGAAGAATGGAGTAGTATATGACCCTAAAGAAGAAACAACAGGAATGTACCCAGAACAAATTTTGTTTCAATTAAAACAAATGGAGTTACCTAAACAAGCCCATATTGTTATATCAGGTGGAGAGCCAACAGTTCAACAAACTAAGTTATTAATTTTAATGAAGATGATTAAAACACAATTAAAATTGAAAATAGAAATTGAAACTAATGGAACTGTATTAATTAAAGACGAAGAATTTTTTAAATATGTTGATTATATAAATTGTAGCCCTAAGCTAACTAACTCTGGAATGACATTAGAAAAAACTATTAAACCAGAAGTTTTAAAACAATATAAAACCAAAGCAAAAAATATAACTTTTAAGTTTGTAGTAAATGATGAGAAAGATTTAGATGAAGTTGATCTCATTGTTAAAGAAAACAAATTAAGAAATGTTTATATTATGCCAGAAGGAAAAAATAGTAAAGACCATTTTCTTAATATGCACAAATTAACACCTACAATACTTAAAAGAGGATATAACCTTACACCTAGGTTACATACTTTATTATGGAATGATGAAAGAGGAAAATGAAAATAGATAGAGTTGAGAAAATAATTACTTTACTTCTTAAAGAACTAGGAGAAGATGTTGATAGAGATGGATTAAAAGAAACACCTCACAGGGTAGCAAAGTTTTGGAATGAATTTATAAATTACGAACCAGGGAAAATTGATACAGCTTTTGAAGCAATTGAAACTGACCAAATGGTAATTGTTAAAGATCTCAATGTTTGGAGTTTATGTGAACACCACCTATTACCTTTTAGTAGCAAAATTAGTATTGGTTACATTACTAGAGATAAAGTTTTAGGACTTTCTAAGTTCGCAAGAATATCGCATAAACACGCTCACAAATTACAACTCCAAGAACGATTAGTAAACGATATTGCTGAAGAAGTAAAACAATATGTAGGAACAGAAGATGTTGCTGTTTATGGACAAGGAGTTCATTTGTGTATGGTTTCAAGAGGAATAAGAACATCAGGCGAAATGATAACATCTTATACGAGTGGAGTTTTTAGAGAAGAACACGAAACCAGACAAGAGTTTTTATCCTTAATTAAATAGTATGGACAATAGTCCCAGAATGATTTTTAAACCTCGCTAACGATTAGCTCATGGTAGTTTGTTATCAATGTTTATGGGTTTTAGTTATTCGCTAGTAATTTTTCGTCGTATTCCAATAATATAATTCAATTAGATAGTTTAATTATTTAAAGATCTAACATATAATTAACTTATATTCATTAGACAAAAAAAAGGAGTAGTTAAAATGAATGAAGAAACAAAAGCACAATTAAATCAGTTACTTAATGATAAATCAATGGAAGAAGTATCTGCAATAACTGACTATATAATTGCCTACCACAATAACAAACTAACAATACAACAACAATCACACAAAAGACAGTTTAGTGTTGGAGATGAAGTTATTGTATCAAGCCAAAAAGCAGGTGGAGATTTTGAAGGAGTAATTGAAAAAATTATGCCGAAAAATATCCGAGTTAAAAGACATGATATTATTCAGACTTGGGATGTAAGTCCTACTATGGTTAGAAAAGTATCGTAGTTATGAAATGTAAAATATTTTATTGTAAAAAATGCAAACGACATTCCACAAATACAGTTGAAGTTTTTAATACTATAACTAAAAGACTTCATATGTTTTGTTTTCAATGTTGGGCAGTTAGTAGTAAATATTACAAGCTATCAAGTTCAAAGGTAACAATATGAAATTACTTACTAAAGACATTGAAAGAAAATTAATTGAAAATGGCGATACTTCTACTCAAGAAGACCCAACAGTAATTGTCAAATATTTTCTTGGTAATTGGATTTGGTTAGGAATAGAGTATGACCCAAAGAGTAGAATTTTCTTTGGTGCGGTTAATGGACACGAATTTGAACTAGGAAGTTTTAGTTTAGATGAGCTACAAGGCGTAAAAAATAAATTAGGTTTAGGCGTAGAAAGAGATATGTATTTTACTCCTAAGCCTTTATCAGAAGTAAAGAAAGAGCTAGGTGTTATAAGATAATGGGGAATGGTGGAACGCCTTATACTTTAACTTTTCTTATTGTTGCTGAAGATGTAGAGCAAACAATAAATGAGTTAGACAAAATGACATTTAACGAGAAGTTAAACTACCTTACACAATTAAGTAACGAACAAGAAAGAGAGAAATAAATAATGGGAGAAAGAGCCAATGTCGTATTTAAAGAGATACGATATAATAAAATGATAGTTAGTCCAGTAGTGTATTTACACTGGCAAGGAGAAGAAGTATTAAAACTTCTAAATAAAACTAAAATCCAAATGAAAGATAGAACTTACGCTGAAGATGTGAGTGCTAGATTTGTCCAAAGGGCTAGTAATGAATTAACAGATTTACAATATAGTATTGCTATAAAAAACTCTAAAGATATTCTTTCTAATCCTTATCCTTGGGCAGATGAAGACCATGGAGTTTGGATTGTTGATTTACCTAATTGGAACATAAGACATATTATAAAAACTATTAATGAGGAAACACGAGCTTGGGATAAGTATAAGTTTACTGATTATGTTTATAGAGGTTTCATTACAGGTTGGGAAATATCAAATGTTTTCTATCAAGATCTTGAAGAAGTGAAAATTCATCAACAACTATTAGAAGGATTAGGAGAGGAGTAGTGATGGTAGTTTACGATTTAGAAAAAGAAAGAGCTAAAAAACTTCCAAAGGACATTTTGGAATTAGCTAACAAAGTAATACAGCTTAGAGAAGAAGCTGAAAAAATTACTGAGTACGCACAAGCTAAAGTACAGGAGCTTTTAGACACTAAAGAAGAATTAATTAATTTAGTAAAGAAAGCTGAAGAACATCAAGTTAAAGGAGATATAATTAAACAAGTTTTTCAAGACAGGAAAGATAAATAATTATGATTAGATTTAAGTTGATGAATATTAAATGGAAGATTAAAAGACGATTAAAGAAATGGAGTGATAATGATAGATTTTACAGTATTAGACATTACAGGGGATAATTTATTCAATGGATTAGACTTGTTAGTTTTTATTTTAAGTGTTATATTCTATACACTTTTTTATAAAACTGTTATTAAACACACTTTAGGAACTGATTTAAAAAAAGAAGTTAGTAAGCTAAACAATGTTAAATATATAACTGGTAAAGAAGTTATGAATGAAATTGAAAGGATGGACAGAGAGTTTGATGGATTATAAAGAACTCGCAGGAATGTTTTACGATGTTGATAGGTTAGCTGACTTAATAGGTGTTAAACCTAGAACTATCTGGCAATATCAAAACAATGGGACTATCCCAAATCCTTTTACTAAGTTTGGAAATAGCCCTGTATGGACAAGAACACAAGTAGAAGAAATATTAGAAAATAGAAAAAATTCGTCGTAAGGCGTTTATATAATAATAATAATAAATTAAGGAGTAGAAATGAATAAAGAAATCATCTCTCAAGTAGCTTATAAAGGAGCTATTGAATTGATTAATAATGGAAAAGTAGAATTAGAAGACTTAACTAAAACAGTTAAGGCACACACAGCACTTATTATGAGTGTTGCTTCTGATGGTACAGCAGATCCCAAAACAACTTCAGAAGAAAATTCTGGAACAAAACTTGAATGTCCTGCTTGTGGTAAAAGCGATTGGCTACAAGACAACAGACAGAAAAAACAGAATGACCCTGCTAAGTTTGGAAAGATACCTAACTATAGTTGTAGTCAATATAAAGACGATAATGGTTGTGGATATGCTACTTATGATGAAGAATTAGCTATACCCAACCCTTTCTAAAATAACTTACTATAATAAAATCACATTTATGCAACCTCCTTTGTGTGCTAATTAGGTAGATAAAGGCAGTTTATTCGGGCAACCGAACAGGATAGTAACTACTCCACCTGCCTTTACTACCCATAACAGTAGGAGAAAGATAAATAACCTCGTTAAAACGACAGCTGAAAGGAGTATATTATCAATGTTTTTGGTAAATAGTTTAATCAATGGATAAATTAGATGTTGATAATAGGTTTGTAATAATTCCAGAATGGATTTTACTTTCAGATGTATCGGATAAATCAAAAGTTTTGTATGGTGCATTGTGGAAATATGCGGATAGAAACACTAATAAATGCTTCCCAAGTAGAAAAACTTTAGCAAAAGATCTTAACTGTCATGAAAGTTCTGTTGATAGGTGCGTAAAAGAATTAGTAAAAATAAAAGCTATTGAAGTATTTAGAAGACCGCCAAAAGAAAATGGAGCTAACCAAAGTAATCTTTATCTATTAAAAACTACCCCTACCAGTATCAGTAATGATACCCCCACTAGCGTAGATAATGACACCCCACTGGTCGCAGATAAAGAGCTAACAATAACCAATAAAACAAAAACCAATAATATAGACATTAGTAAAGAACAAAGAGGTGCTATGTGGACAGCACTTGAAAAAAATATGGGATATAAACCTACGAGCTTACAAAGAGGACAATGGGGCAAAGCATTAAAAGTTTTAATAGAATCTGGATTTACAACTCCACAACAAGTTAACGATTTATTTACTGCATATAAAACTAACATGAAAGATTGGACAGTAACACCTTTAGCTATTGCAAAATACTCAAATGAATTGAGATCACTAGCAGAAGAAAAAAGAAAAACTAAAGAAAGAATTGAAAATCCTTGCAAAGATGGGCATAACTGGATAGAAGATAAAATTTATAATTTCAAATATTGTATTAGATGTTTAGCAGAGGAAAAAATATGATAAGGAACTTATTATTTTTCTTGAAAAATTTAATTTTTAATCGTTATAATACACCGAAAGAGATAAGAGAATTTAATTGTGCCTTTTGTGGTAAAGGTCATATATTCCCTATCACGAGTAAAGATTATTTAATTTGTAATGACTGTTGGGATATGAATATAGGAGAAGAAGAATGATAGTTGAAAAAAAGAAAGTACCAATAGGAGATTTAAAAACATATCCTAGTAATCCTAACCAAGGAGACATAGGAGCAATATCTGAAAGCATAAAACAGTTTGGGCAATTCAGATCTATTGTTGTAAACAAAAGGACAATGGAAATATTAGCTGGCAACCATACTTATAAAGCTATGGAAAGTTTAGGACATAAAGAAATAGAAGTTGATTTTGTTGATGTAGATGAAATGACAGCAAAGAAAATCGTATTAGCTGATAATAGATTATCTGATATAAGTTTATATGATGACAACGCTTTAAAAGATTTGTTAGAAGAAATAGCTACTGATGATGATTTAGCGGGAACAGGTTTTGATAATGATGACCTTGACGCTTTAATTGCTGAACTTGATACACCTTTAAGTTTATCTATTAATCAAGCACCAGATACTGATACACCTCAATTCAAAAGAGAGTTACCTATTGATTTAATTTTTAGTTTTGCACCTCAGGTTACTATGTCATTTGTTGCAAAAGAATTTGGTTGGTTGTCAGGAGTGATTAGTAAAGATAGTGTTAGGTATGTTGATAGTCCTAAAGCAGAGGAATACTTATCAAGATGGGCTTGGCACCACAAAATTGAATTTATAGATAATGAGTGGAAAGGTTACGACCACGACAAACACATAAGGGCAGTAGAATTTTTTAAACCTAAATACGCTACTACAAGAGATATAATGTCTTCAGATCAATGTCGTGAGAATAAAGTTGAATATTTAACTTTTGATAAAATTATGGAATACGCAGAAGAAGTTGATAAGCATGCAACTCACACTATTGTTATTCCTAAATACGATTGTATAGATAAAATTCCTGAGAAATATGTTTTAGGTTTTTCAGTACCAACCTCTTATGGTGGAACAGAAGTCCACCATGAAAAGTTTAAAGGCAGACCAATTCACTTACTTGGTGGAAGTTGGAAATTACAATTAAAGTATTTAGAATATTTTGGAGACGATGTCATAAGCTTAGACACTAATTATATATTTCTTTTAGCTGAATATGGTTCTTATGTAAAAGAGAATGGCGACATTACTTCACTTGATAAAGAATTAGGTTATCCGATTGGAAGTGTTAAGAGCCACGCAACTTTAGCGACAACTCTGTCATTTACTAATATTACAAAACGAGTTCAAGAGATGTGTGGAGAGGTAAAAACCACCGAAGAAGAGTAATTTTTTAAACTTTTTTTTCTGATCCCCTAAGCTTTGGGTTGTATTTCTTAAAATGAAGTTGGTTTTTCTATATAAGTTTATTATATTTATAGTATAGAAAAAAAAAGGGAGTAGTTAAAATGACAAAGTACACAGGTAAATTAAAAATAGGAAAAGAAGAAAGTCCTTTAGAAATTAATTTCTTAGATAACTTTGGTGGAGTTAAATTAGACGACAAAACAATAATAGATAGTGCTTTTGAATATTTAGAAAAGGACGACCTAGATTGTATTCCTGGAGTCCAATTAACAATTTTCAAAAATAGTAAAAAATTTAAGACTATAAAAATAGTTAAGTAATAAAAGGAGTAGTTAAATGGACGCAGAAGAATTTGTACAAAGCATAGAACAGG
>Ga0080013_1006465_pt1 | contig 10425 bp, 15 predicted proteins | sample ETNvirenome_6_85_FD_69236 | JGI IMG/M metagenome (GOLD analysis project Ga0080013, IMG submission 69236) | Marine viral communities from the Pacific Ocean - ETNP_6_85 (SPADES assembly) (version 2) | ecosystem: Environmental > Aquatic > Marine > Oceanic | place: Pacific Ocean | collected 2013-06-19
CTCGAAGGGTACCGAGGCCCTCTTGCGGTGGCTCACCCGGGCGACGGCGATTGTTCTGGGTGGTGCGATGGGCTCGCTGCCCCTCTGGCCCGATACCCTCCAGGGGGCGTGGGGGCCGATCCTGGGACTCGTGGGCGGGTCCTTGGCTCCCGGCATCTACGCCGCGGTCAAGAAAGCTCTGCCGGCAACGGTCGCCCGCGTGATGAGCGGGAAGGGGCTCCGGGGCTAATGGAACCCCTCGTGGTGGCGGTGCTGGTGCTGCTGGCGATTGCGCTGGCGATTGCCGCGTGGAAGCTCCCGCGGCTCCGCGCTGGCCTTGGGGTCGCGGCTGCGGCGGTGGCTGCGGTCGCCGGGATCCTGGTGGCCCTCGCCTCGGCGAAGGGCGACGTCCGGGCGGTCAAGCGGCAGATCAGGGCGAAGAAGCAGATCAAGGCGGCCGTGAAGGACCACAAGGAGGAGATCGCCATCGAGGTCTCCACCGTTGAGGAGGTCCAGGCTGAGCTTGAGAAGATGGTCGAAGACAACGAGGAGGTGCCGGACCTCCAGGAGTTGGCGGACTCGTTCAACGACAAGTTCGCGAAGCTGTGACCAAGATCGTCTCGCTGTGGGTCGCCTTTGCTGGATTCCTGCTGTGGGCCTTGACGTCCGGCTGCGCGCACTACCCGGTGGGCACCGGCCTCTTCCCGGCTGCCTTCCCCGAGGTCGAGATCCCCGAGGCCGAGGTGCCCCCACCCGAAGAGGGATGGTGCGAGGAAGCCAAGCCCGTCGGTCCCGGCTCGGATGTGGATTGCGTGGGGATTCTGACCCCGCCTCACAAGCTCAGCCTGCTGATGGCCGAGGGGGACATCCTGGAGCAGACCAAGAAGGCCTTGGCCGCAGCCTACCGAGGGAGGCAGGCAGACCGGGCGTTCGCCGAGTCCATCCTCCAGGCCCGCGAGGAGCAGCTCAAGCTCGCCCGAGAGCGGCAGCCCAAGCTCTTCGGTGCTGGGGTGGGGATCGGGGTGGGCTCGACCCTAGCGATCATCTTGACGGCCGTCCTGGCCAGTCCCCCGAGGTAGAACCTCGAAGACCGCACCGACAGGGGAGGCCGGCGCGGCCCTCTGGAGGACTGATGAGGCACCATCAGACGGGCTCACGGTACCGGCTCCCCGGGCCGCCTGTCTAGTCCTGCGCTGCGCGCTCTTCGTGGGGGACGTGCATAGCGGCACAGATCGCCGGGTCCACGAGGGCGAGCCTGAGGTCGGCAATGGCGGCTCGGGTGTCTCGCCGCTCCTTCTCCGACATCCTGCCGGCTAGCATCATCTCCATGATGGAGATCGCGTCCTCGATTCTGATGAGGTTTCTCACGGCTAGTTCCCTTCTCGAACTCTACGATCGGTGGGTGCTGACGCAGGGTCGCCTCGGCGGTTGAAGAGCGGCGCATCCCCGTTGATCCGGGCCTCGACGATCTCGATGTAGTCGGGATCCAGCTCGAAGCCTAGGAACCTGAAGCCCTCGCGCAACGCTGCGATCCCGGTGGTGCCGCTGCCCGCGAAGGGGTCTAGGATCAGGCTGCCCGGTTGCCCGCCCACGAGCCGGCAGAGCCAGCCCATCAGCGCGACGGGCTTCACGGTGGGGTGATAGTTTCGGACTGGGCTTGGCTTGTAGATGTAATCCGGGCTGCATCCCCTCCGGGGGGACCCTGGGCCGTCGTGGAACTCCGCGCCCGGGTTGTAGGTCCGCTCTCGGCCAGCTCCGGCCCGCGGATGGGACGCCCCTGCGCTGCCCGGCTCGCGCTCCACCGTCTCGGCGCGGGTCTTGCCCTTGAGATGCCCGCAGCCCGCCTCACGCTCGCCCCTGGATGCCTTCGGGCAGGCGTAGACGTTCGCGGGCCAGCGCCCGCCAGGGTCCACGAAGCCCCCAAGGCCACGATCCATCCTCGACATCAGCCGCGCGTCCGGGTCCGAATCTGTGGGCGTTCGCTCTGGCCGCTGCCTGCGCTCCCCTGAATAGGCACCTCCGTTCAGGTCCTCACCTTGCGGCCCAGGCCACGCCTCATCCCCGTAGGCGTACCGGCACCCGTCGATGTTCAGCGCCCCCGTGCCCCACTTGAGGACGTTTTCAGCGACCGTCCCATCTAGCGGCTTGCGGGCCAGGGTCCACGGCTCCAGGCAAGGCTTGAGCGCGGTCCCGTAGCCTTCCCACTTGCGGGCGTCGTCGGTGGCTGGGACGTTGCTCGTTTTCGGGAACTCTGTGACGTTGCGCGCCTGCTGGCCGTGGATGACGTTGGCCTTTGCGTAGCCCGTCAACGTATGCGCGCCCACCACCTCACGCTCCGCGCCGTGGTGTGCGTCGATAGCCTTCGAGGCGTCGAGGGACTTTGGGAAGCCTTGCCACTGCTGCCAGGCTCCTAGGTCTCGGATCTCCCACCCGGCATCCTCAAGCCCGCAGATCAGGCGGTGGATCGTGCGCTGGCCGCCGAAGGCGACGATATGCGCGCCGGGCTTGCAGACCCGGAGACACTCCGCGCCCCACTCCCTTCCGGGCGGCAGCGCGTCCCATTGCTTGCCCATGAAGCCCAGGCCGTAGGGCGGATCGGTGACGATGGCATCGATCGAGTTCTCGGGCAACGCTCGGAGCAGGTCGAGGCAGTCGCCTTGCTGGATGTCCCAGGTCTTCACGAGCTACCCCGGTCTGCGCGACGGACTTCAGATCGGTTCGTTGCGCTCATTCTGACGCAGCAACTTCGGCTATCGTATTCAGGATCCACGTAACGTCGTCAGGCGGGATCGTGTTCAGGTTGTACCGGTCCAGGATGTCTTGCAGCACCGCTACCCTCAGGAACGAGAGCCGCTCCTTGGGCAGAAGACGGCCCCAGGTCCGGCCACATTTGGCTTCGGCGTCCTTCATGAGCTTGGCGATGAGCCGTTTAGTCCATGCGCCGTCGGCAGGGTCCGGCTCTGCCTCGGGATCTTCTAGCTCGTGTACAGATAGCCACCCGGGGTGTTCCCCTTGGAGCCATTCTAGCCACGAGCCGACGCAGTCCCAGCACAGGATTCCACCGAGCAGGCGAGGCTCCGGGGGGAGACTTCCCCCCCGATAGTCCACCTGCGCGATCGTGGCCCACTCGTCCAACTCTGGGTTGATAGGGGCTAGGCAACGGAGGCAGTACCCGAGCTGCGGGGCCACCTCCAGGAACTCATCCAGGTCCCCGCATACCGCTGTGTTGTGGAGTGGGCCTCGGGGCCGGTCGTCTCTGATCTTCGGTTCCATCTGTCCTCCTTCGGGGTGCCTCCCCCCGGACAGGCTCCGGGGGGATTCGCAGGGCACCGCTGCTAGGGCCGCCGAGTACGCGGAACGAGGGGGGCACGGCGCGTACTCTCGGCCCGGCGAAGGACCGCGCCCCCATTCCGTGAAGCCTAGTAGGGAATCTCGTCCTCAGGGTCCTTCATTCCGAACTCGCCCGAGGGGAGCGCTACGGGGTTCCCGTCGGTGGGGGGCGGTGGGGGCGGCGGGGAGGCGGCCTCCTCGGCCTGCTGGCTCAGGGGCGCGGGGGAGAGCAGGTCGTTCAGATAGACGTTGATCCACTCGTCGCCGTTCTTCATCTTCGTCGTCTTCTGGGCCTTGACCATCGCGCCCACGATCTGACTGGCGACGCCTGCCTCAGCCTGCCGGGTCTCGGGGTTCACTACCTCCCAGATGTTCGGCACCTCTCCCAGGATCAGAAGAAGGTCCTCCTTCGCCCACCTGGCCTGCTTTGCCCGGTATTCGAGATCGTCCTGGCGTCGCCCGAAGGGCGCGACCATACGCACTAGGGTACGGCCATTCCACGAGCCACCGAGGACGGAGAGGGTGAACTTCAGCCAGACGTCGTTAGTCTTCGACTCGAAGGCCCCGAAGGCCTCGACGCGGCAGTTGTGCTCTCCGTCGGGGATCGTGGGGTCGCTCTCGGAGCTTCGCTCCTCCTTCTTCTCGGGGTCGGGGACTTCGTCCCAGAGCTTGTAGTAGGGGTCCTGCGGGTTGGTCATGATGTCGGTTCTCCTTCGGATGGGGTGGGGTTGTAGGTTGCTTGGAACAGGCGGACGAGAGTAGGAAAGTGCGCGGGGACGAGGGACGGGAGGCTCTGCCCGGGCATGCCTCTGCCCTTCGCCTCGACGACGAAGCTGGCGGTCTCGCTGGGCTGCGTCAGGAGAAACCGGCCTCCAGTCGCCGCCTGGACCTCGGCCCACTCGGGCTTCTTCGCCTCCTCGGGGTCCACGCGGAGGTGAAGGACGAAGTCCACCGCCGAGCAGAGGATCAGCTTCGCGGTGTTCGGCAGCGAGACGGTCAGCACGCTCCGCCCCGTGTCGATGGACGAGCCCTCGACGCTGCGGGTCATGGGCACCGTCTTCTGGTGGGCGAGGAACCAGGGCATAATCTTCCGGCCCTCGGTCTCGCCCGGCGCGGGGGCTGCTCGGAGGCCGACCAGGGACCAGACGAACCGGCTCCACATCGACTTCGCCAGAGACCAGTCCTTGCCCCGAGCCGCGGCCCCGATGTAGGGGATCCCTAGCTGGCGGCAGACCGCGTCCTCGCAGAGGCTCCAGGCCCGGTCGGCGGTATCGAGCACCACCGAGTCGAACTTGTGATCTTCCACGCCGAGCGCGGTCACGATGCCGGTTAGCTCCTCCCAGGTTCTCGGCTGGACAGCCGTGGCGTGGAGGAGGTTCGTGCCCCCCTCCAGGTCGATGGAGAGGCTCCGGGGGATGGTCGAGGCGAGGTAGGTCTTGCCTCCGCCGTGGACGCTGAAGATGAGCATAGAGGTATCCCTCATCCCCTTCGGCCCGTGCGCTGCTGTTGGCAGTACGCTTGAGTTCCTGTTCATCTCGTTCTCCTTGCTAGCTCGGGGTGGGCGTCGTCGAGGACGCGGAAGGCTTCGGGGCCGACGACCCCTCGGCAGAGATCGAAGTAAGCGCACCGCCCGAAGTCGAGGCAGTGCCTAGAGTTCCGCACGGTCATTCCACCGTTCTCGATACGAAGGACCCGCTCGTGCAGCTCCCAGGCCTCGAACCACCACCGCCGGATCTGGTCGTCCGTCCGGGACACCATGACCTCCTCAAAGTAGAATTCGGGCCTGGCGGTGTAATCCTCCGTCAGGCGCACCACGAAGTCGGAGTGGGTCTCGGTCTTCCTTTGTCGGATGCTGGGCTTCTTCGCGATGCGATAGACCATCTGGCGGACGGGCACCCCGTAGACCACCGAGGCGGCGGCGAGGTAGGACGAGACCTGCCAGTCGAGTTCCAGGCGCTCCAGGTAGGCGGAGTCGAGCCTGGAGGTGGTCTTGATCTCCAGCAGGACCGGGGAGGGGTTCCGGGGTTCGGGCAGCTCGCCGGGCATGAAGACCCCGTCGAAGACCCCCGAGAAGACGTGCCGAGTGCTGGCATGCCCCGAGGCTGGGTTCACGAAGGGGACCTCAAAGGTGCGCTCCTTCACCGAGGGCCAGGTCTTCCAGAGGGCCAGCCCGCCCTCGATGATGGCCTTGACCGTGGCCCCGTCTTTGCGGAGAGCCTCGGCCTCGTGTTCGAGGTAGCTGGGGCCGCGCTCGTCCTCCAGGTAGGCGATGGCGGGGGCGACGGAGCCCAGCTCGAAGCCCAGGTGGACGGCCGAGCCTACCGAGAGGGCCGAGGTCGTCGAGCCCCGGAGGCGCTCCATGTAGCGGAGGCGGGCCTTCTCCTCGCAGGACATCATCACCTGCATCATCGACTGCGTTATGTCGGTGCGGTTCATCGCTCCCCCCTTCCCGGACGGGCGGACTCTCGGGCCTCGGTTTCGTCTTCCTCTTCTAGCTTGACGAGGGCCAGGGCCCTCCGGACCAACGGAAGGACGATCGTGGGGTCGGTTGGGCTAGTGCTGTTGTGGTCCCACGAATAGGCGTCCAGCAGCTCCTCGGTATCGGAGAGGGCCCTCAGCACCTCGCGCCGTACCAGCTCAGGGGGTACCGCGCTTGGCCTGAGCTTCAACTTACAGACCATGCACACGGGCCCAGGTCCGTACATCGACCCGCCGCCCACAGGCAGGATGCAGCCCCACTGCTGGCAGAAGCCCTTCATGTCCGTCTCAACGCTCGGCGTCCGCCCCACGCCCTTTTGATGTCTTTGGCCGTCGTTGGGGCACGAAGACTGCTCTTGAACGGAATCAGGTCTCCAGATTCGTCGGCAGTGACGCCCATGCGAACCACAAGCTCTCCGCCTTTCTCAAAATCAACAATCGCGCCCGGAAAAAGGCTCGATAGCTTCTCGCATAAAAGGCCAAGCGCGGTTTCTTTTGCCATTTCTGTCTCCTCCGTAGTGGGGCACAGTGGCCTGCCCTCCTTCGTCTTGTGTCTCATGTCTGTTCTCCTTCGCTCCAGCCAGGACGTCTAGCCCCGGGGTGGACCCCGATCACCCGACCCCCCGAGGGGGGCCGAGTGTCGGCTGGTGGCTACGCTTGGGCGACGATCTCGATGCCGTCCAGGCACCCGAGGCCGCGCTGCATAATGCGCGTTGCGGCCTGCTCCATCTTCCGCTGGGCCTGGAGGTCGGTCTCGTCCTGGGCTGCCAGGGTGATCCCGGACACCACGTTCGCCAGGTTACGTCCGGGGAACGAGGTCTCGTCCCTGGACCCCTCGGTCGCTCGGCGGGCCTGGGCGCCCGTCAGGAGGCCTTCCTTGCGGCCCCACTGGTCGAGGAGGGCGAAGACGTCGTTGACCGCCACGGTGGTCGCGGTCTTGAAGTCCTCCACGAGACCGGCAGCGGACACCCGGGCGGACTTGATCGCGTCCCCGAGGGCCGACTGGATCTTCTCGCCCCGGTCGTTCCCGCCCGTGTGCGTCCATCCCTGGACGAACCGGGAGTCACCCCAGCCGCCCATACCGTTCAGGCACGAGTAAGTGTAGACGCCGTCGCCGATCCAGACCCTCGACTGCCCTACCTCGCCGTTCCCGATCTCGAACATCGGGACGGGGATGCGGGAGCGCACCAAGTCGGGATCGGTGGGTCGCCCGTTGTCGTCGAACTTCGCCGCGTCCTCGGGGTTCAGGAGGCCCCGGATGCGCATGGCGTCGGGGGTCACCCGCCAGGACAGGAGAGGCAGCTCCCGGAACGACTCGTTCTCGGCCAGCAGTTTGACGATGTCCAAGTTGTCCAGGTTCGTGGTGAAGCCCCTGTCGGAGCCGGACAGGACGCCCCGGATGGTGCGGAAGTCCTGGCCGGGGAACTGCATCGACCGGAAGAGGCCCCGCTGTCCGGCGTGGCTCAGCCGCTCCGCCCAGTTGATCGTCGCCATCTTCATTCCGGTCTCGTCGGTCTGGCGCTGGGCCTCGACGAACTTGAGCCCGCCGGGTCCGAGTACCTTGGTCGCGAGCTGGCGGTAGGCGTGGGAGGTGAGGCCCATCGGGAGGGACCACGACCCATCTTCTTTGAGGAACGAGAAGGCGGCCTTGCCGTCAACGTAGCGGAGGCTGGCCTGGTCGAAGGGGCGCACGTCGTCGCTGGGATCGAGCTGCGTGTTCAGCTCCCCGAGCGTAGTCAGCAGGGTGTCGATGGTCTGGGGGACCAGCTGGCCCCGCTCCTGGCGGGTCTCAAGCAGGGCGTCGATGTCATAGGTGGGCACGGAGGGGCGGTCAAGCACCTGGACGGGGAGGGCAGTCATCTCGTTCTCCTTCTGGGACATAGTCCCGTAGTGGTGGGTCAGAAATTGACCCGGGTTCCTTCGCTTGGGTTCATTATACGCCAAACAAGACCAGAGGCCACCGGAGTAAACAGAAAAGTGTCTGAGAGGTCTAAACGCGGCGACAGAGCAAGAGGGCCCCCCAGCGTTTGAGCCGACCGAAGCCGCGCTGGGGGGCTCTCCGTAGACTAGCTTCGGACCTCGTGGATGAGCGCGGCGAGGCCGTTGACCAGGGCGTCGAACTTCTTCTCAACGTGGATCTGCTGCGTCTCGCAGAGCGCCAGGCGGTACGTCATGCCCTCGACCAGCTCTTCCATCGCCCGGAAGTCCTGGACGCTGAAGCCTACCGGCTGGCCTTCGCGGCTCGTCGGGGTCGCCTTCGGGGCCGGGGCCTTCGGGGCCGGGGCCTTCGGGGCCGAGGCGACGGCACGAGCCGCTGCGGCTCCCAGCAGTAAGTCGATCCCTAGGCGCTTCCGGTCCTTCTCGCTCAGGACCCGGTAGGCCGCGACCCGGACGGAGTGCGGGGGGCGAGTCGGGAAGCAGGGTGCGTCGAGGCGGCGAGTATAGCCGGTCACGAAGTCGCCGCACGGCCTCTGGCGGACAACCCGGGCCGTGTCGCCGACCCGGACGATCAAGCGCAGCTTGCCGGTCGAGGTCAGGACGAACGTGCCCTCCTCGGCGGTGCCGATCGTCAGACCCGGCGAGGGAGTCTCGAGGGGCGCCTCGGGCTGCGCCTCGGGGGCCTGGGCCGTGTCGTCGGCCTTCGGGGCCGTCTCCTCGGCGGCCTCGGCCTGGGCGATCTCCGCCGCGACACGCTGCTGGGCGACAAGCTCCTTCACCGTGTAGAGCTGGGGTTCCTCGTCCTCGTTCGACTCCTCGGGGACCTCGGTGGTCGCCATAAGGCGGTCCCACTGTGCATCGTTCTCCTGCATCCAGCCCTTCTCGATGGCTAGGGCGACGCCCTTCCAGGCCAGGTCTACTTGATTGCTACCCAGATAGAAGATGAGCCCTGCCTCAACAGAGGCATCTAGAGAAGCTCCGGCGTGCTTCTTGCCGACCTTGTGGTGGTCGGCGATCCGCACGAGAACCTGTGCCGTATCTGGGGCGAAGTACTCGCCGTGGAAGCAGCAGCTCTCGACTGCCACCTCGTCGAGGGTGGGCCGGGAGTCGTCGGCGACGCTGTACGTGTGATCCTCGGCCTCGTCCAGCCAGCCATTGTAGACGGCGTGGGCGCGGCCCTCGGCGGTCAAGATGACCTCGGCCCCGGCGGTCTCTACCCAGGGGCAGTTGGCGATTGCGGCAGCGATGTACTGCTGACTAATGTCACAGGCGTCTGCGACCTCGGCGGCAGAGGGGGCGTCAAGTTCGTCGGCAACGTAGAGGGTCACGGTGGCGAGGAGTGCCTCATCGATCGTGGCGTTCTCAAGCCTGCCTGTTGGGGTCTGGAGGGTCTTGTTCGCGACAGCCCGCGCGGTCTTACTCGTTGAGCTGAAGTCGACAGGGGCATCGCACTCCTCGCAGAGGTGGCCGTCGGGGTTTATGACGCCTTCGAGGACGATGTCCCCGCATCCGGCGCACTCGGTCGTCTCGGGCCGATCCGTCATGAAGTCAATAGGGGTTCCCTGCGTCTCGTGGGTTGGTCCGACCATCTGGTCGAAGAGTCCGTCGATGAGTGCCTTGGCTGGATTGTTCATAGTCTCGTTCCTTCTACGTTGCGGGGTGGTTGGGTCGGTCATCGTCTTAGGCCCAGGAGGCGCTCTCGGGCGCCCAGAAGGCCACGTTCATGGCGTTACGGTTAGCGCGGAGGGCCTTGAGCTGCTCGCGCACCTCGTCGGCCTCGGAGTCGTCGAGGTAGTCGATGCCGAGGTCACGGTTGCCGTCGAGGATGTCGATCAGCTCCTGGATCTCTTCGTCGAGGTCCGTGATGTCTGAGTGGCTGATTCCGTTTCGGTTGTTTGTGTTGTTCATGTAGTAAGTATACAACGAAACCGCGCCTGATGATACTGAAGAGCACGGAATAAGACAGAAAGATGCAGAAAGGGGGGCGTCAGCCCCTACGGGGGACGGCACTTGCCGTGCTTTGTACTTTTCTGCTTACTTTCGTGCTCTTTCGTCTTGTACGGCTGTTTTTAGTGTATACTTACTACATGAACAACGACAAACGAGCGGGAGACACGACGACAAGCCGAGCCGCCCAGCTCGCCGCCCTGCTGCTGATGCTGGTGCTTTGCACCGGCTGGGCCGCAGGGAACCAAACCGCAGGCCGCCCCGTGCTGGCCAGCATCCACGAGGAGAACTGAACCATGACCTTCCGAATGACCGACGAGCAAGTGAAGAACGCAGCCAACGACCTCTACGAGGAGAAGCAAAGACTGGTCGACTGCTTCAGGTTTGAACTCCCCTATCTATCGGAAGAGGACCAACAAGAGATCCGCGCCCGATTGAAGCAGATCAACCGAGAGCTTTCCGCCCTCCGCGTCTCCAAGATGCCGGAGGTGGCCTAAGACGGCCCTCACCACCAGCCCCACCCAACACGGAGATCAAGGAACGACCCACTGCGACCACGACCCACGGATCCGCGTAGAAGAAGACGACTGCGGCTTCGTCGTCACGGAGTACGGTGACTCCTCCGACTACGGGACACACCGGTGCCCCACCATCGAAGCCGCAGTGGGGACCGTTCGCGCCCTCGGCTTCGAGCCCAACCACGAGGCCGTGGCCTGGTGCATCGGCGCCCCCACATCGGAGGTGGCTAAGACG
>Ga0080013_1006466_pt1 | contig 10424 bp, 18 predicted proteins | sample ETNvirenome_6_85_FD_69236 | JGI IMG/M metagenome (GOLD analysis project Ga0080013, IMG submission 69236) | Marine viral communities from the Pacific Ocean - ETNP_6_85 (SPADES assembly) (version 2) | ecosystem: Environmental > Aquatic > Marine > Oceanic | place: Pacific Ocean | collected 2013-06-19
ACGCCATTTTTGCATTTGCTAGAGCAGTTTCTCGAACAGCTTTGGCATCAGCAATAGCTTCTTTTAAAAGATCACTCATCAATCTTCTCCTAATATTATATGTTATTGGGAAATATAGTTATTATAAGAACTATAATAAATTTACTTTATTTTTTAGACTCTGTATAAAGTGAGGACAGAGTATTTAATTTCATATATAAATATATGATAAACAAAAAAAAGCGAACAAAATGTTCGCTTTTTTTATTAAAGGGTTAGAGAATGGATTATCGAAGCATGAGAGCTTTTTTAAGCGCCTTTTTCTCTGATTTAGTAAATTTAACCTTTTTCTTTTCACCTTTAAGTGAAGCAGAATCTCTAAAACCAAAAGCTTTAGCAATCAACTTCTTTTGTTTCTCATCTAAAGAAAGTGAAATCTTTCCATCTTTTGAACTCTTCAGTGATTTTACACCCTTGAAACCAAACATCTTAGCAAGTTGTTTGTGATCAGACTTACTGATTTTAACTACTTGTTTCTTACCCTTCAAGGAAGCAGCATCTTTATATCCAAAAGATTTGGCTATTTGTTTCTTACCGGCTTTGGATGAACCAACTTTGCTCTTACTACCCTTCAAGGAAGCAGCATCTTTGTAACCAAAAGATTTGGCTATTTGTTTCTTTCCGCCTTTAGAACTGGTAACAGATTTCTTTTCACCCTTCAAAGAAGTAGCATCTTTGAAACCAAATAGTTTCGCATACTTTTTCTTATCAGATTTACTGATCTTTACTACCTTCTTATTACTTTTTAAAGAGGAAGCGTTTTTATACCCAGCTGCTCTTGCAATTGGCTCTTCTTCCCATTCTATTTCTACTGCTGTATCATCTTCGATTAAAATTGTATTAATTTTATCGTTTACTACATCAGTATTATCTTGACCATTAACAGTTCCAATCATACATGCCAACGCAATAACAACTGCTCCTATCGTTAGGTACTTTTTATTTAACTTCATCTTATTCTCCTATGTTAGTTAAAGTTACTGTGATTGTGAGCATATTCTATGTATGTAACCTTAGAATCTTCTGCTCTATTTGTGTATTCATTAAAGAATTCTTTTGCTGCTATAATATTATTTCTTTTTAAAGAAATCACACCGAGATTAAAAAATGATTCTGGTATGTCTGATATATTATTTAATATTTGTTCTGCTTCATTTAATTTACCTTCATGAATCAAAATGGATGCTAGCGTATTTTGACAGTCAGATTCATTATATCCGTATTGTTTTGCTTTTTCTAAATAAACTTTAGATAATGCATATTCACCCAATTCATCATATACACAAGCTAAATTAAAATATCCAAGAGCATATTCTGTATCTCTTTCTATTGCTTCTTTAAATCTCTTTTCTGCCTTATGTAAATATCTCTTAAATTTTTTCTCTCCCCCGCCACCACGTAATACTATTTTATCAGCAAGTGTTTTAGTATCAATCTGAATAGTCTTCGCAGTAGTAATATCACCTATAGATAATGTTCGAAACGCTTTAAGATACCAAATTACTCCAAGATTATTGTATACTTCTCTGCTTGGAAATACTTGTAAAAATGAACGAAAAGCTTTAGTGGCATAATCTAAATTACCTTCTTCAAAATATTGAACTCCAGCACGAAAATAATCTGTTGAACTGATAAACTCACCAACTCTTTCATTTAATTTTTTCATTCTAACTTCTTTCGATGGGTGATGTACTCCTTCACCGCTCTCTACTGCCTTATCAATGATAGAAAGTGAAGCGTTTACATCATATCCAGCTAATGTTGTGTAAAGTATTCCATGTTTATCTGCATCGAGTTCTTTCTGTTTAGTAACCATATTCACCATCTCTTCTGCAGATATAGAAGAATATTCATCTGTAAACGCCATTCCTATTTCTAATCCGAGATTATGAACTGCTTCTGTATATTGATCTTGCAATCTCTCTTCCATTGGATTATTTACATGGCCCTGTACAATGTGTGCAATTTCGTGCCCTAATATTGATGCTAATTCATCATCAGTTTCACACATTCTATAAAATGAATCAGTTAGAAGAACAAATCCACCAGGCAATGCCCACGCGCCAACTTCATCAGATTCAACGATAACGACTTCAATTTCATCTACACCATCTCTTAATGATATTACATTAACTAAATTATCTTTGATACTATCAACTCTTGTTTGTATTTCTTCATTGTTAACTCTTGGCATCATATCTTCAAAATATTCAACTGTATTCATACCAAGTTCATATTCACTTAGTTGTTCTGGAATAATCCATTCAGTTTCTATATCAATGGTTTGCTCGACTTCTGTTATATTATCAAAAATTTCTACATTATTTTCAGATAAATATTCTGAATTAATTAAGATCATCAATGCTGCGGCGCATGCTATAGGTGCTGAAATAAAAATGCCTAACTTTATTTTTGATGGTGTTTTCTTTTCTTGCTTTTTCTTCATAAGATTTTCCTTCATTTTTTTATCGATTTCATCTAAAAAAAATGCAGCGCTATTGAGATCCATATCTGATCGGATTTCATTAGCAACTGCTACTTCAATTAATTTTGTTAATGTTTTTTTTGTAATTTTCATAAAAATCCGCCTTCTATATATAAGACAGTTGAAAACTGAAAATTCGCCCAGGTTTTTTCATTTTTTTTAAAAAAAGTGCTATTTTCTTTGTAATTTTCATAAAAATCCGCCTTCTATATATAAGACAGTTGAAAACTGAAAATTCGCCCAGGTTTTTTCATTTTTTTTAAAAAAAATTAAAAGGGGCTTTGGTCGTCTTCTATTTTTTTATATTTTGTGCGAAGTTTTGCAAGATTTTTAACATGTCTTCGCTTTGCTGATGGTTTTTGATAGTAAGCTTTTTCTTTTAATTCTACCATTAAGTTACTATCTTTAACTCTTTGTTTTAATTGTTTAAGGGCGAGCTCTATATTGTTATCTATAACCTCAACATATAATGCTCTATTATTATTTCGTTTTTTCTTTCGTGGCATATAACCTCCATAACTCTTCTTTTATTATTTTACGTAATTTTGTGATTGTTGATTCTTTTAAATCTAAAGATTTTAAATATTCTTTTGCTAAATAACGTTCTCTTCCATACTGAGCTTTATTCCATTTTTTCTGCAATGAAATTGGCATTGTTTCATAATCTTCTGATAAATTATTATTTACAAACCAAGCGATGCGACGTGCATCAGATACATATCTTTTTTTATAACGATTTTCTTCAAGTGTTTTAAACCATTTTTTAATCTCTTTAACCGTTGTTTTTTTCATAGCTTTATTCCTATTACGCTTCTTTAAACTCAACATCATTTCTGATGAATAGCTCTAATACATTATCTAAATGTTTTTTATCAAAATCTAAAATAAATGTAGAACCTCTTCCTTCACCAAAATCATAATCGCGGTCGGGGTTTAAACGTAACTTATCCAAAATTTTCTGTACTCTTTTTCTATCATATTTTGTGATTTGCAATGTCATACGTCTTGCTTCATTTAGCTGTTTAATTTCTTCTCTTATGATTTCTTTAAGTTTTGATTTCGTTAATTTCATCTTACTTTCCCGTTTAATCATTTCTTTTAATTTTTTTTTAAGCTTCAATTCTTCTTGTATTTCTTTTTCAATACCTTCTAATTTTAAATTAGCCTGTTTCCACTTAAATCCGCCTTCTTTACCTAAATCCTTTTTCAGTAAATCTTTAAGGATTCCAAACTCTTCATTATTAGCATCAAACTGAACATCTAATTGAGTATCTCCATACGCTTTAACTTTAAGTCGACGAATGCCGGCCTTATTTAATAATGGCATTATTCGTTTTTTTACAACTCTTGGATTTCCTGAAAAAGTATGTTTAGTTTCATTTAGCATTTTGTTCTTCCTCGATTAATTGTGCTTCGCTTAAACATCCACGTGATATTGATGTGTGAGCATCTTCAATTATTTTTATTTCACTAATTTGGATTGGGAAAGTTTCTGCATCAAATTGTTCGTTAAATACATCGATAAAACCTTTTACTAAAGCCGTTCCTCCACCGAAAATAAGTGGGACCGGATCGGGAAATTGGGGAACATTTGCTGCACCTTCAAATTGATGCTTTAGATTTGTTAATAAGTAATTAACAAGCGCGCCATAATATGATCTTGTCGCGTGCAAAACGTTAGCCTCATCACTTTCTTCTCCATAAAGATCATGCACTTTACCTGATGTTAAGTCCAATAAATTTGAACTCTCTTTTATATTTTGAACTTTAGCGACAGGAACGCCAGTGTCTGCAGATACGTTCTGATCGATCCAATCACCTCCTCTGGCGACAGAAAATGAAACTGCAGACATTCCAGCATACATTACAACGACATTGCACATTCCCGCGCCCATTGAAATTGCTATACCTGTTAAATTATTATCAATCAATCCTTCATATGCCAAAGCAACGCCCTCTTCTATCACTTTTGTCGTATATCCATATCCATCTATAATTGTTTTCAATACATCTTCGTGATAATCTACTCTTCTGTCTTGATCAATCGGCTTTGCAGGGACGCAATATACGCAGACTTCACCGTCTTTCGCTTTTCCTAACAATTCACCAACGATTGCATTTAAAATAGGCAATGAATCTCGTTCTTCTGGATTTAACAATCCCGAACGCATTGGGCGCCTTAATTGAGCCGCCGAAAATATTTGAGCATAATTAAATGCATGCTGTCCAACGATATGGACTTTACCCGCTTTTTCTACAAACGGAATACGTTGTCTTTTAAGCATTCTTTTTGCTTGACCTGCTTCACCATCAACAGTTAAAAATGCATTACGTTGTTTCTTTATACTATCTTCTCTGGCACATATATAAAAACTTGTACCACAATCTAATCCTACTGGCATTTTAAAACCTCCTATTAATTTTTTGTAATTTAATCGTCTTCTGAATTTCTTCTCTAATGATTTCTTTTAATTTTGACTTAGTTAGTTTCATTATATCTTTTTCAATCTTCGTATCTCGTGATCGACTGGCTTTCCATCACCGAAATCCACTACGGCGACTGGAGTGTTCCGACCATTGATGTTTTTTACAATAATATCAACGACTTTACCTTTCTGTCCTCTGTGCATATAAATTGCACTTTTCACTTTATCACCGACTTTAATTTTACCAGCTTCATTTAACTTCTGAATCTCTTCTCTAATGATTTCTCTTAATTTTGATTTAGTCAGTTTCATCTTAAAGGTATAATTCCTAGTTTGCGACTTATTTTATGAAATTTATCTTCCATCCTATTAAGATCTTTTATCACAACGTTCAGCTGTTTTTCCCATTTTGGATCTGTTGTTCTTCTTTGATACCCCTTGAGTGCTTTGCTAAATTCTCCTAATCGACCAGCCATCTTTGAAAGGTCTACTTGATATTCATTCAATAATTCTTCTTTAATAATTTCTTTAAGTTTTGATTTTGTTAGTTTCATTTTATTTCTCCCTTATAAAGACTTGGCTGTAAAGCGGGCGGAGAGTTTAATCGCTGACTTCGGGTTTGGTAAATAAGCTTTAAATCCAGCTTTATTCAATACTTTAACAATTTTTTTACCATCAGAAAGATTCCCTTCGAGATCATCTTTCGTTGCTGCTGTTCCCCACAATAAATATAGATCCTTTACCCATATACCATTTTTAAACGCATAGCTAGCAGAGTCTGAGTGATAACCAAATGTTACTACATCGTCACCTTTCGAACGAAACGAATCCCAAAAATCCCTATTATACTTCCCAACTGGGTCAGTTTTATTGCTTTGTGCTATATGCGGGCTCCATATACCAGCAGACTTGGCATATTTTAAAGCTTTTTCCCACATAGCCTTAAAAACATCACCCTCTAGAAATGGTGGATTTTGCTTCTCATTTATAACTTCTCTAATGATTTCTTTTAATTTTGATTTAGTCAGTTTCATTTTATTTTGATCCCTCTCTTTTTGAGCCCTACATGGAGTCCAGTCATCCAGGTTTTAATTGCTATTTCCATATCAGCTTTGTGTGCGTATCTGCCTATTAAAAGATAGACCTTGTCAGATAATTTTTCTAACTCCTTATATACTTTTGCCTCTGATGGAACATGTCCGGGCGATGCTTCTTTTAATTCTTCCCGTATAATTTCTTTAAGTTTTGATTTAGTCAGTTTCATTTCATATTACTTTTATTTTAACTTAATCTTATTTTTATGTCTACTAACAGTTATGTTACCATCAGAATGAACTATAACAACTCCAACATTATCCCTATTCACTCTAACTCCAAAATATGTTCCGTCTTCGTGCGGTTCATCAGAAAAAGTTATAGTGTTTTTTTCCATACCTTTGATTTTTGTCGTAAATATATCTTTACCTTCATTCAACTTCTGAAGCTCTTCTCTAATGATTTCTTTGAGTTTTGATTTAGTTAGTTTCATGTTAAAGAATCCTTTTCTTTATAAGTTCTTGTAAAAATTCTTGAATCTGTCTAGCACCGACATCCTTTCTATGAAGGTCGAATTTCATGTCTTTGCCTGCCTTAACAAACGCATATAGATCTTTTACATTCACAATATCGCTTGCTCTTCTGTATAAAGCGCTTTCATTTAACTCTTCTCTTACCATTTCTTTAAGTTTTGATTTCGTTAGTTTCATTATACTTTTCCCAGTTCTTTATAAATAACTTTCCACGACTTGTGGATATTATCTATTTCTTTACGAATTTTCCTATTATCATTAAACCAATCATCTTTACTCCAATATGATTCAAAATTCCTAATGCTCCCTAAAAGTTTCTCAGCCCAATGTTTTGTCATAGGACGACTAGCTTCACCTACTAATTCTTCTTTCATCTGTTTAGTTGTTTTAAACGGTGGTTTATCTTTATCTGTATAGACTTTGCCCAATTTAATTTTTGATTCTTTTATCATTTTTTTTAGCTTAATCATATTTTGTATCCCCGTTTTTTAAGTCCAGCGTGGAGTCCAGTCATCCAGGTTTTAATTGCTATTTCCATATCAGCTTTGTGTGCGTATCTGCCTATTAAAAGATAGACCTTGTCAGATAATTTTTCTAACTCCTTATATACTTTTGCCTCTGATGGAACATGTCCGGGCGATGCTTCTTTTAATTCTTCCCGTATAATTTCTTTAAGTTTTGATTTAGTCAGTTTCATTTCATATTACTTTTATTTTAACTTAATCTTATTTTTATGTCTACTAACAGTTATGTTACCATCAGAATGAACTATAACAACTCCAACATTATCCCTATTCACTCTAACTCCAAAATATGTTCCGTCTTCGTGCGGCTCATCAGAAAAAGTTATAGTGTTTTTTTCCATACCTTTAATTTTTGTCGTAAATATATCTTTACCTTCATTCAACTTCTGAATTTCTTCTCTTATGATTTCTTTAAGTTTTAATTTCGTTAGTTTCATTATACTTTTCCCAGTTCTTTATAAATAACTTTCCACGCCTTGTGGATATTATCTATTTCTTTACGAATTTTCCTATTATCATTAAACCAATTATCTTTACTCCAATATGATTCAAAATTCCTAATGCTCCCTAAAAGTTTCTCAGCCCAATGCTTTGTCATAGGCCGTTTAGCTTCATCTACTAATTCTTCTTTCATCTGTTTAGTTGTTTTAAACGGTGGCTTATCTTTATCTGTATAGACTTTGCCCAATTCAATTTTTGATTCTTTTATCATTTCTTTTAATTTAATCATTTTATATAATCGCTATCGTATACAAATCCGAACCAGCCACCATATTTCATATCTACTTTTCTCATAAGTTGTTCCCATTCTTTTAAAGTATTATACAGCATATCATCACTTGTGGTAACTTTATGAGCTTTCTTAAATGTATCGTTTAATTTCTTCATCTGTTTTGTAATATCATTGGCCATTCTTTCCATTTTCTTCACATCAGATTTCGTAGCTTGTTCCTTTAATAATAATTCTTTTAGTTTAATCATTACTTAAACCACAATCTGTTAGGATTTCTTTGCCAAGTAGCATATTTGTATCCCATTACACGAGTCATAAATACTATTATTCTATTCTCATCGCTCCACTTACTAAATTCTATTCCAATATGTTTCCCCCTATCAAATAATTCTATATTTACAATTTTTCCATCTAAAGGTCTTACTTGTGGATGCCATTTTTTCATAGCTTTCTCTACTTTAGTTACATCCCTCTTAGTAAATTTTTCTGTTAGTAAATCTTTTAATTTAATCATTACGCAAATCCATATCTTTTTAATTGTGATGGATTAACAGCAAAATAGTTTAAAAGTTTAATAACAGCATTTTCGTCACGCTTTACACCAAAACTCTTTAATAATTTTTGTATTTTAGGATTCTTTAGCAGATCATCTATATTAATTTTTGTCGCTTCTTTTATGGATTCTTTTTGCAATGACTTAGCATATTTCTGCATCAAACGAACTGCATTTGGCCCTCGAATTGATTTTAATGTATCTAACGTCTTTTTTTGTTCCCTTGGAGTTTTAGCTAAAATGAACTCTTTATATAATGGATCATCTCCGAACTTTTTTAATAATTTTTTTCTAATTTCTGATGCTTTTGCTGCATTTATAGATTCATTTTTGTAACCTCTAATGTTACCTATCTTCTTATCACGATACCCATCATGGCTCCATACATTACCTTTCTTATCTATAGTGAATTCCATCTCTTCATTCTTTGATGATATGAATATGGGGCGGTCGTTAGCATCGTAGTCATCAAACGTTAAAGTGTTATCCTTAGCAATCTTTTGAATCCTTTTAGTATACTTATCAGATGACGCTTCACTTACGAGATATCCCATTCGTTTATATTTTTTTCTTGCTGATGGTGTATCAGTGATAACCAGCTCTTTTCCAGATCTCTTATGTACGACTGTTACTATTTTGTCTTTTCTAGTCGTGGTTGGAAGGTCTGATTCGGCTACTACAATCATATCTCTTATCATTTCGCGAAGCTTTTGTTCTTCCTTTTTCTTTTCAGGAAGCCCTTTATGCTTTGTACTTGCAAAATCTTCAGTATCTTTTGGATCCATGGATTGCGCCGCCTTTGCAACTTTAGCGCTAGCGGGTTCTTCACCTTTTTGAGTGGCTCGAACCATTCCCATAAATCTCTGCTGTGCTTTTGATTTTGCAGGCATTGTTTTAGTTTTCTTTCTCCATAGAATCGTGATGCATTGCTAAAGCTTGTGCAAATTCTTCTTTAGAAACCTTTTTTCCTTTAAATTGTTCTATAGTTGCACGATAAGCAGGATCATCATATCCTTCGGCTTCAGTTTCAGTCATCACTTCTCTTATGATTTCTCTTAATTTTGATTTAGTTATTTTCATTTTCTTAATTCCTTCAATTTATTTTTTTGAGTCTTGACTTTACCTTTAACAGTTTCATCCATCTTGATGGAAGTCGAATCTGCTTTCCCGACTGCTATATTTTTTTTCACTTCCACATCAATAACTCCAGGGGTTCCAGCGGTCTTTTGTTGTTGTGGTGTTGTACGGGATGCTGTCCCACTTGGTCCATACGGTATATGATGTATTTCTTTCTTCGGGAGTCTCTTCACCAGATACTTCAAAAGTAAATACAATATCAGTCCCACTTGCCATAGCACTGCGCTGTATAGTATGAGGTGTTCCGAATGATGTAGAAGTTGGTCCATCCATTTATCTTCCCTTATAATAATCGAATAGAATTTTTTCGAATTTTCTCATATCAAACCCCTGTTTACCTGTGGTACCGATAGCTGATTTCAGCGCATAAGCGAAAGCCGACCGCAATCCCGGCGCGTTAAACGACGACATTTCTTTTTCGATCCACTTGAATCTTTCCGCCACCTCTTGTCCAGCGCGTGTTAATCTCGGTAATAATTTTTTTGCCGCTTTCATATCTTTATCTGCAACACCTTGTTCTAATAAATTTTTAAGTTTCATTTCATTTTCCTAATATTTTTTAATCCCATGGCTGATAATTTTTATCTAAATGTTTATGCAGTTCATCGTGAAGTTTCAACATCTTTTTCGCTATGCTGACTAATGTGCGATCTCCTTGAAAATCCGTATACCGGTTCGTCATCCATTTAAGATTTTCGATTTGATCTCCGAGAGAATAAAACATATCTCGTGGCGTCATGGCCTCGTTGATCAATCGTTTGGCTGGAGAGAGTTGAATTTCTTTATTTAACTCTTCTACAACAGTTGGTGAGTGTTCTACACGAGTTGGTTTTGGCAAAACTTTAAGTGATTTTACAACATCAGTAAAGTTACCCTTACCACTAAACGCTATTTTCTTATAAGCGTCAACCCAATCTTTATCACCTTCAATTTCTATATATGCAGTCTTCATTCTACCT
>Ga0080013_1006467_pt1 | contig 10424 bp, 11 predicted proteins | sample ETNvirenome_6_85_FD_69236 | JGI IMG/M metagenome (GOLD analysis project Ga0080013, IMG submission 69236) | Marine viral communities from the Pacific Ocean - ETNP_6_85 (SPADES assembly) (version 2) | ecosystem: Environmental > Aquatic > Marine > Oceanic | place: Pacific Ocean | collected 2013-06-19
ACTTCGAGAACTTCTGCAACAATATCGTGATGATGTTAGCTCCACTAAAAAAGGGTTCAAAGAAGAAAAATACAAAATAAATAAGTTATGCAAAAGTAGTATTGCTAGTTTTAAGTTAGCAAAACTAACTCCCTTGAAATTGAGGAAGTTCCAAGATTCTTGGAGCTTGTCTCATAATCCTAGTACAGTGAATAAATATTTAACGCTTATTTCAGTTGCTATAAAATACGCTAGACAAATGTTGGGAATTTATCTTCCAAACAATCCATGTGATTTTGTTAAGCGGTTGAAAGAACCTGAGTTCTTGAATGAAATAATTGATGAACATGAGGAAGAACTTTTGCTAACGCAATCAGAACATTCAAAAGCTAATTGGTTGAAGTTGGCAATCATGCTTGGAATTGATTGCGGTTTAAGGAGAGGAGAAATATTAAAATTAAAACGTGAAGATGTTGATTTTTCTAAAGCTACTGCAAAACTAGAAGAAACTAAAAATGGTTCTAGTCGTGTTGTTGGGTTATCTCCAAGAGTTGTTGAAGAAATGAAAAAACTTCCAATTAATATTGATGGAAGAATAATTAATTGTCCAAGTGTGGATAATTTCTTTCATTTTTATAGTCAGTTGCAAAGATGGACGGGAGTTAAGAAATCATTTCATACAACGCGTCATACTTTTGCAACTAGATGTGCAATGAAAGGTTGGAGCATTGCAGAAATTTCAGCTCAAGGGGGTTGGAAAAATTTCTCCGTTCTCAAAAGATATACGCATTTAGCACCAGAATATTTGGCGAAGAAGTTAGGAAGTTAATAATGGAAGAAATACCTGAATTGTTTGAACAAGATGAACCTGAAAAAGAAGAAGAACAAAAACATAAGGAGCTTAAAAACTATTGCCGTATAAAGCTAGTTAAAACGGAGAAAGACAGAAAAAAATTAAATTAGGTCGTGGGGACAGTGACCTCGACTAAAGGTCGAGGGACTCGACGTCCCGTGCCCTCGTCCTTATTATGGGAAAATATATGATTGCAGAAAGATTTTAAACGTCTATATCTGCATTATTCAGTGGACAGAGCCACTATAAAAAAAATCCAAGAAACAAGAAACAATCTTAAATTTAAACGACGGGAAATATTAATTGACCAAGGCTAATATGAAAAAAATAAAAGAAAGTATGGATATCGATATCTTTGAGGACGTTATTTTTATTTCAGTTCTCTGCCTTTTTTACAGTTTTCTAACACCATTAATATACCTTTAAATCAGTTTCCTGATTAGAGTTCCCGTTAGAATCTCGCTGTCCCCTTTGGTCAGGGGACAGTTACAAATAAGGTACTCAAATGAGCAATCAAAAATACAATGTCCAATCTCGACTGGATTTAAAAGAGAAAGTTCGAGAAACAATAAATAACTTTGTTGAAGAATACTTTGATGACAAAAAAAGTTCTGAAGCAAAACGTTTGATAAGAGATATTTTCAAACGTTTTAATATGAGGGATTATGACAAAAGATAATCCTAAAAAACTAACAAACGTCGAGAGGAGACGTCTCTATTATAAAAGACTGTACGGACTGGATAAGCCAGAAAGTTCGGGAGATCTAAAAACAGATATCAAACGTTATATTAATGAGGCGGACGAAGAAAAAAAGAAGTCATCTAAAGTCACATTAAAACCCGTTGACGTTGATGGGATAACCAAATCTCGAATACAATATGAGAAGATCATGGGAGATTTCGACCATGATTAATGAAGCAAAAAAAATAGTTAATAAGGGAATGTTTTTTATTCCCTTATTACCAAATGAAAAAAAAAATTGGGACAGTGACTTTCTAACTAGGGACTATACTGAAAAAGATTTAATTCCGAATGGCAATCTTGGTGTTAATCCTAAAAAATCTAATGACGTTGTTATGGATTTAGATAGTGAACTTGCAATTAAATTTGGGAACTTGTGGCTCCCTAATAATACAACGATAGGTGCAAGACAATATCCTGATGGAAGAATAGAAAAAACTCATTGGTATTTTAAATCTGACGGAAGTTTAGAAAATAATATTAAATCACTTCCAGCAGAACTCTATTGTGATCATAATATCGTTGCGTTTGGCACTACTATTCATAAGCAAACAAAGGAGCCAATGAAACGCTTTTGGGCTAATGAGGAGTCTATATTGCCTTTTAATGCTGATGTTTTAAAGACTTTTAATAAAATTAACTTTGCTTCTAAAGTTGGAGAGTATTTAACTTCTGTTAATACTGGAGCTTTAATTTTAGATAGTTGCCTTTGGCGTTATTGCAAAGATTGGACAGATGAAGATAGAGAAAAATTTCTTTTAGATTTTTATTCTGTTGTTGTTCCTAATGACAAAGAAGCAAAACCAAATAAGTTTCGAAGAATAATTAAAAGCAATAACAACCAAGGAACAAATAACGCTGGTTATGATTACTTAGCTAACTACATTGGCGTCGATAGAGAAAAAGTTAGAACTTGGATAGGTTGGTTAGGAAAAACTCCGGGGCGGACAGAAACCAATAAAACTTTAAGAAACTTCTTAACTTCAGGGATTGATATGGTTAAGTTAAGAACGGAGAATATTCCACCACTTCAATATGCAATTAAACCAATACTGCCTGAGGGATTAGTTTTATTTTGTGGACGTGCAAAATCAATGAAGTCATGGACAATGCTTGACATTTGTTATGCAGTTCAAAACGGATTGAAAGTTATGGGGCACGAAACAAAGGAAGGAGATTCTTTATATTTAGGATTAGAAGATTCTAAACGAAGATTAAAAGATAGAGAAAAAAAACTTGGTCATGATAATTTAACGCCCCCTTATGTTGATGTCACAGCTCCATATTTGGGCATGGGACTTGAAGAATCTTTACAAAACTGGATTGATTCAGTTCCAAAAGCTAGACTTATTTGTATTGATACACTGGCAAGAGTTAAAAGCAGAACTGGGTTTAATAAATCTGGCACTGCTTACGACCATGACAACGAAACATTAAGAGCAATTCAAAAACTTGCTATTACAAATGGGCTGACTATCGTTTTAGTTTCACACTTAAACAAAGCGTCTCAAGATTATGCTTTCGACAAAATAACTGGCTCTACTGGATTGCAAGGTATTTGTGACGCCATGTGGCTTGTTGAACGTGGAGAACATGGGGCGCAATCTACTTTCATTGGTAGAGGTCGAGACATTATGGACTTTGAATATGCAATGAACTGGAATCAAGAAACTTGGCGCTATGATTGGGTTGGGAATTTGCAAGAAGTTAATCTCAATGATAACAGAAATGAAGTTATTGACGCTATGAAACAGTTGGCAACAGAGGGACTCAAAGAAGTTAGACCAAGGGACGTTGCAAAACATTGTGACTATCCGGCTCAATCTAAAGACGCGAAAAGAATATCAAAAACAATGTTGCGTATGAAAAATAGTTTAGAAATTGAGAAAGGCGAAAAGTTTGGCACGTATAAGCTAGTAGAAGTTAATCAATCCAATTATTAGTCTATAAGGGGGTATGTCTAAGTTGTCTATGTGTCTAAGTTCACTTGGACACTTGGACAGTTATTTGTATATAGAGTTCCGACCACCTTTGTTGACCAGATAACTTTATTATTCTAAATAGATTCTATGGACGAAAAATTTATTTTCACACGAGCCGAATTTGCAAAAATGATAGGTATGACGCCAAATGCTGTCCGTATGAAAATGCGTAGAGGTTATTTTGCAGAAGATTCAAAGTATATTAAAAATAAGTGGATGTTCAGGCGACCACGTCCAAGTCAGCTCGTTAGACCAGCCCCTAGTTCCTTGTCGCCAGTATCTTCACACCGGAGACGTGGCATAACTAAACATGGCACCACTAACTATGACAACATAAGAAATCCTGTCACTGCGAGAAAATTTGAAGAACGAAACGATATGTTAAGACTTGATAAGAAATGGGGACATTTAACAGAAAAACAATTAGACGCATTATTATTGTTAGCCAATAAAGAACAACAAAAAGACTTGGAAGAAAGACAGAAGAAAGCTTTTGAAGATCCTTTTATGTTAGCAGAAAAAATGGCACACAAAAAACGTCATGATCAATGGTTAATAGAGTTAGATGAATCCGAGTGTGGAGACTATGATAGAAGAAAAAATAGAAAGCCTGAGGGCGAGTTATATTAAAAAATTTTTATAATTTTTATAATTTTTTTTCAAAATGTTTTTTAATGAGTACCCCCGTTCAAATTAAGATATTAAGCTAAAACTATTTAGGATCCATATTAAAAACTATAATTGTATTTTAGCAGTTTAAAAAAACCGAAAACGAAACTGGTACCTCTATTGATTGAGTCAAAATACCGCGGGAATGACTCCAAACATTCCCGTTGTCCGAGTCTTTTTTGCGCCGCTGAGGCGCCACCGCGCCACTAAAAACTTGACGCAGATTCCCGTTTATGATTCAATGTTGGAGTTAAGAAAGCAAGAAATTATAAGGAGAAAATTATTCTTGGAACTTGCTCCAAGGGTCAAGGCGCGGGACTCATAAGCCCGAGGTCAGTGGTTCGATCCCACTTCCCGCTACCAAGAACCGCGACTAATTTAAGGTCGCAACATTTTTTCCAAAATCGGCGTCACTGAGGCGTCAAATGAAAGGAAGAAATGGCAAGTTATCGACAAAGAAATGGCAAGTGGGAAGTTAGAATAAGAAGATTAAATAATTCTAATTTATCAAAACATTTTAAAGACAAAACGGATGCAGTGAAGTGGGCGCGGGAATACGAGTCTAAGTTGGAGAAAGGTTTGTACGAAGATTTAAGTCATGCAAATTCAATTTCACTTAGAGAACTTCTGCATCAATATCGTGATGATGTTAGCTCTACTAAAAAGGGGTTTGAAGAAGAAAAATACAAAATAAACAAGTTGTGTAAAAGTAACATTGCTAGTTTTAAGTTAGCAAAGATAACTCCGTTGAAGTTAAGAAAATTCCAAGATTCTTGGCGCTTGTCTCATAATCCTAGCACAGTGAATAAATATCTAACTTTAATTTCTGTATCAATTAAATATGCAAGACAGATGTTGGGTATATATCTTCCAAACAATCCATGTGATTTTGTTAAGCGGTTGAAAGAACCTGAATTCATGAATGAAATAATTGATGAGCATGAGGAAGATTTGCTGCTAACTCAATCAGAACATTCCAAAGCTAATTGGTTGAAGTTGGCAATAATGCTTGGAATAGACTGCGGTTTAAGGAAAGGAGAAATATTAAAATTAAAACGCGAGGATGTTGACTTTTTTAAAGCTACTGCAAAACTAGAAGAAACTAAAAATGGTTCTAGTCGTGTTGTTGGGTTATCTCCAAGAGTTATTGAAGAAATGAAGAAGCTGCCAATTAATATTGATGGAAGAATAATTAATTGTCCAAGTGCAGATAATTTCTTTCATTTTTATAGTCAGTTGCAAAGATGGACTGGAGTTAAAAAATCTTTCCATACTACGCGTCATACTTTTGCGACACGCTGCGCTATGAAAGGATGGAGTATTGCAGAAATTTCAGCTCAGGGAGGGTGGAAAAATTTCTCCGTTTTAAAAAGATATACTCACTTAGCTCCTGAATATTTGGCTAAGAAGTTAAGGAGTTAAATTTAAAATAGTAGAGGACAACATAGGAGTATAAATTATTGTCCTATAGAAATATTCAAAAAATGCAGGAAATAAGATTTATTTCTTGCAGCTTGTAATAATTTTAAAACCTTCTATATATAAATCATCAAAGCGAAGCCAGAAACATAGAACGCTTTTCAAATAACATCTGGTTCAAGTCTTTAAATGTTTTAGAGGACTTGCTTATTAGGGTTGGTCCCTTCTCCAAAATTTCTAAACGCACGAAGGTAGATTAAATATGGCGTTATTGATTAAAATTAAAAAAGGTAGAATGTATAATTTAGATTTCCTGCAGGATATCATCTTGATTACATTTTTTTGTCTTTTAGCAAGTTTCATAACACCAATAATAATAAGTTTAAATTCTTTCTAGCAGGTTAGAGTTTAACACCTTCGTTATGATTATTGTCGGGTCGGACTAATCAACCGACCTGGCGCATTAACGAAAGGTTGTTATGAAAATAACATCAAATAAATACGGAGCGTTTGGTTTTGGCGCTCTTATTCAAAGAGTACAATACAAATATTATTCAATAAGATTCAGGATAATATTGAAGCTAACTAGATGGGATAAATGGGAAGATAAACAGTTCCAATTTATGCCTGGGTTCTATTGGACTAAAAAAATAGACGGATATGCTTTCCCTATTGAATATGAATGGAGTTTAAAAAGACCATTCAAAATTACATGTATGGCTTGTCATCGTAAGTCTACAAATAAAGATATAGTTCATGTAGATTATTATTCCAAATTTCTTTTGGAAAATAATTTCAAATATCATGAAGATAAATCCTATTCTTATGATGAAGCTGAATTTTTAGATGAAGCATGGAGAGATCATATGAACTTCATGGCGGGGGTAGATATACTATGAGTAATTATACCTTCAAATTTAAACCTACTTCAGAAATAAAAGATAAGTTTAGAACTATCTGTGTTGAAGCTAAGGATGAGAAAGCAGCTAAAAAGAAACTGTTAAAAGAACTTTTAAAAGCTAATAGCGATTCAATTGATGTAATAAAAACTGAAGATTATTATTACAACATGTATATGCGACTTGACTTGAATTTGTTAATAAGAGATTTGCAATTAGTTGCTGACTTCTATGAAGCTTCAGATGTTTTTAAAAATGATTTGGTAGCAGTGATTGCACACTTACAAGAAAATCTTGTACCTGAGGAGGAAATTAATGAGTAATTCCCTTCAAACTTTTAGCAAACTTTATAGAGGTAGAACTGACGCTTACGGACTTTATGACCCTACACTTGATAGGGAATATAAAACTGTAAAAGCACCAGTAACTACTGAACTGTATAACAAACACTTAGCGGGAGAAATTTCGCTAGGTGTAATACCTATAACACCTGAAGGAAAATGTTCTGCAGGTTGGGTTGATGATGATAGTCATAAGAAAGATAAATCAAAACCAGTACAGAAATATAATTACAATAAATTAATAGAAAAAATTAATTTATTAAGATTACCAGTTGTTGTAACCAAAAGTAAATCGGGCGGCGCACATATAGGTTTATTTTTTGATAAACCATATCCTGCAAGAGATGTAAGACACATTTTAAAAAAAGTTGCTTATCAACTATGCGAGGGAACTCCTGAAATATTTCCTAAGCAAGAGCAGCTGCAGCCGAATGAAACTGGAAGTTTTATCAATGCGCCTTATCATAGAGGAAATTCTCGCGTTATTATTGACAATGAGGGTAAAGAGCTTAATTTTGAGGAAGGTATGCTCTATGCAGCTAATAGAGTCCAAAAGCTTGATGATTTGGTACCTTTTAAGCTATTGGCAAAGATAGATTTTCCTGAGGGTAGAAATAATAAATTATGGTCTGCTAAACAATTTTTCAAAAAACATTATCCAAATGATTATGAAAATAAAGTTAAAGACTACAATAAATTATTTGTTGTACCTTTAGATGAAAGAGAAGTTGAAAGTACTGTACTTGCAGATAATTCAAAAGACTACTGGAACAATCCTGAACCTGAGCATCTGCCTGACCTGGTTGCTTATGATGTAAGAGCTTACTTGGAATTAAATATACCAAAGCCAAGATGGATAACGCCTAACCTAATTCAAGAAAGAAGTATTAATTTTTTGTTTGGGGAAAAGGGAAAAGGTAAGACGGAGTTTTCACTTGGACTTGCTTTTGCTATATGTAAAGCAGAACCATTTTTACACTATAAAGCACCAGAAGAAGAAACGCCTGTAACTGTTGTAGATGGGGAAATGGATCCTTACGATTTGGTTCAAAGAACTACACCTTATATAGAGCGATTTGGTTATCCTAAGAAAGACTACCTGCAATTAATTAACTTTGCATTACAGCATGAGCAAACTATTCCTGACATTAAAGAAGAACCAGGACAAGAGCTTATTCTAAAGCACTTGCAAAAGCAGGAACTGCTTACAGGTAAAAAACCAATTTTAATATTGGATAATTTACGAAGTTTATCTAACTATATAGAGAATGACGCTGACAGTTATAGACCTATTGGAGTTTGGTTAAAAAATCTTAGAGGACTTGGTTATACTGTACTTGTAATAGACCATACTGGTAAAGCTGCACCTGGACCACGGGGAACATCTTCAAAAACTGATTGGGCGAATGTATGCTTAAAGATTGAACCTGATGGACCTGCGGGTCAGAAGTACATGAAGGTTAAATTGTCTTTTGATAAAGCAAGAGGTTTAAGACCAAATGAAACTGCTGACTATGTATGTCAGTACGATTTTGAGGGTAACTGGACGCTTGCAGCTAGTACGAAGGAGCTAGAGGACAAGGAATATATTAAACATATAACGGAGCTCTTGGAACAAGAACCTAAGATAACTCAGAAAGCTATTGCTGAAAAATTAGATATTTCTGCAGGTAAAGTAAATAAATTGATGAAAGAGATTAAAAAGGAAAAGAAGGAAGATAAAGTTCCATTTTAATATTCATTTACAATATTCATAGCCCATGGTGAATGAATGAACTTCAATCTTATTCATTCATTCATTTAGGATATACCTACAAAAAAATGAATATATTTATTTCGGTCCACCTATTGCGTGAAGATTCACGGGTAAGTAAAAGGGAACATATGACAAATAAATTTATTTACACACCAAAAGAATATGCTGCCAAACAACAAATAACGGCGTCAGCACTAAGAAAAAGAAGATTAGCAGGTAAGCTAGAAGGTCTATACGAAGTACGAGAAGGAATGTACTTCTATGCAGACGGCGGTCCAAACAAGGATAATTTCACGGGAAAGAATTCCTGGTCCGTGGTCAAAAGAAGAAATGTTCCTAGACACATGTCCAGGATTACTAGCAACTCGCTGCAACTTGCCAATGACTTGAAACAAATGTTTAGAATAAATAGAAAATTGAAGGAATCCGAAATTGAACACATCACACCTGATATTATTGAAGTAGCAAAGAAGCGTCATAGAGAAGAATTAGATAAGAAATTAAAACAGCCCTTTTTACCAAATCAAGAGCAGCTCCTGCAGGACAAATATCTTATAGAACAAGATGAAAGATTGGAGAGAGAACAGAAAAAATTTAGAAATCCGTTTGCTACACCAACGGAATCAGATGAAGCAGATGATTATGTAAGGAGTATATATTAATGTTAAAGTTATCAGATAGCGAAGTAATATTAGCTTCAATGACACCTGAAGAAGCTAGAGAATATAATCAGGGCAATAAAGAAAATACTTTAATTTATAGAGCAGCCAAAGCAAAAGCCAAAAGATTTCTTGAAGAAGAAAAAGAGAAAAAATTAAAAGTTGCAAAGAAAATTCCTGTCATTCCACCTAAACCTGACCTGATTAATGGGCATTCAGATTGGAATACTGAAGATTGGTTGGAGAGTATTGACCCTGGCGGATGGCAAGACGATAGAAAAGTTGAAATAGATAAAAGTTTATTTGAAACATACCTAGAGCTGCTGAAAGCAGGAGAACTGCTGCCTGGCACATCTTTCCAAATGTTTGAAAAAAATTATGGAGATTTTGATACAGATGCTATTTCTAAAATTAAAAAAAGAGTTGAAGATAAGAAAAAAGCAGAGGGTTTAGCTTCTATATTAGCATTAAGTCCTGGCAAACGAATTTAAGGGGTTGTTTGGTGCCCAACACTTCATACTACTCATTGTAGTTATCGCAGCTCCTTAAATACCCATTAGCTTTGCAAAAAATAAAAAAAATTTTCAAAAAGTTTTAGATGAGACTCTATCTTTAAATCAAGCAATATTAGACTCCATATGAAAGAACCTAATATCAGCTAGGTGGTATGGTACCTTTAAATTTTTCAACTTCATAAAACTTTTCGGCACCACTATTGAAGTGAGCGAAGCGAACAGCGAAGCTGTTTGATGAGCGTCCTTGAGTCAAAATACCGCGGGAATGAGTCCAACCATTCCCGTTGGATAAACTTTTTTGGCGTCACTCACGCGTCAGCGCGTCACTAAAAACTTGACGCAGATTCCCGTTTATGATTCAATGTCGGAGTTAAGAAAGCAAGAAATTATAAGGAGAAAATGTCTTTTGGGACTTGCTCCAAAGGTCAAGGCGCGGGACTCATAAGCCCGAGGTCAGTGGTTCGATCCCACTTCCCGCTACCAAGAACCGCGACTTATTTAAGGTCGCAACATTTTTTCCAAAATCGGCGTCACTGAGGCGTCAAATGAAAGGAAGAAATGGCAAGTTATCGACAAAGAAATGGCAAGTGGGAAGTTAGAATAAGAAGAT
>Ga0080013_1006468_pt1 | contig 10424 bp, 9 predicted proteins | sample ETNvirenome_6_85_FD_69236 | JGI IMG/M metagenome (GOLD analysis project Ga0080013, IMG submission 69236) | Marine viral communities from the Pacific Ocean - ETNP_6_85 (SPADES assembly) (version 2) | ecosystem: Environmental > Aquatic > Marine > Oceanic | place: Pacific Ocean | collected 2013-06-19
ACTAAGTTGAGTACCTACACTTTCAGCAACTTCTGAAGATACCTGTTTAAGTATTTCAGAACCTAATGTATTTTTTACTACTTTATACCCTTGACTAGCAGTAGCTCCTATTGCAGGAGCAGCTACAGTTCCTATAGCTCCATGCAAAGCTATATTTCCATAGTCTTTTTCTGTTCTTTTGCCAGTAGCTATTTCTACATCTTGATTTAAATTTTCACGATAAGCTTCTCCTGCACCTGCTGTTGATCCTTCTACAGCTAAAACCTTTCCTGTCTGAGCTAACCGTTGTCTACCTTCTTTTGATATTAAAGATTTTATTTTAGCTTCTAATCCTTTTTTAAATCCTAACTTAGCCGCCTCTTTAGTGGCAATTCCAGCGGCACCTGCTCCTCCAAAAGTAAAGAAAGAAGCTAAACCTGAAAGAATATTTAAAGGATCAGTAATACCAGCGTACACATAATCACCAGCAGCTTCCCATCCAGGTGCAGCACCTTCTCCAAAATTAGGCATAGCGTCTACTTTATCAACAGCATGTTGATATACAGTTAATAAATCAGGAGAAAAATCATTTAGAATTGTACGTGATTGATTAACCGTAGCGCCTAAATTAGCATTAAACCATCGACGTTTAGTTAAAAACGTGTCTACAATTTCTTTAGGATTATTTGGAGAAGGATTTTCTCCTAATGCTCTTAAACTATGATAAGCAGAAGATAAAAAATCAGAATCTTTTTGTAATCCTTCATATGTAATATTTTTTTGAGCCATATATTTTACTCACTACCTTTTACCATGTTACTTTCTTAATCTTTTTGCTTGTTCTTCTAGATTTCTAATAGTTTTTTCCATATCAACAGGGTCTGTTGGCGGTGGGGTTTGAGACGCTGATTGTACTTTAGTCTTATTTTCTTGAGTTAAAATATTTCTTAAATAGTTTAGAGTATCTACATCTATACCTGCTCGTCGCGCCGCTTCTTCAGCTAATCTAAACTCACCATTAGCAAGTAAATCTTTAAAGTCTTTACTATTTAAAATTTTAGCCTGTGCTTCACCTATACTTTGTTTTAATTTTCCAATTTCTACACCTAATCTAGTAACTTTTAAATCATACTCTTTTTTGTCTTTTATATTTTTTCTAGCTCTTTCAAGCCTTGCTATTGTTAATTTATTAAGTTCTGAATCACTAAGTATATCTAACTCTTGTCTTTTTAGTTCTTCATTAGTTTTTTGAGTTAGTTCTGCTAAATCTATTGTTCTTTCTTTTATGTTAAATTGTTGTAACCTTTCTTCATCTTTTATATCTTCTTCAGCTTGTTGTTCCATACGATCAATATCTGCTTGCATTGCAGCAATTTGAAGGTCTTCGTCTCTTTCTTCTAAAGTTCTATATTCTTTTTGTAAAGCCTGTGTCCTATCTTCAATTTCTTCAGATGCTGCTGGAAGATTTAATCCTCCAAACATTCCAAGATCACGATAATCTCCACTTTTGGGCATATCTGCCAGTCGCCGCATTCCTTGAAAAAACCTTATTGCAGGACTGCTACGATCTTCAAGCCTAGCTTTTCGATCCGCTATTGTTTCAGCTTGTTTTTTTCTTAATGCTTCTCTTTGTATAGCAGCACGGTCTCGCGCAGTTTTTCTTGCTTGAAGTAATGCTAATAGTTTATTTTGAGGAGTATCTTCTGTAGTTGGAATACGAGGGTCTGAAGGTTCTCCTTCATAAACTACATTACCAAATTGTTTTCGCACTAAAGGTACAAGTCCACCATCACGACGAGATACAACCCCACCATGTTTAGCTTTTTTACCACCTAGTTGACCAAAGAGATTACCAATACCTGTTCCTACAGAACCTATACCAGAGGCTAAAGTAGCAAAAGGAGAGGGACCAAAGGTAGTAGGCATTTGCCTAACTTCTTGCCTCAGTGCAGGAAAACCAAATGCTGCTGATTGCATACGATCAAGAACAGTTTCAGGAAATGCTTGCTCCTCAAGAAATTGTTTATAAGCTTCATTAAGTGCAGTTTGAACCTGTGCTTGTTGTGCTGCACCTACACGCTCAAGACCTTGAAGTTCTTTTGTACGTTGACCAGTTTCAGCAGGAGATAATCCTATCAATGCTTGAGCTTGTCCACGCTCCCTAGCTTTCTGTGCTTCAAATGCTTTCTGTCCCTGAGAAAATGCAGCTTGCAATCCTTTAGATTGTATGTCTCCTAAAAGTTGTTGCTGTCCTCTTAAAGCTTCTGCTTCTAGTAAAGCACCACGACTTCCACCAAACGATCCTGATTGAATAGCAGCAGCTTGTACTTTAGGCAAAACATCCTGTTCAAACTTTTGTTGTGCCTCTCTCTTTTCAATATCAATAACAGCTTGTTGAAAAGGAGACATAAACCTTTGTGCTACATCACCAGTAAATTCTTCTTGTTGTCCACGTATCAAAGCTTCAGCATCAGCAAATCGAGTGCCAGCCAAACCAGTTCCTGTTTGAGTTACAGATCGTTCTCCAGTTTCAGGATCAGTAACAATATCAAACCCTGCTATTCCAGCAAGACCACGTTGAGCAGCTAATTGTTCAGGAGTAAAATCAGCAATTGTTTGTCCTGTAAATGCTTTGTATCCTCCTGGATCAACAGGTTCTCCTGTTACAGGATCAAGAACTAATTCGCCAGTTTCTTCATCCCTCAAACCTTCAGAACGTAGAGTAGCAAGCGCAGACTCCCGCTCAAGGTAGTCTTGCATGAACGGAGCTATCTCTTCTGCAAGACGCTCTGTTGCAACTGTAACTCCACCTGGGCGAGCTTGTGGCTGAAAGAATCCTGTACCTAGTAATGATGACGCCATCTCTTTATTCCTTTATGCTATACTTCTTAGACCCGACCTTAAAGCTTTGGAACCATCAATCTCATTAGGTTGTTTATTCGTACCATAAGCTTTACGTCGAATTGATTTAATTGTTTCATCCATAATCTTTGCACCTTCATCAGCATTACCATTACCTAAAGCTGACATTGTGTATGCATCAACTACATATTCTTTAGGACTGACTGCTAACGTAGCAACTTGTTCTCCATCAGATACAATAGGCATTTGCACATTATCTTCCATACCATGTCCATCTCCACCTACCATTCCTGAGAATTGATCTCCCATGAGAGAACCACCTTGATTTGCTTCTATAAGATCATCATCCTCTTGAAGTCCTAATAATCTTAAAACAAATTCTCTGTTAGAATCTGAAGGAACCATTTTTTGTAAAGATCGAAATATTCTAGGTGACACTTCTCTAGGTCCACCACGTAAAGCATTTAACCTTCTAAAATCTGGATGTTCAGGATATGCAAAAGGAAAGTCCGCCATGTCTAGTGCAAAATCATCATATAATCCTGCACCTCTACTATCTCCTTGATCGTAACTAAAATATTCAGGACCATAATCAGTTATAACTTCATCTATTGTTCGTCTTTGTAAATTTTTTTTACTTAATGCGCTAGGACCACCCACTGAATCTAACCAATTCATATAAGCTTTTTGAGCATCGCTAACTACAGGACCACCATTATCTCTTAAAGATACAAGACCTCCTGTAGCTGCTGTTGCAAGAGGTTTAGTACGTCGAGCATACTCAGTTCGTCCTACCAAGTCTTGTTTAGTAATACGCTTACCTTTGTGTATTGTCTCTCCTCTAGTTCCTAGTTCTCTAACTTGACGTTGATTAAGTTCTGATCTATCTACTTTTGCAGGAACAGTAATGCCTCGTAGACCACCTACCTCACGACTTAATCGTGGCACAAAGCGATTAGGCTGTATTGATTGCACTCCTTGAGCTTGAGCTTGTTGTCCTTCAGGAACTGCTAATGCTGCTTTTGTAATACCTTTTCCAATAGGATCAAAACTCCTTGCTAGTATTTGTCCTACTCCTTTACTCCTTGTAGGGTTTTTAAATGCTTCGCCAAGCCTAGAATAATCTACAACTCTACCAAAGAAATCTTGATCTCCTTGCCTATCCGAGCGTCGTTGTTTCTGAGCATCTAATATAGCCTTTATTTTTGCTTCATCTTCCTTTTCATCTAAACCTAATGTACCAAAACCATATCCTCGTTCTTCTTTAGGAGTAGCTAAATAATCTGATAAAAATCTAAATCCAAAATCTGCACCAAAATCTACAATGTTTGGACCTTCTCCATAATCAAAAAATTCATTAAGTCCATAATCAATTAATGCGCTTGTACCTGCGCCAACAAGAGCTTTACCTGCTGATGTATCTAAAGCATCTGCAATATAACTTCCTATTCCAGATCCAGTTTCATCAAAGCTTTGAGCCACAGTGCCAATAGCTTCACCCGCTATATCACCTAAGAAAGCCTTACCTACATTTATTGCAGTATCTTTCAAAAACCCTCCGAAACTTGCTTCCACTACAGGCATACTAGCAAGACCACCAGAAATTAAATCTGCACCTTTAGCTAGTTTAGCTTCTTGTTCATAATATTTTTCAAACCCTTTTTCATCTTTAGAGTCTTTACTTTTTGCCATATATGCTTCAGTCCAAACTTCTGCTAAAGAATCTCCTGCTGAAGCAATACGTTTTTCTTTTTCTTTTGCAGCTACAGCGTTGAGAGAACCTCCTTCATCCATAGCCATAACAGGTTTCTCTGACATAGACTGAACCATCTTAATACGATCATTTAAAGCACCACTCTGGATCATATCTCTAAAATCCATAAACTCTTCAAAGTTTCTATTTTTTTCAATCATAGCCTTCTCCAAACGATGCGTAATTAGATTGTATATTATTATTTATACTAGAAACATTTTCAATCGGATTAAATTTTTGTTGTATATTATGTAATTGTGGCAACATAATTTGTCCTTGATTAAGATTACCAATCAAGGTACTGTTGTTTACAAAATTAAAATATTCTTCGTTAGTCATTAATGAAAATCTTTCCATGTTGTAGAAGCAGCAGTACTAACATAACCTTTAAATTTACCACTGCTTGCTGCGTAAGCTATATCTCCCCCTTGAGGACGGCCAATATCTGTAATAGTTACCACTGTAAAAATGTTTGTACTAGGAGCGCCTTCTAATTCTTGATCCCGTAAATCAAGTTGATTAACTAATGCTGCTCCCCACTTTTCTAAAGTTTGATAAACTTTCCTAGTTTCTTCTTGTGTTACATTCAACAAGTAAGGAAGATCAGGATAACGTGCCATTACCTTCCTCCATCAGGTTGGAATGCTACGCGAATAGCACCCCATCTCCATTTAGCTTCAGTTGAATCTGTAGAAACTTTAATACTGGCTTGCCTTCCTCTAGCTCTAAAATCTATTTTCTTTGTAGATTTTGTAATAGTAAATGGTCCTTTAGTAACAGTCTCTGTACTTTCAGGATAATCTTTAGTAGTAATAGAAAACTTAATATTACCATCTGTTAAATCAAAGTCAGGCACCATTCGATTTAAAAACATTAATTGATTACCATCTTCAATGTCAAAGTCAGCAGACTCAATAAAAGATGATAAGGTTTCTCCTGCTCCTGTTTGACTATTAAATCCTATAGGTTCATTATCATATAAACTACTACCTGCTACAGATGTACCTGTTGTAATTGTATTACCAAATACATATCTATCTGCAAACGTAGTAAATAATGTTGTTCCTATTGTCCAGTAATTTCCTACTGGAGAATATATTACATATTTATCACAATCATTATTTGTTGTATTATTTGAAGGATACAACCAAATAATCTCATTAAATTCAGAGTTTATTCCTGCATATATTTTATCTGATTGTGATAAGTTTAATTCATCAAAAACATGTTTTCTAACAGTGCAAGGAAGAACTCTTACTTGTCCATCATTAATATAAAAATTATCGTGTCCCATCCAAATAGATGCGCCATTATAATCAACAGCAGCGTGTGGTGCAATTAATCCACAGTTTGATCCTAGCTGTTGAAACTTAAATACAAAAGGAGGACCAACAAAACTCATACCCCATAATGCATTATCTGTCCAAATATTAACAGCATTACGAGAACGTACACCACCAACAATTCTAGTACCATCAGTTAATAAATTATCTCCAGCATTAGAACTAACAGAAGGAGTCCAGTTATCTCTACGATTTGTATCACACCACCTTACCAACATAGGATTGTAATCACCTGCTAAATCATTAGCACCCAATGCAATAATATGCCTGTCATTAGGAGAAACAAGGGCTGAATCTACAGTAGCAGGAGAGTTAGTAACTGTAGTTAATCTTATAGGAGATGTTGAGGCATCTGTATCAAAAAAGAAAATTGGACCTTTTCTTCTAGTAGCTATAACATCTTCACCATAATTATCAAGACTCCATTGTGTAATCTGTCTTACTAATCCTGATGATCCTGCTGATGCTGGTTGATTCCAAGCTCTTGTTTGAGAGGCACATACAGTTGCTTGATATTTAGCAGCACTATAACCAAGACCTTCAACGGCTGTAGAAGTTCCTGTAGAAATTAAATAATTAAAAGTAGCATTTCCAGCCTGTGTACTCGTAGCATCTGCTGCATCTGTAACACTAATAACATAAACATTAGTATCTACAACTGAGACAATTTCATAAGTTTTATTTGATAAATTAATGTTACCACCAAGATTTGTTCCTGCTGATGTAAAGTTTACAAAATTACCTACAGATGTATTACTAGCATTATCAGATACACATACCCGTGTTGTACCAGCAGATGTACCAAAACAATTTGTTAACGTAACTGTAGAAGCTAATGGTGTAACATCAAACAAAGAATCACCATGAGATTCAAATAACTTTTTATCAGTACCAAACATAACACGTTTAGTTTGGCTATTATCAATCCAAGTTAATAAATCTCTGGCATTACCATCAAAGGTATCATCTATCTTAGTTTCATACCCCCTAAGACATTCAGGTTTACCATCTCGAAAACGAACTCGATCTGCATTAAACCATTTTCCTTCTTCAGCATATTCAGTTGACTCCTTGAATATACCTGGAGGAAACTCAAGTTTAACTAGTTTTCCTGTCATAGTCTATCTCTTAAAATCATGAATCATAACTGCATCAATAGTAGTTGCACTTCTTGCATTATATACTAACATATCTACAGCATTTGCTGTTGTTGTTAATACAGGAGCAGAACCACTAACAAATTTATACACTGTATTATATCCTAAAGTTCTATTACCTGTACCATCTTGAATGATATATATGTATCCTGTTTGTCCTGCTGTAGCATTAGATGGCGCAGCAAGAGTTCTGTTATCTGCAAGGGTTACAAGAAAATTATTACCTGTTAAAAAATCAACAGCAATAGATGCAGCATCAGTTAATGTTGTAATAGGATTAACTGCTCTAGCAGATGTACTAATAACAAACTGACCATCTCTAATAGTTTTAGTTCCTAGAAGAGTTGTATTAACTGTTACAGAAGTTCTTAGATAACGAATATCTGCTAAAGATGTATCAGGAACATTTGTTGCACAAACTCCTATATCTGCACTAGCTGCTGTACCAAGATTTAAACCTTTTGTATTTACAGGACGAACAGATGTATTATCACAATAAACCCATCCTATTCCTCCTAGAGGTACATCATATCCATCACCAGCAGCAGTTTTAATTTTAATAATATCACTAGCAGTTGTATTAGCAGATACGTCATTATTAATTAAATAGTGTTTTGTATTAGCAGGTATGACAAGTGAAATAGTATTATGTGATCCACCCACTGAACCTTTAATATGTAGGATAGCAGAACGTGCTTCATCACCTGATCCATTATTAGATGTTAATGTAACAGATGTAGTTGCTCCTACACTAATAGTAGCAATACCTGCAATAGCCTGATCAGTTAAGCTAATCACGCCGTCATTTAATACTTGCCCCCAACTATTAGGATTATCCCCATCTCCCTGTTTTGTAAGGCGTATATTAGTTGTAAATGTACTTGCCATTATTAAATTCCTTTATCTGGTATTCCTGCTGCTACTATATAACCTGTTAATAAATTATTCTTAGGTGATACTATTTTCATTATTAAACTTTTTTCATTTTTATAATCTTTATAACTTCCTATAACTTCATCAACAATAAACAATGCTGGTGGTCTAAGAGGAATACAACCTCTAGTAATTTGTTTTTCTATTATCAACTCTGAAAAATTTTGTATGCCTTTAGAATCAGCAAGAGCAATAGCCATTATATCTTTCTCTTTTTTACATATAAAAAATGCTGCTACCTTATCACCTTTCTTCCAAGTTTCTTGTGCTGTACTACAACTGGGCAATATTGTAAAACAAACAGCAAGAGTTAGCACAGTTAAAAGTTTCATTTATTATTCTTCACTTTCTCTAGGATTAATAGGCCACTCATTAAACTCTGAAGCTGTCTTACCAGCATCTTTCATCTCTTCTGTAAATACTGTCATAGCTTCAAGACCTGCTACATCTGACTTATCATCAATAGCAGTCTCTAATGCAACAGCTTTTGCTCTTAGGTCTGTACGCCACTGTGCAAGGTCTGCTGGCTTTGCAGTGCCGTTGTCCTGTTCCCTAATAACAATCCAATCAGTTTGCGCTAGATAGTCTCTCAGTACATCAGAGACATGTTTTTTCATTGTAGCTTTAATATTATCAATATCTCTGGCAGTGTTTGTTCTGGTAACAACAACCTTATCAGCTTTAACAACAGGAGCAGACTCAGAAGAAGTATAGAACATATTTTCTATTATACTACCTTCATACTCATAAGGTACAATGCCTAATGCTTTACGCTGTTCATCTGTCCAAGCACGGGTAAAGATAGACTTAGGATATTGCACATTATTAATTGTCATGGATTTTGGTTGGTTAATAATCTCTACCAACTGACTGCCCATAATTCTTGCCCACATAGTTTAGTTTCCTTTCTTAAAACAATCTATACTTTTAACAACAGAGTTTGGTCCATAGTGTATTTTAGAAAAATCTTTTAATTCTTGTAAATTATCATAAATATGATTATAACATTCTTCTATTTTAGAAAACTCTAGTAGTTTAGAATTTTTATAGTTTACTTCTAATGCATCTAAGTCGTTAGAAGGATTTAATAAAAACATAAAAATTACAATCTTATACATTCTTACCTACCATATATAGGGGGAAGCGTACCATTACCACCTAAATCTGCCATTGCAACATACAGGTATGTAGCGCCTGACTTGTTGACAGCGCCGCCCCCGCCTCTAAGTTTAAAACCATCTGATAAAATATCCGCTCCATGAGTGGCTCCAGCAGCTTCAGCGGCTGTAGTATTGGGGATTAAGTCTGCATCGTCATTAGGATTGATTATCTGTCTCGCAGTGTCTTTTACAACCCACCCTTCACCAGATAAACTACCGCCGCTAACCCATTTAAACATGATCCAGCGAGGCCTAAAACCACAGTTTATGTAGGGGCCACTAATCGTCCCAGAACCGCTTCCGTTGCCGATATAGCTGCCAACTTTACAAACACCAGGAACACTTCTGAAACAGTATGCAATCATGCCATTATTACTATTACTTTGCACTGCTGCTCCAAGTCCAATTAAAGTAGAAGACATTGCCGACACATCCCATATTGTTGTGCCAGCAGTGCCTTGACCATTACCTTCATTAATCTTTAAATGATCCGTATCAGCAGTCATAAACTTGTGATATACAGGTTTATTTTCTCCACTCTCTGCTCTGGCAATGGCTATGATAAATTCAGGTGTTCCGCCTAAACCATGACCAATAGTAGCGCCAGCAGTTTCATTACCTGTCCAAGATACTACAGAGAAGTGTCCAGCATCTGCTGCTAGTGCAGTGCTTGCTAAACTTGGAACACCTGTTGATATTGAACCTGCTCCAATAGAAGAGCCAGTTGTAGCACTATCACCTACAAGCCATTGCCAAAGAACATAACTTTCGTTAGCAGTATTTACTTGTACATCACTACCAATCTGTACACCTCTTTGGAGAAAGCGTTGCACAGTGTTGGTATTCGTAGTTTCTGGGGTAGTTGTTGTTCCATCTGTATGAACTTCAACACCAACTCCTCTAACTCTATCTATCAACATATGAGAGTCAGTAGCATCTCTATTCTTGATCCATGCCCAAGCTGTATTCTTAGATGAAGTGTCATCTAGGTTGTCTTGATTGAGTTTAGAAAAACCTGTTGGTGGTGTGTGTGCAAACGAAGTTTGTCCAAAATTAAAGATAAAAGCTCCAGAACCTGCACTTCCTATACGACTAATTGCTGGAAACCATGTATCATATAAAGATATATCTTGTCCAGAATCATTTGTTCCAGCGGCAGGATTACCAGAACCAAACCAAGTACCGTCATATCCAGCCCAAAATTTACCAGCATCAGTATCTATTGCAAACATCAAGT
>Ga0080013_1006469_pt1 | contig 10423 bp, 14 predicted proteins | sample ETNvirenome_6_85_FD_69236 | JGI IMG/M metagenome (GOLD analysis project Ga0080013, IMG submission 69236) | Marine viral communities from the Pacific Ocean - ETNP_6_85 (SPADES assembly) (version 2) | ecosystem: Environmental > Aquatic > Marine > Oceanic | place: Pacific Ocean | collected 2013-06-19
CTCGGTTCACAGAAATTTTCAGACGAAGAAAGACGGAAGTTATTTAAAGATGCATTCGGTTATTTTGACGAGGGTGTTTATTTAATGATGCATAATAAGTTTAAGAAGTTATTTAAATGGACGGAAGAAGGAATTACTGAAGCAACTGGTGGAAAACTGATAGCAGCAAGAAATAAAGGTCATCTTAAAAATTCAGGTGCAACCGCGTTAGACGCACAAGGAATAATTTCAAAATTTAAAGGTAGGGGGGATATTGAGGACGCATTTAGTTTTGCCGTAAAGGATTTAGAGAAGGCCATCGGTAAATTATCTGATAAACAGAGAAATAAGATTTTTATGAACGGTAAAGCTTGGATGAATTTAGAGGTAATGTGGCCCAAGTCAGCAAATGTGATAAATTATGATAAAGCAGAGATAGTTTTTCACGGAGCACTTGAATATGATGATAATGGAAATGTAGTTGGTCAAGTAAAAGATAGTGGTAGAATGTTGGCAGGTATGATTAAACAAGTAAATCAAAATATACAGAAACATTATAAGATAGGAAAACCAAATTTTCTTACAGTTCCTAAACATCAAGATTTTAACAAGAAGAAACAGTATTTTGTAAATAAATTATCCAAATTACAGAGAGAATATAAATTAAAAGATAATGATACATTAGCACTTTATCATCAAAAGTTTTGGGAAGATTTTATTAAACAAGGTGAAGCCATGTATACATCTGGAATACCCAATAAAGTAGAGAAAAAACTCGTTAAACGATGGGCATTTTTTGATAAGAGTTATAAGATAGCTACAATCAAAAAAGATTTGGAAAAATTCCCAGCATTTTTAGAGTGGGTTTTGGGTGTCGATAAAGATAATCACGCAGAAATAGTTAAAGATAACATGAAGCCATTTGAAACACTATTTTTTGAACTTGGTGCAGAAATAATGAAAAATGTAAGTGGTTGGTTAGCAGCAAGTCCAGATGCTACGGTTGCAAGAGTGAAAAAACAGTTAGATGCGGCTATTCAAGATGTTAGAAGTGGTAGAGATTTGAAAAAACTTAATAAATTAAAATTACAGTTAGATAAATTGAATAAAATAGGTGGATTAGACTCGATTGTTCCAAGTGAAGGAATAGTTTTTAAATATAACGGAAAAACATTTAAATTTACAGGAGCATTTGCACCAATTAATCAAATAACAGGTTTAATGACCTTTTAGGAGTAGTTATGAACGAACATCAAAGACACGTTAAAGCAAGACAAGATATTTTAGATGGTAGAACACCAGAAAAACGAATTTTTGTCCATATGGAAGATTTAGAAGAAAAGAAGAAACGAGAAGAAGAAATAAAGACGGAAAGAGATAGAAAAAATGACCGAATGGACGCTTTGAAGGAAGCAAAGACTCCTTGGTTCTGTCCAGAATGTACTAAAGTGATGAAAAGTCGTTTGGATAATAAAATGTATAGATTATATAATCATTGTTTTGATTGTCAAGTAAAATTTGAGAATAATCTTCGGATTGATGGTAAATATGAAGAATGGGAAGAAAAAAAGGTATTAAATAACCAACTTTCTTATATCAAAGATCAAATTGAGAGTATAGTAGATTGGAAAGATGAAGCATCAAATCCATTTGATATATTTGATTCGGTAGGAGTTAAGGAAGTAGAACTTAAAAAGGAAAAATGGACTCAAAATAAGGAACAGATTGAGAAGATGTCTGAAGAAGCTCTTGAAGAACTAAATAAAATTAAAGAAGAGGTTGAAGAAAAACTCAATAGTTTTGAAGTTTAATATTTATAAATGTGTCAATCTATATTGGAGAAATTGAGTGATTAAATTAAGAGATATGATGAGTGAATCTGATGAAGATAGCGTATCGGCCGCAGATGAAAAACAGGCTAAACGGCTTAAGAAGCCATTAACAAACGCCATTGCAGGAATTGGAAGGTCAATCGATAACATTAATAAAATGATGTCAGATTTTAATTCTCCTGGTTTGAAGCATGCATTTATAGATGCAATCAAAATTGGTGTAAAACGTCAGGGTAAATTTGATGAACGAGCAGCTTATAAACGTTTTGAAGATTATTACAAAAGATAATGATTAAATTAAAAGATATAATAACAGAAGAAAAAGTAGCCACGAAATCCGAACATAGGAAAATGGAGAAAATGGCCGATGACATTACAAAACAGATGAAAAAATTAAATGATATGTTTAATAAAGTTTATTCTCCGAGTACAAGAAATAATGTATTATATGGTACTATCAAAGAATGGGAGCAACTTGTAAGCAATGCACGTATAAAATATGGTGGTTGGTTTGATTTCGCTAAACAAGATTCGGATTATGTAAAATGATTAAATTAAAATCATTATTATCAGAGGCGATAGTTACTACTGGTGAATTTGATAGTGTAGTTAAACAGGCTAAAAAAGAAACAGGTCAAAATCATAAAATACCTTCCAAGACAAAACAAATGTGTAAGGAAGTTGGTAAGTATAAAATTAATGCATATGATTATAAAGGTAATAAAGGTAAAAAGAGAGATGTTAATGGTTTGATGTATCAGTATTACGCTTATGTTCAAGGTTGGGGACATGGTAAATTTAAAGGTCCCGCAGATTGGTTTCTGAAAGGTACTAAATTTGATAAGATACTTGAATGGATGTATGAACACGGACATAATCATTATTTTGATTATAGTTACTTAAGATCCCATGTATCTTCTGATTTACAGACTGCACAGATTGTTGGTGATATAAGAAAAGGTGATGATGTAGAACCTGCATATTATTTAGCAAAAGATTATTATAATTCTTTTGCACAAAGTAGAAATAGTAATGTTTTTGACCAAGTAGTAAATAAAGTAGATGCTTGGTTGAAAGATAATAAAATAGAGACTCGTTAATGAGAGATTATTTAAAAGAATTTAGTGGTGATGTCATTGGTGATTTTTTAGTTGATAATGATATTAATAAGATTTTAAAAGAGGCAACTTCTGGAAAAAATGCACCAACTGATGATGGTCCACCTACATTTTATAAAAATTTAACGGATTATAAACAAGAATCTAAAGGGTGGATTGAATCAATGCAGAACGAATTAGGATGGAAAGTAGTTCAATATATTTTGGCTAAAGGAGCAATGGATCCAGAAGAAGATTATACTATGTCTTATAGAGCAATGAATCCTATATCTTATGGTAAGGTAAAACCTTATAAGAAAGCTTTACGAGATATAATGGATAATTTAGGTTGGACTGTAATAAAATGGATGGGAGTAGATAAAGACCAACAAATGGCGGGTCCTCCAATTCCTTCGGGTGTTGACGCTGATGGAAGAGTAGGCGATGAAACACGAAATACTTCAATGCAAGCAAAGGGTTTAACGGTTGATGGTGAAAAGAAACCAAATCCAAAATTTGATGGTGATAAAAAACGACCAAAACTTCATGTTGAAAAATATCAACCACTAACAAAAGATTGGTGGGATGATGTAGTTAGAAAAGAATTATTAGTAGAGGGTGGAGCTTACGGACATATGGCACATCCTTTTGACGATAAAGATTTAACGTTTAAAGATTTAAAAAATATCATAGATATGGGATTGGGTGGAGAGTTAAACCGTGAAGATAATGTAACGGAAAAACTTGACGGACAAAACCTTATGATAAGTTGGAGAGCATAGTGAACATATTCGAACAAGGATTATGGAAAATAATAAATGAGGGTTCACCGACTGGAACAGATAGTGGCAGGGGAATAATCACAGGTGATGCCTGGCCAGACGGATTATATACTAAACGAGGTGAACGTAGATTTGTTGGACCTGCAAGTTTAACTCGTGGAATGCAACAAGTTGATTTCCCTGCATCAGATAATATCTATGGTGGTCCCGATAGTCAAAATAATGAAAGACGGGCAAAAAGAGATGCCGGAAAACTTTATAAATATTTAAGTGATCCCGATGGTCATTCAGAAGTTAAGGCAAATGAATTACGAGATGATACACCACCATTATCACCAAAACAGAGAATGTATGGAATACACGGATTTCACAGAAAACAAGAATATACTATTCCACCAGAATCAGCAAATTTTTGGTCAACATCAGAAACTTTGGTAAAACCTACTACACCACCTGAAGGAAGTGAAAGTGGTGGAATACCGGCAACTCCAGAACCAGGTTCAAAGGAAATGGGAAGTGGAAGTGGATATAGACAAGTAAATCCAAAAGGACAAAAAGTTTTTGCAAGTAATAAAAAACTATGGAATCAATGGAAAGACCATAGAATAATGGGTAAAGTTAAAGGTAGAGAATGGAAAGGTAATAAGTTAGTTGATTTACTACCAAAAGGAGTTAAATAATGCCGTTAAGTAAAGGACAAAAATCATACCAAACCAGACAGAGAAATCAAATTAAGTTTATACAGCAAACTTATATGAAATATTCTAAAATTTGGAAAAAAGAAGATCCAGAAGGATATGAATTCGCTTTAAAAGATGGCCCCAAAAAAGTTTCATTTTGGATTGGATTTACAATGTGGCTGTTCAAATCAGGGAGAGTTAAATAATGGCAATTACAATAGATGTTAAAGTAGGTGATACAATACTTACTGGAAGATTTAAAAATAAGAAAACTAAAATTAAAAGTATTGGTACAGATGATCATGGAATGCCAACGATAAATGGTAGGAAAGTGGTAACTTTTAGAAAACATAAAACGGTTAATATTTTTGATAAGCCCGTTGATGAAAAAATTTCACGAGATGGGGATGGTTATGGAAAATACCAAGAACCCGATGATAGTGATTTTGATGAACCATCTAAGACAAAGCAATTAGAAGGTAAATCTACTTACAAACAAATAATGGAGATGTAATTATGAAAATATGGAAACTCATATTAGGGTTCTTTGGTTTGATAGCTGGACTTTTCGCTGCAGGAACAGTTAAAAGTAAGGAAGTAAAAGAATTAGAGGGTGTTATAAAAGAAAATAAAAAGAAAGAAAAAGAAATTGTAAAAGGAATAGAAAAATTACAAGAAAATAAAACTGAAAATAAAAAAGAAATAACAAATCAAAAAAGAAAATTGACCATACATAAAAAGAAGGTCGCAAAAATGGAAACAGCTTATGAAAATGATGATGTAGAAGATGCAGCAGAATTTTTAAGGAAGTTTTCCAAGAGTAAATAATTATATATATGTATATAGGGAGAAATTAAAATGGCTGATACACACGCAGGAACATTATTCAGGGATCCACCTTCAATTCGTGCTACTGGTGATTACAACAGAATAACAAAGGTTGATTCTTCAACAACATTTCACGCAACTGGTTCAAATGCCGGTGCAGGATTTATTGTTGAAGTAATAACTAATGTTGTTATTCATGCAGCAAACGGTGGAACATTACCATCTTCAGCACTGTTGGTAGATACAGTTTATCCAATTGGAGTAAAGAAAGTTGTAATTGGTTCAAGTGGTATAGTTCACGTATTACATAGATAAGGAGTGAATATGGAAGTATCAATGGGTATGAAGATATTAAAATATTTTTTAATAATATTTTTCGTATCACAGCATATGAACGGACAGACAACATTTACTGAAGCAGAAGCATTAGAAATGATAAAACAACGAGATGCGCAATGGGAAAGTAAAATAGAAAAGGGTGATTCATTAATTTCAGCACAGAAAGTATTGATTGCTGATTATGAAGGTTTAGTCGGTAAGTTAGAAGATCAGACAGAACTTGATTCTTTACTATTAAACGCAAAAGACAAACAGATTGTTTTATTACATGCTCGTGATAAAATGAACGAAAAGATGGTTGAATTAGTTAAACCTAAATGGTATGAGAGTCAGTATTTGTGGGTAGTAATAGGATTTATTTTTGGTAAAATATAATGAGTGATAGGAATATAAAAGAAGTCATTAAAAGGGAATATTTAAAATGTGCAACAGATCCTGCATATTTTCTAAAAAAGTATGCCGTTATTCAACATCCAATACAAGGTAAAATACCATTTTCTTTATATGAATTTCAAGAAAAAATGGTAACTGATTTTAATAACCATAATTATAATGTTATTTTAAAGGCCCGTCAGTTAGGAATATCAACTCTTACTGCGGGATACGCATTGTGGATGATGACCTTTCAGAGTGATAAGAATATATTGGTTATCGCTACTAAACAAGATACTGCCAAAAACTTGGTTACGAAAATCCGAGTGATGCACGCAAATTTACCGAATTGGGTAAAGTCAAATTGTGTTGAGGACAACAAATTATCATTACGATATTCAAATGGTTCACAAGTAAAGGCTATTTCATCTACTGAAGATGCAGGTCGTTCAGAGGCATTGTCATTATTGATACTTGACGAGGCAGCATTTATAGATAAGATTGATACAATATGGACTGCAGCACAAAGTACTCTATCTACTGGTGGACAATGTATAGCACTATCTACACCAAATGGTGTAGGAAATTGGTTTCATAAAGTTTGGGTGGACGCTGAAGATGGAAAGAGTGATTGGAATTTTATAAAATTACATTGGTCATTACATCCAGATAGAGAACAAAAATGGAGAGATGAACAAGATAAGTTGTTAGGTCCTTCAATGGCAGCACAAGAATGTGATTGTGACTTTATTACCTCAGGTCAAACTGTAATTGATGGTGTTATTTTGGAAGAATATAGAAATAAACAAATTGAAGAACCAGTTGAAAAGAGGGGAATGGATAGTAATTTATGGATTTGGAGACAACCTGATTATACAAAGAATTATGTAGTTGCTGCTGACGTTGCTCGTGGTGATGGACAAGACTTTTCAGCATTTCATGTTGTAGAAATAGAGAGTATGGAACAAGTAGCAGAATATAAGGGAAAAATACCTACCAAAGATTTTGGTAACTTATGTATGAACACTGCTATGGAATATAACAACGCATTACTTGTTATTGAGAATTCAAGTATTGGTTGGGCTTCAATACAGCAAGTTATTGATAGAGAGTATGATAACTTATTTTATACGAGTAAAGATTTACAGTTTGTAGATGTTGCAAGACAAGTAACAAACAGATACAGACATAAAGATAGACAAATGGTCCCAGGATTTAGTATGACTATGAAAACAAGACCATTGGTAATAGCAAAATTAGAAGAATATTTTAGAGAAAAATCAGTCATAGTTCATTCTAATAGACTGATTGATGAATTATTTGTGTTTATATGGCACAACAACAAGGCCCAAGCAATGGAAGGATACAATGATGACCTTCCAATGAGTTTGGCAATTGGATTGTGGGTAAGAGATACTGCACTTAGATTAAACGCAGAAGGAATTGCTCTACAAAAAACAGTATTAAATAAAATGTTAGATTATGAACCAGTTTATACCGCAGATGATAATCAAAATGATGAATGGGTAATGGAAACTGCGAATACAAAAGAAGATCTAACTTGGTTAATAAAATAAGAGGTAAATTATGGCAAGAACAAGTTTAAGAGCCAGACTACAACGATTATTTTCCACAAATGTCATTGTAAGACATGCAGGTGGAAGAAGGTTAAAGATTGCTGATACTGATAGAGTACAACGATCACAAAAAAACAGTTTAATAGATAGGTGGTCAAGATTACATACTAATATGACAACTGGTGGATATGGACACGCCCAGGCAATCAGTTTTCAGGCAGAACGATTAGGATTATTTAGAGACTATGAAGAAATGGATAATGATGCAATAATTTCATCTGCACTTGATGTTTATTCAGATGAATCCACAATGAAATCTGAATATGGACAAGTATTAGAAATTCGTTCAGAAAATGAGAATGTTCATGATATATTGCATAATCTTTTCTATGATATATTAAATATAGAATTCAATTTATGGTCTTGGGTTCGTAACCTATGTAAATATGGAGATTTTTATCTCTATTTAGACATTAAAGAAAAGTATGGTATTACAAATGTAGTTCCACTTTCAGCATATGATGTTACTCGTATTGAAGGTGAGGATCCAGAAAATCCATATTATGTTCAATTTGTAGTTGAGGATATTGATACACGACACAGCTCCAATATGGCTGGAAAGAAAGAATTAGAAAATTTTGAAATAGCACATTTTAGATTATTATCAGATGCAAACTTCTTACCTTATGGTAAAGGTATGATTGAAGGTGCTCGTAAGATTTGGAAACAGTTATCTCTTATGGAAGATGCTATGTTAATACATCGTATTATGAGAGCACCTGACAAGAGGGTTTTCAAAATTGACATTGGTAATATTCCACCCGCAGAAGTTGAAAACTTTATGCAGAAGATAATCAATAAAATGAAGAAAGCTCCTGTTATTGATCAAAATACAGGTGATTATAATTTAAAATATAATATCCAAAATCTTACAGAGGATTTTTTCTTACCAGTTCGTGGTGGAGATAGTGGAACTTCAATTGATAATTTAACGGGCCTTACTTATGAGGCAGTGGATGATATTGAATATTTACGAAATAAAATGATGGCGGCCTTAAAGATACCTAAAGCATTTCTTGGATATGAGGAAGCAGTTGGTAGTAAGGCAACTTTAGCGGCAGAAGATGTTCGGTTTGCAAGAACCATTGAAAGACTTCAGAGAATTGTTGTTAGTGAATTAACAAAGATTGCAATAGTTCATTTATACGCACAAGGATATACGGATGATGAACTTGTTAATTTTGAATTAAATTTAAAAAATCCATCTACAATATATGAAGAAGAAAAGATTGAGTTGTGGAATAATAAACAAAGTTTAGCACAATCCATGATGGACGCTAAGATAGCAGATTCAGAGTGGATTTATGATAATGTATTTAAATTTACAGAAGAAGAGAAAAAGGAAGTTAGACTTGGACTTATTAAAGACCAAAAACGGAAGTTTAGATGGTCACAGATTGAAATGGAAGGTAATGACCCAGTTCAAAGTGAAGAAGCAGTTGGAACACAAGGAGCAATGGCCGGTGGTGAAGAAGGTGGAGCCCCTCCTGGTGGTGGACCTCCTGGAATGGGAAGAACAAGTCGTGAATTAGAAATGGACATGCCAGATGACGGTTGGCCAGGAAGTGGTCGTCCAAAAGAGGGACCTAAACACGGAAAAGACTCAAGTATAAGGGGTCGGGATCCACTTGGAGCCCATGATAAGAGAAAAGGTGGTAGTGGTAGTCCAAAATATGGAATTGCGTTAGCACATTATGACGCATTGAAGAAAAGTTTAGGAAAAGTAAGTCGCGAAGAGAAGAAAATCTTGGTTGAAACGACTGATGTGGAAGAAGAATATAAAAACGAAGTATCTTCATCTTTAAGTGATACTTAAACGATGAATTATTAGAAGTTTTTATATTTATAGATGAAGAAATATACTTATTTAGGAGCATAGATTATGGCCCAACGTGTAAAGCACTCGAAAATAAAGAATACAGGAATTCTTTTTGAATTGTTGTCCCGACAAATAACAGTTGATGTAATGAACGGAAATAACAAGAGTAAATCTGTAGAGATGCTAAAAAAATTCTTTAACGAGAAAACTGAACTCGGTAAAGAAAACCAATTATATCAGGTTTTATTAAAAGAAAATTATAATTCGTCTCATAAGGCAGAAAAATTAGTCGATGCTGTCATAAAGGCGAGAGAAAAATTACAGAATAGAAAACTTCGTACTGAAAAGTATAATCTTATTAAGGAGATTAAAAAGAATTACGTTGTAGAAGATTTTTTTAGAGCACGAATTCCTAATTATAAAGTATATGCTTCAATTTATAAGAAATTTTTAGCAGAAACTACTCCTGTATTTGATCCAGTAGATGAAGTAGATAGTACTTTTTCTATTGTAGAACATATTACTCGTAATAAGATTAAACCACGAAATACAGATAGTAAAGTAATTTCTGAATTTAAGGGTGAAGATAAAGATTTACGATTACTTTCTTATCAACTTATGGTGGATAATTTTAATGGTAAGTATAAAAGTCTTAATTCTATGCAAAGAAATTTGTTGAAAGAATATGTTAATAATATTTCTAATACTAATTCGTTAAGAGAATTTATAAATAATGAAGTAATAAAGATAAAACAAATTCTTAATAAAATTTTACCACGAGTTACAGATGACGTAACAAAAATTAAATTGACAGAGGCAATTAAACAAGTTGATTCTTTATCAAAAGGTAAAATTGTTAAAGACAAACAGGTTGTGGCTTTAATGAGATACTATGAACTCATCAAGGAACTACATAATGTCACGGGTTAGGGAAGATTTAATTCGTAAACTTGTTAGAGAATTAATCAAACAAGAATTAGACGAAGCCAATTCTACTGCAAGTGTAGGTGGTAGTTACAATACACCACATGCATTTGGTGGTAGTAACAAAAAGGGTA
>Ga0080013_1006470_pt1 | contig 10422 bp, 12 predicted proteins | sample ETNvirenome_6_85_FD_69236 | JGI IMG/M metagenome (GOLD analysis project Ga0080013, IMG submission 69236) | Marine viral communities from the Pacific Ocean - ETNP_6_85 (SPADES assembly) (version 2) | ecosystem: Environmental > Aquatic > Marine > Oceanic | place: Pacific Ocean | collected 2013-06-19
GGGTATGAGTTACTAAAAAAATACTTAAATAGGCAACGCGGAATCAAATTTAAACGGGAGGAAAATTTTAGAAACGATACGTTAGCATTAATTGATGATAAATATGAGTGTACAACATTCTTAGTTGATGATGTGGTGTTCTTCGATGACATTAAGTCAAATATTGAGAATATTATTAATTATATGAATGAGAAAAATGTACTATGTTTCTCCCTTAGAGTGGGGCTTAATTCTACCTACTCCCATCCAGCGAATACGCATTACGAAATGGGTGAGTATGAAGTTAATGGTGGGCTTATTAATTTCAATTTTAGAAAACAGAAAGGTGACTTAGGCTACCCATTGTCGGTGGATGGTCATATATTCAAGACCTCAATGGTTAAAGATTTAATGACTAAGACATCATTCTACAACCCAAATACGTTAGAGGCTAATCTTCAACAATATTTGAGAATCGGGTTACCATCTGATATTATGGCATCATTTACACACTCTAAAATGGTTAGTGTACCCGTTAACTTGGTTAATGACACTTTTAATAATAGACACGGCATTGAATTCTATATTTCAGAAGAAAACCTTAACGAGAAATACTTAAACGGTGAGGTAATATCATATTTTGATTTAGAATTTGGTAACATAAACGGTCCTCATAAAGAATTAGAGTATAAATTTAAAAAACGTATTAGTGGTCTCACCTAAGAAAAATATTAAGATAGTTGATAGTAACTTCGCGCATGCAATATACAGTAGCGATTACCAAGAATCGAAATATATAAATTGGGTCAGAAATTCCCCACCGACTGATGACGAAATAGTATTCTTTACTGACCACTCACTAATGTCTAGTGGTGCTTATAAGGGTAAAAAGATTGGTTGGTTAATGGAACCTAAATCCATCCACCCAAATACATATCAATGGGTTAGAAATAACCACGATAATTTCGAATATGTACTAACTTACGACAAAGAGTTAATTGAGGTTGCTGATAATATAATATTCTACCCCCATTCTGGGTGTTGGATTAAACCTGAAGACCATAACGTATACCATAAATCTAAATTACTGTCGATAATAGCCTCAAATAAGAGGATGACTATAGGACATAAGTTACGTCACGAAGCTATAGATATTTGTGGGGTTAATAACGTTAACCTAGATGTTTACGGTAGAGGTTATAACCCAATAGGTTATAAATTAGATGCCCTTAAAGACTACGCTTTCACTATTGTGGTTGAGAATGTTAAATACGATTATTACTTTACGGAGAAGTTGATGGATGCACTTACAACTGGTACCATTCCAATTTACTGGGGGTGCCCATCAATAGGTGATTTTTTTAATACTGATGGTATAATCATATTTGATGGTGTTGAAGATTTACTTTCTAAATTGAAAGAGTTATCTTTTGAGAAATACAAAATAATGAAAGAATCCGCTTCAGAGAATATGGTCTTGGCGCAGAAATATCTATTAGCTGAGGATTGGATTCATAATAATACTAATATTTTTAAGTAATGGATTTTACATTCGGAATAATAACTGGTGGGAATGATGATATGATTAATACCATCATTGATTCTATCGAAAGAGAAGAGATACCAAACTATGAGATTATCATAGTAGGTAAGTGTGATTTAGATAGGGAGAATTGTACAATAATTCCGTTTGATGAAACCATCAAACGTGCGTGGATAACCCGAAAGAAAAACGTCATAACCAACATTGCTAAATATGAGAATATCGTATACTTACATGATTATATTTCGTTAATAGAAGGTTGGTATGAGGGTCAATTAGAGGCTGGTAACGAGTTTAAAGTTAGGATGGATAAGATACGTAACTTTAATGGGGAAAGGTTCAGAGATTGGTGCTTATGGTGTCACAACGGAAATGAAATGGATAGTTTCATAGGTAGAGATTGTTTAATACCCTATGATATAACACATCTAAGTAAATACATTTACATATCTGGGTCATACTGGGTCGCCAAAAGAGATGTCATGTTAGAGTTTCCATTAAACGAAAAATTAGGTTGGGGTGAAGGTGAGGATGTTCAATGGTCTAAGGAGGTTAGGGTTAAATACGACTTTAATATGAACGTTAATTCATCGGTACAAATAATGAAACGGGGTAAGGATAGGGTTTTTAACGAACCAAATACTGATAAAATAAACGCATTAAAGGGGTTCGTATGATGAGAATATTGAATGAATATTTTGATAAGATTTACGTAATCACCATGGAGGGTTCATTTAGAATCCCAAGAATGGAAGAAAGGTTGAAAGGGTTGGATTATGAATTTTTCGTAGGTGTAGATGGTGCCACATTAGATAAAACCCCATATATTGAAATGGGGTCTAAACAAACTAGGGGTCAACTTGGTTGTACCCTTAGTCATTACAAGCTTTATGAAAAAATAGTTGCTGGAAACTATGAAAAGGTTTTAATATTAGAAGATGATTGTATGATTACTGATTCGGTAAATAATATAGGTGAATATATGAACCAACTTCCAGAAAATTGGGGTTTACTATATTTAGGTTGGGATGGTGTTGGGTTACCCACTAATTACTCAGCTAACCTATGCGAAATATCCAGAGAGTTTCAAAAATCCTTACATTGTACGCATAGTATAGCAATTAGACCATGGTTCGCCAAGAGACTTTTAGAGTTAAACGAATCGGCACATTATACTGCCGATGGGTTATTAACTGAGGTTGTAAAACAATATAACCTCAGAACATATGCGGCAATACCTAAGATTACCAATCCAGATGGGATGGAATCAATAACAGTAAATATCGATAAAAAATATGGATTCTAAGAGAACCTTAAGGGTTTATTTTAAGGGTTTTTGGGGGAAGTTTAATCATAATGATAATGTCTTTGTTTGGGTATTAAACCATAACTACGATGTGATAGTAACTGGTGATAATCCAGATTTGGTTATAAGCGGTGGTGATGCCACCCAATACCAGAATGCTAAGATGGTATACTTCTCAAGTGAACTGTTCTTGCCGCCAGACACACACGCTAAATATATTCTATCCTCTTTTCATATTAATAGGGAAGGGCATTTTAGGGTTCCCTTAATACTCTTATATGCGTATGATTATTATAAATTCGGTATTACTAACTCCTACGAGTCTATCTTTAATAAAGCACCATCAAAAGATTTATTAGAAACTAAGACCAACTTCTGCGCATATATTTCCAGAGGTAGTGGTCGTGGTGATTGTATACGAACCAACTTCTTTCATGAGTTATCTAATTATAAACCCGTTACTGGTGCTGGTAGCCACCTTAATAATCACCCCAGAGTTGGCGGGGAGGCTGGCACCATTGAAGGGTCGATAGCTAAACATGATTTCTTAAAGCGTTTTAAATTCACAATGTCGTTCGAAGGTGGTAGTGGGTTGAATGGTGATTATGGTTGGATAACAGAAAAGATATACGAGCCAATGATGGCGTATAGTATCCCCATATATTGGGGTAATACTAGAATTAATGAGGATTTCAATAATAAGAGTTTTATCAATTGGCATGATTACGGAAATGATGAGGCTTGTATTGCTAGAATAAAAGAGGTGGATAGTGACAATAACCTATATATGGATTATATAAATCAAGCTTATATCATAGATAAAAGTGATTCAGTCTTTACTACTGATTATTTAATCGATATATTTGAAGAGATAATTAACGATTAATATGATTAAATTAGTAGTATTTGATTTAGATGGGGTATTAGTGGATGCTAAAGAAATTCATTATGAATCACTAAACAGGGCTTTAGGAGAAATAGACGATGACTTTATCATTAGTAGAGAAGAACATATGAACACATATGACGGTCTCCCAACTAAGAAAAAGTTGGGGCTACTTACCAAATATAGAGCACTACCAAAGAGTCTACATGAAGATATTTGGAAAAGAAAACAAGAATTAACGGCTTCAGTTATTAAAGACACGTTACCATTTGACGAAAGGTTAAGGTCGGTATTACAACAACTTAGAAATGATGGACACCTAGTATACGTTTGTTCTAATTCGATAAGGGAGAGTCTTAAATTGATGTTGTATAAAACTGGATTGATTGAGTTCGTGGACTACTTTATAGCTAACGATGATGTTAACCAACCAAAACCTAGTCCAGAGATATATTTGAGGGCGATGGTTCACGCTGGCGTCAAACCGAATGAAACTCTAATCGTTGAAGATAGTTATCACGGTAGGGAGGCTGCAATTAGTTCTGGTGGTTATTTATGTGGGGTAGATTCACCTAAAGATGTTACATATAACAGAATTTCTAAACAAATAGGGGAACTATCAAATATTGGTAGTAATACCAAATGGGAAAGTGATGAATTTAACATCCTTATTCCAATGGCTGGTGCTGGTTCAAGATTCGCTAGTGCTGGTTACACATTCCCTAAACCTCTAATTGAGGTTAACCATAAACCTATGATTCAGGTTGTGGTGGAAAATCTAAATATTAAAGCTAATTTCATTTATCTTGTTCAGAAAGACCATTACGAAAAGTATAACCTAAAATACTTACTGAACTTAATCACACCAAATTGTAAAATCATCCAAGTTGATGGTGTTACTGAGGGTGCGGCATGTACAACACTTCTAGCCAAAGAATACTTCAACGATGATAAGCATTTATTAATTGCTAACTCAGACCAATTTATTGAGTGGGATAGCGCTAATTTCTATTATGCTGCAACAGACGATAAGATAGACGGGTCTATATTAACGTTTGAAGCCACTCACCCAAAATGGAGCTTCGTTAAATTGGACGAACATGGTTATCTAACAGAATTGGCTGAGAAGAAGCCGATAAGTAATATAGCCACAGTTGGAATCTATCATTGGAGTAAAGGTTCTGATTATATCAAATATGCTGAACAAATGATTGATAAAGATATTAGAGTGAATGATGAATTTTATGTCGCTCCCGTCTATAATGAAGCGGTATTGGATAATAAAAAGGTTAAAACCTATAACATTGAAAAAATGTGGGGACTTGGAACCCCAGAAGACCTCAAACAATTTATAGACACTTATCAAAAATAAATCAAATATGAAATATGGTAATTTAAAAGATATGTTTAAAGGTTGGTTTATTGGCGACTTTGAACCAACATTATTTGCAACAGACCAATTTGAGGTTGCGATTAAACGATATGAAGAAGGGGACTCCGAAGTCAAACACGTTCATAAGGTAGCGACTGAGTTTACGATAATAGTCGAAGGTGAGGTCGAAATGAATGGTATCAAATACGTAAAGGATGATATTATCATCATCGAACCTAACGAATACACTGATTTTCACTGCTTAACCGATGTGGTTACAACAGTGGTAAAGGTACCCTGTGTTAAAGGGGATAAATATGAATAGACCTAAAACGATTTTCTTAGATATTGATGGAACGCTAATAAAGCATCGCGGCAACTTAATCGACCAAGTTACCCTACCACCGCTATTATTACCTGATACTCTTGTTAAATTACAAGAGTGGGAGCGCAAGGGATATAACATTATATTGACCACAGGTAGGAAGGAATCTTATAGGGATATAACAGTTAAAATGCTATCAAGTGTGGGGGTTCCATATGACCAATTAATTATGGGTATCGGTGGTGGTGTTAGAGTTTTAATCAACGACAGAAAAAAAAATAATGAGAGTGATACCGCCATCGCTATTAATCTAACTAGGAATGTCGGTATCGGAATAATACGAGAAGAAATATAATGGAAGTGAAACACATAGATAAGCCATGGGGCTACGAGAGACATTTAGAGATTAATGATGATTACGTTGTTAAGGAATTATTCATGAAAGAAGGTAATAGTTGTTCCCTCCAATATCACGAAAAAAAACATGAGACGTTCTACGTCTTAAAGGGTAAGCTTAAATTTTATGTTGGTGTAGACAAGGATAGTTTGGGGGAGATGGAGTTAAATGTGGGTGAACATTATACTATTGAGCCATTAGTTGTACACAGAATGGAAGCCATTGTAGATAGCCTCTACTTAGAATCATCAACCAACTTTTTAGATGATGTTATCAGATTAGAGGATAAATATGGGAGGATATAAGGTTTTAATAACCACTAGTGGTGTCGGTAGCCGTTTAGGTGAATTAACTACGTTTACTAATAAGTCATTAGTTAGGGTCGGTAAGAAACCAGCTATATCGTATGCGATAGAAAGTTATCCAGACGACATTGAATTTGTCATTACATTAGGGTATTGGGGTGACCAAGTTAGAGACTTTTTAACCCTAGCTTACCCAAACAGGAAATTCACCTTTGTGGAAGTAGATAAATACAAGGGCGATGGTTCAAGTCTTGGTTATTCGTTGTTGCAAGCGAAGGGCGAACTCCAGTGTCCGTTTATTTTCCATGCTGCTGACACTATCGTTACGACAAAAATTAATGAACCAACCGAAAATTGGTTGGGTATATGTCACAAACTAAATCACTCTCAATACAGAACCGTCAGATTAGAAGGTAAACTTAAGATACATGATAAGGGTCATATAGGCTCTATAGGCTCCACATACGCCTATATCGGTCTAGCGGGTATCAATGACCATAAAATGTTCTGGAGTACCTTAGAGAGTGAATATGAGGCTGACAAGGGTGATACTAATCTAAGTGATTGCCACGCAATCAATGCTATGCTACCTAACTCAGAATGGGTCACTCATAGATATGATGATTGGTTAGATATTGGTAATGCGTCTGAATTGAGTATCGCTAGGGAAAAGATAGTAGATAAATTCGATATTTTAGATAAGGTGGACGAATCCATATTCTTATTTGAAGGTTTCGTAATTAAATTCTTCCACAACGAAACCGTATGTAAAAATAGGGTTGACCGTGGAAATAATCTAGGCACTTTAACCCCAACGATACTAGGTAGTACTAAAAATTTCTATAAATACGAATATTCGGTTGGTGACCTATTTGCTGATTGTGTAGACGTCCCACTTTTTAAGAAGTTCCTTAAATGGTCTAATAATAATCTGTGGGTTATGTCCACACCCTCACCAAGCTTTACAGGCGTGTGCAAACGGTTCTATTTTGATAAAACCAATGATAGGTTAGCTAAGTTCTTTAAAGACCATAACATTGCAGATGGTGAGACTAAAATTAATGGTTTCACTCAACCATCAGTAGAGACTCTAATGAATTCAATTAATGAGGATTGGCTTTGTACTAAACACCCATCTCAATTCCATGGTGACTTTATTTTAGATAATATAATTCACGAAGGTGATGGGAATTTTAAACTATTAGATTGGAGACAAGATTTTGGTGGTGAACTGGAGAATGGCGACATCTATTACGATTTAGCTAAGTTGAACCATAACCTTCTATTTAATCATCATATAGTGAATGAAGGTCACTATTCGATAATTGAAACCAACGGAGAGGTTAGATGTGACATCTATAGAAGTGATATTTTAACTGAGTGTAGAGAAGAGTTCCATAAGTTCATTATTGACCAAGGGTTAGATTTGAATAAGGTTAAGTTACTTACAGCAATTATATGGCTTAACATGGCACCTCTACACGAACCTAAACTTGGTAGATTTTTATTTTACCTAGGAAAATTAAATTTAGATAAAATACTAAAAACGTTATGAAAGAACCAACACTGTTTATAGGTCCTATGAGTAAAAACATAGTGGATGCTATTATAAATTATTGTAATAATAGTACCGAAGATTTATCTATTGGTATGATACCATCTAGGCGACAAGTTGAAAACACTGGTGGGTATGTCAATAATTGGACGACAGAAGAATTTTGTAACTACGTAAAAAGTAAAACTAACAAAGTTCTACTGGTCAGAGACCATGGTGGGGCTATGCAGGGGTACTCTGAGGATGATGGGTTAGACTCCTTTGTAGAAGATTGTAAACATTTTGATATTATACATGTAGACGTATGGAAAGCGTTTCCTGACTATAAAGATGGGTTACAGGCTACTATTAATTTAATTAATCTAGGTATTAAAGAGAATCCAAATGTATTATATGAGGTTGGGACCGAAGAGTCAATAAGACCTTTTACAACTGAGGAATTAGATAACTTATTAACTGATTTGAAGCGGGAATTATCTGAGGAAGCTTTCTCGAAGATTAAGTACGCAGTAATCCAATCTGGAACAGCATTAGAGGGTAACACCAATATTGGCTCCTTTAATCAAGATAGATTAATCGATATGTGTTCGGTAGTCAAAAAACATGGTCTAATATCTAAAGAACATAATGGTGATTATTTAGATAATACGTTATTAAGAACTAAATTCGATAATGGTTTAAAATCTATTAATGTTGCACCAGAATTTGGACAGATAGAAACCAAAGTACTATACCAACTAATGGATGATACAACTAAGGAACGTTTTTATGATATTTGTTACGACTCTAATAGATGGGTTAAATGGGTGTCGGATGATTTTGTTCCAGAAGATAATAAAGAAAAAATTATCAATATTTGTGGACACTATGTGTTTTCAAACCCCGAATTCCTAAAATTAAAGGGTGGGTTACCAGTTGATATCGATAACAAGATTAAGTTAACCATTTCTCTAAGAATTTCACAAATATTAACCCATTTAACATGAGTAAAACAGCATTTATAATATTTGCCCATTCAACTATTCAGACACCAGCCGATGTTGATGATATGATAGCGAATATTTCATACTTTCACAAGGATTGTGATTTTATGGTGTTACACCCTAATATGCAACACCCTAAAGTTAGAGTTAATGCACCAGTTGGAACTCTAAATCGGTCTAGTTTTATATTCGGACCATTAAGTCAACTAATAAAAGAGTTGACCGATGAAGAAGTTAAGGGATATGACCACTTTTGTTTGGTATCTGCCAATCAATACTTTATTGATAATATTACATTCAAGAATAAGGTTAATTACGTTCAATACTATAATACGGATAATTGGGATAATACTTATCAAGGTAAAGACACGGATAAAACGATAGTAGGATTCCCACTTCAACAACCTTACGGGAAGTGGGATGAAAAAGATTTATATAAGGAATACGGAATTGATATACCAATGGCTGGGAATTGGGAATGTATGACATTAACAACTGAGACCATGTTATTGGCGAAGAAACACATAGATAAGTGTTTAGAATATTACCCAGTAAATGACATGATAAATCTATTCCTACCATATATGGCAATTATGTCTGGTCAAGAGTGGGAGTTTCCACCGCATCTTGGAACCTACGACCCAGCGAACACTAGAAAAAATAGGATGTTAGCGGTAGACCAAGTTGACGAACTAAGAAAAGTTGGGTATTTCTCTGTTAAAAGGGTAGACTATCCTAGAACTTGTCCAGTTAAGTGTTATATTAGAGAAAATTTAATGAAATGATAAAAGCATATTTACATATCGCAACTATGGGTGCATACCAAGAGATATTTGATGAAATGATGGGGGTCATCATAAAATCTAACATGCTAGATAAAGTTGAACTTAATATTTGTATTGTCGGAGACGAAATACTCAACGTTAAAGAAATAAATAACGTTAAGGTTTATAAGGTAGGTGGAATCAACGAATTTGAATTTGCTACACATCAACTAATAGAAGACGAAATCCATAAAACTGAGGAAAACATTAAGATACTATACTTCAGTGGTTTAGGTGTAACGGGTAATTCAGAGTTTAAGAAGTCTTGGAGGGCTTACCTTACGTATTTTGTGGTTACTCAGTTCGAAGAATGTTTAAAAGCCTTAGATGGTGGATATGATGTTTGTGGTTCTGACTGGAGGACAAACCCACTACCCCACTATTCTGGTAATTTTTGGTGGGCTAATTCAAATTATTTAAAGACCCTACCTAAAGTGCAAACCCTTAATAAACCAGATTCACCTAAAGTCTTAACGCTTAGACATAACGCTGAGATGTACATAGGTATGAACCCAGAGGTTAAACCTAGAGTATTACACCAAAGTGACGTATCCCAATATGAACGACACTTAAAGGTGTATGATTCGGTAAATTATATCGATAATATCGCAATGGAAGACGTTATCAAAGATATATAACCTTTTTAGGGTTGACTATCTTGTTTTTTTTGACTATTCTTACATTAATCAATATTAATGGGAAGACTAGATAACATATTAGCAGACCTTAATGAGTACATTAAGGGTAATCAGCCGAAATACCTATATAATCAGAATTTCATACCGAATAAAAGCACCGTCCTGTATTCAGGACCTTATTGGGACGATGAAGAGATTATGGCGGCTATGACCACCTTTATTACGGGTAAATGGGTTGTGGCTGGTGAAAATGTGCATAAATTTGAACACGCTTTTGCTAGACTATTTGGAACTAAACACGCACAAATG
>Ga0080013_1006471_pt1 | contig 10421 bp, 14 predicted proteins | sample ETNvirenome_6_85_FD_69236 | JGI IMG/M metagenome (GOLD analysis project Ga0080013, IMG submission 69236) | Marine viral communities from the Pacific Ocean - ETNP_6_85 (SPADES assembly) (version 2) | ecosystem: Environmental > Aquatic > Marine > Oceanic | place: Pacific Ocean | collected 2013-06-19
ATCATACTGTATGCGACAGCGTGCGATTTATTGAAGCCACAACCAGCAAAATATAGAATCTTCTCGTAGAGATCCTTCGCAATAGATTCAGAAACGCCGTTAGAAATGGCGCCTGAGATAAATTTATCTTTTAGAGCTCGAGCTTTTCTTACGTTTTCATCGCCGGAGCCAGAACCCATAGGCTTCATCATTTTTCTCATAGCGTTACACTCAGCCTTCGGAATACCGGCAACTAGATTGCAAAGTTTCATTACTTGCTCTTGGAAAATAATGCAGCCATAAGTTTCTTCCAAAACTTCTTTAATTAGCGGGTGACCATAATCTACAGACTCTGGATTTTTCTTATTGCTAATATAAAGCTTATCAACTTTTGCGCTAAGTGGCCCAGGACGATAAATAGCTGTCAGAGTCGCAATATCCACTACTGATTCTGGTTTAGCTCTCTTAAACATAGATTGTGTTCCACGTTGAGTGCATTGGAAAATAGCAGCCCATCTTCCAGCATGGTAGATGTTTTTATACACTTTTTGATCGTTAAAGTCTATATTTTTAGGAGCCATACGAGAATCAAACCACGATTTAATTTCTAAAAACGTTGGATCTTCTCCTGTTTCTTTTCTAAGAATAAGATCGATAGATCTTTCAATAATCCTTAACGTTTCTAGGCCGAGAATATCAAATTTAATCCACCCAAATTCTTCTAGGTGTTTGTAATTCATCCCCTCTACCCACGGTGTTTGCGGCTCACCTCTAGCTAAAATAATCGGCATTTGATTCTGAATATTCTCAGAAACGATTACTCCGCCTGCATGTCTTCCAAGGGCTTTATTTTGCTTAAACAAGACGCCAATAGGCTCAACGACTTCTGGATGCTTCTCTAAATAGTTTTTAAGAGATTCAGAATATTTAATGGCTTCTCCAAGCTTAATATCAAAACCATCATCAGCCTCTGCGTCTCCCTTTCTTCCTCGCCGGACATCCCTCTCTAGAGGAGCCAACGCTTTGTTGACTTCATCAAATGGAATTCCATAAAATTTAGAAACATCTTTAATCAAGCTCTTGAGTTTAAAGGTGTTATAGTTGGAGATAGGGATGACATTGCGTTCACCAAACTCTTCTCTAAGAAGCCGAATCAGCTCATCTCTATCTGCTACATCATTATCAATATCCGGAGCGTCAGATCTATCAATGCTCAAAAAACGCTCAAAAAGTAGATCATACTCAATCGGGTCAATATCAGTAATATAGAGAACGTAGTTTACTAGCGATCCAGCGCCAGAGCCTCGAGCTGGGCCAACAAGCATATTATCTTTAGCAATATCCATAATTGCTTTCATTGTCAAGAAATACTCAGCAAAGTCTTTCTCTTTGATGACTTTAAGCTCGTAATGAAGCCGACTAATATATTCTGGATTAGTAGATAAACCCCTGGCGATTATTCCCTTCTTACAAGCTTCAAGAAGTGCTTTATTCGCGGTCATATCTTCTGGAATTACATAGGAAGGAAGCTTCATCGATGTTTCTGGGTGGATTTCACCAATCATTTCATGAGCTATGTCGTGAGTCCTCTCTACGGCACTACACATCATAGAATCACTATAGAAATCATGTCCATTTTTGATTTCTTGATATGTTTCCCAAACTTGGCGCGCATTCTTTGGATAGAGTTCGCACTTAAGATCATCTTTAGACTGAGGCAGATTTTCTGGATTAAATTCCTTGTGATTCATCCAACCAAGCTTTTTATAAATTTCTCGCTCTTTCCAATGATCTGGAGAAGCATAGTGAGAATCACAAGTAACAATCAGCTGGTCTGTCATCCCTTGCCTATTCGCAAATTCAATAATCGCCCTATTTGCAAGGTGCTGTGCTTCGAGCTTGTTAAACTGTAGCTCAAGCATCACATTTTCTCTGCCAACTGCATAAGCTAGCTTGTCGATAGCGTTTCCAATTCCAAGTTGAACCTTGTCCATTATAGACTCATCATCCAGCAAACTAGACTTCAAGTTTTCAAAATCATATTGCTGAAGATGCTTATAGACTTCGAAAGCTAACGGTCCACCGATGCATGCACTAGTAACCATCAAATGGCCACCAGAAGCAGCCTCTTTAAGCATCTCTACGTCAATACGAGGAAACCTATAAAAACCTTCGAGGTAACCTTTAGATACCAAGCCAAAAAGCCTCTGAAGACCCTCAGAAGTCTTAGGAAGAACTACCAAGTGATGTCTACGCTTTATTGGATCATAAAACTTTGCTGATTTAGTCTCATCTTCATTTTCTACAGTAAGATTGCCATCTTCTACTTCCAGCATAAGAGTTTCATCATGGCCATCAAGAGTGGCAATCAATCTTGTCCTAATAGACTCGTTTTCGTCAAGAATTTTATTAATAGCTTCTTGATTTCCCTTTTTTGCTGCTTTTCGCAAATCATAAACAGCTTGCCACTCTTGAATGTCTGGATGGAAATACATTTCACACCCGGGAATAAACTTAAAATTAGCGCCAGCTTTATTTAGCTTTTTTGTATGAAGATATGCATGCGCAAAACCATTCATGTGGCCGTGATCAGTAAGAGACCACCCGTCTAATCCATTTTCTCTACAAAAATCAATATGCTCTTGCGGGTACCCAAGACCATCGAATGTGCTAAATCCAGAATGAGAATGTAGACCAAAAAAACGATTAGGGGCCTTAGCTTTCATGAAAAATCCTTGATGTTATTATAATAGTATTCTATCATAAATCTATTGATTTTTCATATTTTTAAGAAGTAAATTTTTTAGATTTCAAATTTCTCTTAGCCCAATCTAAGTACACCATAACAATAAGATCTTTATCTTTTGCAGTTATTCTATCCGATTTAACATAATTCTCTAAATCACTGACGAGCTCAACTTCTAACTCTTGCAAAGAATTTACAGAATCTGCATATCCTCTAACATGAGCAGAAACTTCTTGCGGGCTTAAAAACTGGTCTCGAGCAAAATCAGTTTCTGGCATCCATGGCATTTGAGTATCGTAATACTCTTCTCCTCTTCCATAGGCTAATCGAGATTTTTGGCTTATATGTTCAAGTTCGTGGCGGATAGTGTTTCCAAGCTCAGATCTAATTTTACCCATAATTTGCTCTACTTCTAAATCTTCGTTCAGCTCTATTTGAATGTGCATACCATCTAAATTTTCATAAGTTGAGTCGTATCCGCTGATATTAAAATTTGTGATATTTGGAGATTTAATAAGAAAGAAAGAAACATCGATCTCTGGATCTACATCTTCGTCTTCCTCTAATCCTAAATTTTCAATATCAATTTTTAAATTCCACGGATAGCCCTCTAAAGAATATGCATCAGAAAGCGTAGCTTCTATACCTTCCTCAGAAAGATACTCTTGTATTTCTGAATCTGAAACAGTATAAGCTGGAACTGAAGTGTTTGTTTCTCCACGAATTAACTTCATAATATCTGTTGCGATTGTATTCTTTAGATGGTTTAGAGCCCTTTGGCCAGAGCGATACTCTCTTAACAATTCTATTTTCATGTTTATCAATCCAAAATATGCATCACGCACATAATATTTAATAGCAGAAGGGATATTGGATAATGCCGAAGCAAATTAAAAGACTTTTTGCGTTTGATTTTGATGATACATTAGCTGTCACAACAAGCATAATAGGAGTTAAGAGAACTACTCCTGACGGAAAAAGCGATCCAGACTTTATAAGCTGGTTACTCGATAATAATTTAAATTTTCACGACATAGAGGCTGAAAAAACTGACTCAGAAATTTTTTGGTTTGAGTCTGGAGATTTTGCAAAATATGAAACAGCTCACAAGAATGATTTAGAGTATCTCACTTTAAATGACCTAAATGATGAATTTGATTTTAGTAAAACAGCTAGCGTAGACTTAGAAAGTGCTCAGCCAATAGATTCTATTTTGGGAATTATGCAACAAGCTTATGGAGATCCAGAATCTCAAGTCGTAGTGATAACCGCAAGATCTGGAACTGGAGAGTTACCAAGCTTAAGTGGAAACCCGCAGCCAGCCACTAATTTAAAAGACATTCAAAGTTTCTTGAGTTCTCAAGGAATAAGTTTGAGCTCTAAAAATGTTTCTACGGCTGGAGATATTGGCGGTGGACCTGGGGCCAAAGCGCAAATTATGATGGATTATATAGAATTTTATAATCCAGAATTCGTGTATTTTTACGACGATAATGCTGGAAACGTAGCAGCAATATCTGGGTTATGCGATGAACTATATCCAGAGATTAAAATAAAAACATTTCAGCTTGGAAGCAATGGAGAGATAGGCGGAGTTGGTGGCTGCTACGATTAGCCGCAAACTTCTATAGCCAATCCATAACTTCCAGAAACTCTAATATCATATACTACGCGGTCGCCAATCAAGACATTAACGAAAGTTTCTGAAATGGAGTCTATTATTTCTTCTTCTAGAACTATTCCCGTTTCTCCTGCCATGATGTTACACTCGGTAAATGAAAAAAGCGCCATTTGCTCCGGTTTTGGTGAAGGGTTTTCCATGCTTCCCTTACAATTATCTAAAAATTTTATTAGCTTACCCTTAAGTTCCACTTTTTTCTTTCCTAAGTTGAGCTACTGATGGTGAAGGGCGGTGGCCTACTTTTCTATCAGAAATTTTCTGCCTTCTTTTTCTTCCACCTATTTTTTTTATAAAAACTTCCACATCTTCCCCAGCTTCAAAACAGTTTAAATACTCTGATATTATAGTATCTTCAACGGCCGGCATTTTTAAAATTCCCATAATATACTTCAAAAGCTTTAATCTGGTTTCTACATCGCCAATATTTTCTCCCCAGGTCCAAGCTACTAGATTTCTGTAAGACTCTATTTCATGCATCACTTTTTCTATTTCTGTAGAAAGTATTTCAAGCTGCTTTTTTTCTGCAACCCCGGGATCTATTTCTAGTAAAATTGCAATTTCTATTATCGCCATTTCATCAACGTTTTCAATAGAATCAACAGCTTTTTTATAAAGAATCTCTCTTTCTTTTTTTTGATATTCTAGTAAATCTTCGCGAGAAGATATTTTATCAGGATGAGTTTCTAAAGCAATTTTCTTAAAAAGCTTTTTCATCCACGCCGGAGGCTCAGCTATTTCTTCTTCTTTTTCCTCAGGCCCGCTTTCATTTTCTTGATGCTCAGCCTGTTGAGTTGAATTTTGTTTTTCATCCATAATTTTTTTATCAGAATTAGAAGACTTTACTAAACTTTTTTCTGAAGCTTCTGGGCTTGCGGCAGATACTGGCTTATTGATTCGAGATAAATCTCCCAAGATTAAATTTAGCTCTTGATCATATTCGAAAAAAAGCTCCTTAGTTTCTTCGCATACTGAGCGGCAAAATCTAAGTTCGCTAAATTTGTTTTTAATTAACGAGCGCCGTCTTTTCGAGGCCAAATTTTTCTTGATTCTCGACACCTTTGACACCTCTAAACGCGGATAATTGCCACCCACAGCTAAGTATGCCATTTACTAGCACATCTAAAACTAAACAGCAGCTACTATCAAACACGCATTCGCACGATTCCATAGGATGGGCATCGCAGTGCTTTTTTATATCAAGAATCATCCCACGGGTACCCGGGAGAATTTCTATTGGATCTTCTCTCCAGTCTCCGGAAACAGAATCATACTCATCAACCCAAGAGCCCTCACGGTGACTCTTGAAGCAAACCATATCTCCAATTTTGACATAGCCTTTCATTCATCACTCAGCTGTTTCTAACTTAATGCCGGATGCTTCGTGAATATTAACTGCTTCTGAAAGCATTCTTTCAACATTTGCGTCAAAAGTCTCAGCATAGTCTGGGTGAATAACCAATCCGTCTTCTGAAGTGGTTAGGCTCATAGAGCGCAAATTGTCCATTATATCAGTACCCGTTAAAATAGCCATTTGAACGAGTTTAGCTATATGACCAATAGTTTCATCTGCAAGTTTTAAATTTTCCATTTTTTCTCCTTATTTTTGAACAGCCGGACACCAATGAGTGGTTCTTTGATCTGCTGTAAGCTCTCTTACCACTTCATTTCCTTCTGGATCTGTTTTCTGATTATAAACCAAAAACTTTCTTGAGTAATCTCCATTTTCACCATTAAAGTTTTTATATGTCTTAATAGTGGCTCCTCCCGAAGCATAACTTTCTTTTAAAACGCTCTGAACCGCCTGGTTAAGACGCGATAGCTCTTCGAAAGAAAGCTCCCTAACGTGCTTATGCGGGTTTATCTTTGCTAGCCAAAGAGCTTCAGCTTTTACATAATTTCCGATTCCAGCTACTACACTTTGGTTCATAAGCGCCGATGTTATTTGAGATGCTTGTTTTTTCCTTAAGCATGCAACAAAATCATTATCAGTTACCTTCTGAGAAAGCAGATCAGGCCCTAGAGATTGAAGTTTTTCTATAAGGTGGTGTTTTCCATAAACAAACTTTAGAGTTCCAAAATTTCTTTGATCGTTAAAGAATATCTCTTGGCCGTCGCTGAATGATACTTTGACTCTAGAGTGCTTTCTCTCTACAGCGCCCCACGAGCCTGTCATCCCAAGCGTGTTCCAAAGAGACCACCCGTCTTTTAATATCCAGTAAATAAATTTGCCATGCACGCCGACACCGACGACAGCGACTGGAAGCTTAGATTTAAATACATCTAAACCCGTTGGGAGGTTTTCTCTGTATCTTCCTCCGAGGATTTCAATTTTAGAAATAGTTTTATTTGCGATAACTTTAGCTAAGCTTTCGCCAATTCTTTTACATTCTGGTCCTTCTGGCATGAAAAATCTCTCCTACTATGCCTATAATATATAAAGGGGCAATGATTGTTCATGAAACGCATTATTATTTCAGACACTCATATTGGTAGTAAGTTCTATAGAGCTGATGAGCTTTTGGAATTTTTAAGAGAAGAAAGCTTCGACCAATTAATTTTAGCTGGGGATATTATTGACTTTATTAAAATCCCGCTGTTCACTGAAAGATGCGCAGAAATTCTTAGAGAAGTTTGTTTTCAAAAAGATGTAATTTACATTATTGGCAATCATGACGAAAGCCTTGATGGTTTAGTCGGCTCTACTTTTGCCAATGTGCATTTTTGTAAAAGGTTTGAGTTTATTGAAAATGGTAGAACTTTTCGAGTTGAACATGGAGATAAATTTGAAACTGGGTTTATTCGTGGGTCAACCATTGTAAAAATAATATCAGTAGTTCAAGATATGCTAGAAAGATGGCTAGGCTTTGATTTAACTTCGTGGCTAACCGCAAGACTTCTAAGAAAACATAAACTTAGAAATGTTACGGCAGTAATGAAAGCTAATGATGATGTCGACGTTTTCATTATGGGCCACACACACATTCCAGAAGTTCTGATATGGATACACTCAGACCAATCAGTAAAAACATACGTTAATAGCGGGGATTGGGTGACCCACAAGACTTATGTGTCTATTATAGATGACACGTTAAGACTGAAAGAATTCAAATCTAAAACTTTAGAAGATTAATCATCTTTGCCACCCGTTTGGATCTTTTCTTTTAACCGGTATTGGAACCAGCTTGTGCGTTCCAAAAACTCTATCTAAAAATGGATACGATCCAGAAAAGTTAGCGTTTGGAAAGTTGTGGTGATGACTTCTATGGTGATTTGCCCACGATGATTGTTTTCCTAAGTGAGCCATTCTATGCCTGTAAGCGTAAATCTAGTCAGTATGAATGGTGGTGACCATCATAGCTAAACCAGCCATGACCCAAAGACCAGAAAATAATATACTTCCCGCTACTTCTAACATTTTGCCCTCCAAATAAAAAAGCTCATTCAAAATGAGCTTTAGATTGTTTAAAAAGTGTGAGGCACCTATGAACCCGTGCCTCCCTGCGGTTTATTAGCTTACTCTAACTCAGCACCGGTATCAACACTAGCTGTGTCTTCTCCAGTATCCTCCGCATCCTTGTCCCCACAAGCAGTTAGAGTAATTGCGCATGCGCATGCTAATAATATTGTTGCTAGTCTCATCGTTCCTCCGTTTATCCAACTTTTGATGATAACGTTTATATTACACCTAACTATTAGGTTGTATAGAAAAAATTAATCTGAACCTTCGTTTTTTAAAAAATTATGATAATAATTTAACGCGTGATCATTAGGTTCAATGTTTTTCCAATCTCCAACGCAAAAAATGTGCCAAGCGTCATCAGCGTATTTTCCGCAGCCGTATAAATCTTTAGCTGTCTTCCAATCTTTAGTAAGATACTCGTGAGAAAATCTAATCAAAGTCTTAGCTCGTTTGTTTACTAAACCTAAAGGCTTAAGAAGCCGCTTTAGATCATCTTCCTTCGCCATAGCCATTGTTGCTGGGCCTGGATATTTTCTAAAAAGCTCGTGAAGAATTCTTCTTACTTGCTTGTGAGTTGTAAGGTTTAAGAGCAAACAACAAACCAATATCTTCCACTCATCTCCAAAATATGGCTCTTGAACGAGATTCCATGGAGATTTTGGAGGCATCCAGCTAGTTTGAGATGGCAGTCTTAATTTCATATGTGTTATATTGTAACACTTGAGAAAACTATGTTCAATCTAGATCTTTATGGGTTTTTTCGCCTTCAAAATCTATAGTAATATTATCTTTTTTAACTAAGAGCATACTGCATTTCACGCCTTGAAAGTGGCAACATTTACCGCACTCTATGCAGTAATCGCTTATTTCTTCTTCAGTGGAAATGAGGAGCTGATCTTCCATGCTTCTTATGGATTTAGATTCTTTATCGAAAAAGATGCAATCTTTAAAAATATCGTTGCCGTCGTTCCATGGATAATCTTTGCATACTTTCGGACGATCTTTATAAATTGAGCATAAAAACTTTGGCATAAATTATTTTTTTATATTATAAAAATTTACTATCTTATAAAAATTTCATCGCAAAAACGATAGCGCCCATCGCAAATTGAACTACCGCAAATATCGTAATAGCTTTTGTCTTAAATTGCTTGAGGTCGTCTACTTCTTTTAGTGCTACTCCAAGCTGAGTGGGTGATGCAACTTCGTCCACTTTTTCTTTCCACGCTCGGAGCTCATCAACACGGTCTTCTTTGGCTCTCATGAGAGCTATTTCTTGCTTAAGCTCTTGTATTTCTGCATTTAGCGACGTAATCGCTGTAGCTAGGGTTTCAAGCTCTTTTAGAACTAATCGAGAATATTCACTCCACCCATTTTCCTCAGACATTGTTATTATCCTCATAATATTCTAATATTTTTTTTAGTTTTAGAGCACATTCTTTTTTTTCAGTTTCATCATCATCTAATGAAACTTGAAGCTGCTTGAGACCGTTTATCACATAGTCTCTCACCTCTAAAGCTTTTTTGAACTCACTATCATTGGTACAAAGCTGATCTCTCAGCTCGCGAAGACGAATAATAGAATCTTTAATATCGCATGCAGACATAACAAACCTTTCAGGCCTTCTTAAGTATGCAATATATTTTAAATTATTCTATTTTCTGGGGAGAACCCACACGCTTTCTTTCGATTTTAGAGTGCTACTTTGGATGTCTGCGCATTGACATTTTGAGTGCGTAACATATTCCATCCTTGATCCGAACTTGTCGCAAGAATCTTCGCAGCTTTGTATAGTGCTTTCATCTAAAGAACAATTAGACAGAGAGAAGCAAAAACCAACTGTCAAGCATATAAAAAAAACAGATTTCACCACTACTGATCCTGCTGCCTTCATAAACTCCCTGTCTTCGTTCATACTATCCATCTTCTAGCTCGCTCTCAGAATACACTAAAATTTTTTCATATTTTTTCTTTTTAGTATTATAAACAAGCCGGTACTTCGAAACAGCTTCAATTTCTTCTCTAGAAGGAGACTCTATTTTTTTTATTTTTTTAAAAAACTTACTAAAAAACTTACTAAAAACCATGAGGCCATCTATCCCGGTACCACCAAAGATAGATTATCTCAGGAATTCCTAGCAAGTTAACTAACAAGAAAACTATGAACCAGCCTTTGTGGTCATTGTTAGCGGCTTTCCAAAGAGCAAAACCTTTCCAAATTATAGACCAACAAAGAAGAATAAGTGTCCAAAAACCAAAATCTTCAAACGTCCAGAGCACAACAAAACCTTTCTTTACTCAAATACTAACAAAAAAATTATTAATTTAAATCATATCCAAATTTTTCAAAGGTAGCTGAGTATTTTTCTAAGGTTCGTTCTTTCAGTTTTTCCGAAAATAGATCTATAAAATTGGTGCCAAATTTTCTTTTAGTTATTTTAAAATGTGGAAGCTTATAAGAATCTAAGTCCAGACTCCTGCACACAAAGTCATAATCTTCTTGGAGATTTTCAAACTTTATAGCAAAATCTAAATCATATTCATAAAATTCATT
>Ga0080013_1006472_pt1 | contig 10420 bp, 8 predicted proteins | sample ETNvirenome_6_85_FD_69236 | JGI IMG/M metagenome (GOLD analysis project Ga0080013, IMG submission 69236) | Marine viral communities from the Pacific Ocean - ETNP_6_85 (SPADES assembly) (version 2) | ecosystem: Environmental > Aquatic > Marine > Oceanic | place: Pacific Ocean | collected 2013-06-19
ATAGAACATATGCAACAGCATTAACAGCAGATATTGGAGAAGTTGATTTTTCCCAAGTAATGGAGACATCAGCAGCAACAGTTAGAAAATCAATAGATGAAACAGAATTTGTATTAAAATGGTATACAAAAAATTGGCCATCCTTTATAACTCCTTCTGGGAGTGTAGTTCCTACTTGGACTGGTAACCATACTGATTGTTTAACCTTAATGGCAACAGAAGCTTGGACTTCAGGGTCAATTATTTAAAAAATATATATAACTAATAAAGGCAATTTGGTAATTAACCTAAATGATACTATATTGATAGAAACATCATAATTTTAACAAAAATTTTTAATATTTATAACCATGGAAAAAACAGTTTTATCAAAAGAAGAAATAGATAATCTTTCTTCGTTACAACAACAACAAGACAATTTTGTAATTCAATTAGGTCAAATTGAATATCAAAAAAATTTATTAGACCAACAAAAAGAAAATATTTACACAAATATAAAGTCTTTTGAAGATAATCAAATTCAACTTGCTCAACAACTTGAAAAAAAATACGGTAAAGGAACCGTGAATTTAGAGAGTGGTGAATTCGTTAAAGCTTAATTGCATTTTCAATGGGTTTTATAATATTTATAAACAAAATTAACTCATAAACAATGGCAGAAGTATTATTATCCCCTGGTGTATTAGCTCAAGAAAATGATCAATCATTCTTACAAGCACAACCAGTACAAGCTGGAGCAGCTATATTAGGTCCTACAGTAAAAGGACCCGTAGGTATTCCAACAATAGTTACCACTTATAGTCAATACCAAAATAAATTTGGTACTGTGGTAGAAAGTGGAAGTGCAGAATACACTTACTTCACTTCAATAGCAGCTTACAATTATTTCCAGCAAGGTGGAGATTCATTATTAGTAACTAGAGTAGTTAGTGGTTCTTATTCTGAAGCTACTAGTTCAACAATCCCCGCTGGAGAAAGTGGAGTACTCTCAACAGATACTGATGAATTGTTAGCTTCATTTACAAGTGTAAGTGCATCTGCAGGGGCATGGACAGCCGGCTTAACAGGAAGTTTATCAGGTACTGGGGCTATAGCTTCAGTTACATTAGATACCACCGGTTCAATTTCAGCAGTTACTGTTACTACTGCAGGATCAGGATATGTTGTTGGGGAGACAGTTACAGCTGCAACAGGATCTCTCGGATATTTTTCGGGATCTCTTACATTTACTTTAACTGCAGATGATATAGTAAATTCTAACTCAGGGATAGTATTAGAAACTTTATCTGAAGGAATTGAACAAAACAGTACTTCAACTCTAGGTTCATCAGGACAATTAGCTAGTGGTTCAAAAGATAATGTTAGATGGGAAATTGTTTCTCCTAACACATCTACTGGTACATTTAGTTTATTAATTAGAAGAGGTGATGATATCACAACTTCAAAAACAATATTAGAAACTTGGGCAAACTTATCATTAGATCCTAATGCCATAAATTATATTGAAAAAGTAATAGGTAATTCTAAACAAACAGTAGAACAAGATGCAGGAACAGGTGAATATTACATTAAAAATGATGGTACCTACAAAACATTAAGTAATTATGTAAGGGTAAAATCAGTAGCAACAAAAACATTAAATTATTTTGATAATGCAGGTAACGCTAAAGATGCTTATACAGGATCTATTCCAATTGCTGCTTCAGGAACATTTGGATCTGCTACAGGAACTCCATTTGCAACTATTACAGGTACGTTTTATGAAAATATAGGCACAAACACTCAAGGATTAATAGCAGATAACTATATAGTATCACTTAACCTATTAGCTAATAGAGACCTATTCAGATATAATTTAATAGCAGCTCCTGGTTTAACAAAACAAAGTCATTCATCTCCATTAACAACTATGGTTAATACTTCTCAAACAAGAGGAGATAATTTATCAGTAATAGATTTAAGAAATTATGATTCTGGGATTAACTCAGTAACAGCAGGTGCTGCAGGAACTGATTCCTCATATGCTGCTACGTACTGGCCTTGGTTACAAACCATTGATCCCGATTTAGGGGGTAACGCTATTAAGTCGAGACAAGTTTGGGTACCCGCTTCAACAATGATGTTAGGGGTTTATGCATTTAATGATAATGCAGGAGAGCCATGGTTTGCACCAGCAGGTTTAAGTAGAGGTGGATTATCAACAGTATTGAGAGCTGAAAGAAATTTAACAAACGGAAACAGAAACATTTTATATGAAGCAAATGTTAACCCAATAGCTACTTTCCCAAATACTGGAGTAGTAGTATTCGGACAGAAAACAATGCAGAAAAAAGCAAGTGCTTTAGATAGAGTAAATGTTAGGAGATTGTTAATTGCTCTTAAAAACTACATTTCCCAAATAGCGGATAATTTAGTATTTGAACAAAATACAATAGCAACAAGAAATAACTTCTTAGGCCAAGTTAATCCGTATTTAGAAAGTGTACAACAAAGACAAGGATTATATGCTTTTAAAGTAGTAATGGATGAATCAAATAACACACCAGATGTTATAGATAGAAATCAGTTAATAGGTCAAATTTATTTACAACCAACTAGAACAGCTGAATTTATATATTTAGATTTCAACATATTACCTACTGGAGCTACTTTCCCATCATAAAAATTAAAAGATTAGATATTTATAATAAACAATAAAAAATGGCAGTATTAGATCCCAATGAAATATTTTTTACAGCGTTTGAACCTAAACAAGCTAACAGGTTTATCCTTTATATGGATGGTGTGCCTAGTTATATGATTAAAAAGTCAGCCGCAGTAACACTAACCCAAGGGGTAGTAACTCTTGATCACATAAACATTGAAAGAAAAGTTAAAGGTAAATCCAAATGGGGCGATGTTCAATTAGCCTTATATGATCCAATTACCCCCTCTGGGGCTCAAGCAATAATGGAATGGGTAAGATTACATCACGAATCAGTAACAGGTAGAGATGGGTATAGTGATTTTTATAAAAAAGATTTAACAATTAACATTTTAGGTCCTGTAGGAGACATAGTTTCAGAATGGGTATTAAAAGGAGCATTTATTACGGATGCTAATTTTGGTGATTATGATTGGACATCTGCTGATACCGCTGCTGAAATTACAATGACAGTATCTATTGATTACGCAGTATTAAATTTCTAATAAATATTTCCCACCCACCCTTAAAGAGAGTTTGGTTATGTCAAACTCTTTTTTTATCTTAATATTTATAATAAGAAACAAGTTTTAACCAAATAAAAATTATGAGCGAATTCAAATTACCTACTGAAGAAGTAGATTTACCATCTAAAGGGTTAGTATACCCAGAAGACAATCCTTTATCAAGCGGAAAAATAGAAATAAAGTATATGACTGCTAGGGAAGAAGATATTCTTTCAAACCAATCTTATATTAAAAAAGGAGTAGTAATAGATAAACTATTACAATCTTTAATTATATCAGATGTTAATTATAATGATTTAATTATTGGGGATAAAAATGCTCTTATGGTAGCTGCTAGGGTATTAGGATATGGGAAAGATTATAGTTTTATTTATGAGGATGAAGAAATTGAAGTTGATTTATCTTTAATAGAACCAAAACCAATAGATGAATCAAAATTTTCCAAAGGTCAAAATTCATTTGATTTTACACTTCCATCAACCAAAACCGAAATAACATTTAAAATATTAACTCATAAGGATGAAACTTCAATTTCAAGAGAATTAGAAGGTCTTAAAAAAATATCAAAATCCAATTCCCCCACAATTTCAACTAAATTAAAATACATAATAACATCCGTAGGGGGCGATTCAGAAAAGAAAACAATTAGAAAATTTGTAGATGAATATCTCTTAGCCCGGGATGCCAGAGCATTAAGAAAACATATAGACGAATTTCAACCAGACATAGATATGTCTTTTTTCCCCCCCGATAGTGATTCATCTCAACCCCTCCCAATTAACCTCAACTTTTTTTGGCCTGACATCAACCCAATCATCTGAAGCTAGAAAAAATGTTTTTACTCAAATCCATGAAGTAGTTTTTCATGGTAAAGGAGGTTATGATTGGTATACAGTTTATAATATGCCTATATGGTTAAGGAGATATACTTTTTCCCAAATACAAAAATTCTATAAAGATGAAAATACAGCTATGGAAAAAGCACAATCTAAAAACAAAAATAAACAAACTGCTATAGGCCCAGATGGAAAAATAAACCCAACTGTTTTCCAAAGACCTACGAAATCCAACTATAAGTAATATTTATAATAAACATTATTATATACCATGCCCTTAAACTCTAAAAAATTAGACGAAGCTAATAAAAGAATTAGTGAACTTGAGAAAAAAATCAAGGACATAAATAAAGAGGCGACTGAATCAAATTTCACTTTTATAGATATGGCAAAAAACATATCTAATTCAGCAAAGAGTGCGGGTGAATTTAAGGGAGCAATTGAGTCATCAAGTAAATTAGCAGGAAGTTTATCAGCAGAAGCACAAAAATTAGCAAGGTTTACTAAAGAAGATTTAAAGGATAAAAAGAAAATGCTTGGTTTTCAAAATGCTGCTGATAAACTTCTAAAGAAAAGAACTGAAATAGAATCCCAAATATCTATTCTCAACTTAAAAAAAGCAGGTGCCTCATTAAAAGAAAAAGAGGCAATAGAAAACACAGTTAAAGTTCTACAAGATGGATTAAAAGAATCTGATGGTCTAGTAGATAATTTTGATAAAATAGCTAAAACTAATTCAAAATTAAATTCAGAAACCAAATATTGGGATGGATTAAGTAAAACCCTCAAAACCATCCCTGGAGTAGGCCCCTTGATAGCAGGACCTTTTGAAGACGCTTCAAAAGCAATGAGAAAAGCCCGTGTTGATGAAGAAGGATTCTTTAAATCTGCTGGAAAAGGTGTTTTAGAACTAGGTAAGGCTTTTGGTCCTGCTTATCTATTAGGTACTATCATTAATGCAGATAGTCATATAGTTGAAATGCAAAGATCCTTACAGTTATCCACATCAGAAGCTAGAAATCTACATGAGAGATATACGGACATAGCATTAGAAAGTGGAAATGCTCTCCATAACCAAAAAAATCTATTAGAAGCTCATACACAGTTATCAAAGGAATTAGGAGTAACATCAGGTTTCTCTGAGGATATGGTTAAAAACCAAGCTAAATTAACCAAAAGATTAGGTGTAAGTGAAAAATCAGCTGCAAAATTTGCCAAATACCAGGCGACAACAGGAAAATCAGCTAAAGAAACAAATTTAGAAATTGCTGATTCAGTAGCTAATTTAAGAAAAGAAACAGGGATAAGTGTAAAATTGAGTGAGGTATTTGAAGAAGTTGCTAATACCAATGCAGGTTTAAAAGCTGCTTATGGGTTTAATAATAAACTATTAGCTGAACAGGTACTTAAAACCAAAGCTATTGGTATAAACATGGCCCAAGCAGAAAAAATAGCAAGTGGAATGCTTGATTTTGAATCTTCAATTCAAGCTGAATTAGAAGCTGAATTACTTACGGGGAAAAACTTAAACTTAGAAAAAGCAAGATCTTTAGCATTATCTGGGAAATCATCTGAGGCAGCCGCTGAAGTTCTAAACCAAGTAGGTTCTTCTAATGATTTAGCTAAAATGAATGTTATCCAACAAGAGGCGTTAGCTAAAGCAGTTGGAATGGAAAGAAATGAACTTATTGCCTCTGTTAAAGAAAGAGAAGTTCTTGCTAAATTAGGAGGTAAATCCTTAGAAGAACAATTAAAAAATGCAAAAACAGAGAAAGAAAGAAATGAAATAAAGAAAAAGTTTTTAGAGGGTGGGGGAGAAGAATTACTTCAAGCTTATGAAAGAGAATCTCAAGCAGAAAAATTTGAAGCAGTTGTAATAAAAATCCAAAATGCTATATCAGGAGTTGCTGAAAGGTTATCCCCAGTAATTAATTTTTTCGCTGATCTTTTAAACTCTAGTGCAGGTTTATATGGTACCATGATTGCTATTGTTGGGGTAATAGGGACTTCTCTATATTTAAAAACAGCTGCTTGGATAGGTCAAATAAAAACGGCAAATCTATTATCAAAGGCAGCAAAAGAAGAAGCAATGGCTCAATCTAGCTTAAAGGAAAAACAAATAGCTGAAGAAACTGCCTTAAATGTTGAAAAAGGAGTAGGGAGTGGAATAAGCAAAACAGATTTAGGAACAGAAGAAGCAAAATTACTAGTACAAAAAGGAACAAACACCCAGAAAAAACAAGGTATAGGACTAAGTTTAAGAAATTTAGCTATATCTGCTAAGGATTTAGTTAAAAGTGTAGGTAATGCAATAATGAAAGCCTTTATTTGGTTAGGACCTATAGGTGGAGCTATAGCGGCAACTGCTATAGGTTTTATGGCTTATAAATATATGAATGATGGGGTTATAGGCCCAGGAGGTGAAATGGTAGTATCGGGTCCAAAAGGATCAATTCAACTAGATAAAGATGATTCTATTATAGCAGGCACTGATTTGGGTGGGAAAAAAGAAAAAAAAAGTGGAGGAGGAGCAAGAAGAGATGCAGCCTTAATTGCTAAAATAGATCAACTTATATCAATAAATCAACAAATCTTAGCTAAATCACCAGTAATAGAAATGGGTGGAAATCAAGTAGGACAAGGAATAAATACAGCAGAACGTGAAGTTCAATAAAATTAAATATTTATAACAAACATTAAAACATAAATTATGGGACTATTAGATAAATTAACAGTAAATCCAGGATCACTTTTATCCCAAGGAAACGGATCAACTCCTCCTACACCAATAGGTGCAACTGATCAATCAAAATTACAGGATACTTATTCTATAAATGGAATACCAAATGTACCTAACAAACCATCTCCATCAACATTAGATTTAGACGGGGTTATACCCCCAAACAATTATAGAGATAACACATCAGAAGGGACTTCATTTTAATGGGTTTATTAGATCTAAAAACTGACCTAAAATCACTAAAGTTTGGGGTACCCCCTGCTACTGACACCCCTGGGGGTGGAAATAGTGGACAACCTTATATTACAAATCCTATTGATAGGAATATAGTACCCCAATCTGAAGATTTTCTATTAAGAGGAGGACTAAATGCCCCTCTTGATGCGGCACAAGATGTAGTTAGGTTAACTAAGTTTTTTGGAGATCTAAAATCACCAAGAGGTGTTTTATTTGTAGCTAAACAAAACCTCTTATCAAGAACAGGGGTAGCCACCCAAGCAAGTGGAAATACAGATTGGAAAAATGCACCCTTAAATGAAGGATTATACACTCCCTTATCTACAATAGCTCAAGCTGGAGTAGGATTCGCAGGAGCACATTTATACAAACAAGGATTAAATCCATTAAAGGGGGTTAGAACATATACTGATATAATAAAAGGAAAGGGAATTGATGAAAATCAAAACTTCATTGCTGATAATTCTATAGTTAAAATTGACAACAACAGATTAGTCAATTTACTTAATGAAAAATCATTATTAAAAGTCATAAAGTCTCATTTAGATCCTAATAATGATACAGCCCACTCAAAAAATAAATTAGAAGAAGATGTTGTAAACATATACTCATACTTAGGAGGACCAGGTTCATCATTAGGTATAGGAAAAACTAATATTAAATTTGCAACTAATAATTTAGGTGCTCCTTTAAGAACAGGAAAAGAAAATATCCAACTCCAAAACTCAGGTTTTTTTAATACCCCCTCTTTAAAATTTTTTAAACTAATGACATCTTTACCTCCTCTTATTCTTTCAAACCCAACAGGTTTTGATGTTTTTAGAGGGAAATCCAACAAAATTAGTGACTTTAGAGAAGAAATATTTGAGATATCCAAATCCACAACATCAATAGTAACGGGTATAGCCCCCGATTATAGTAATGCTAAAAAAACATTAGAAGGAGTAAGTGATTCAAGAATTAATCTAGTATCTCCCGGTCAAAAAGGAAATCGTATTAGTTACACTAAAGGTAAAAAGATTGTTGCTGGTGAAGTATCCGTAGTAGATAGAATAAATGCTCAACCTATATATAAATCTTCATCTGTAAAAGGGGATAGTGAAGTTGCAAAAAATGATTTAGTTAAATTTAGAATAGGAGCTATACTTAGAAGTGGAGAAAAAGTTTTCATGCATTTTAGGGCTTTTTTAAATAGTTTTTCTGATAACTATAGTGCTAATTGGCAAGGAATTAAATACATGGGAAGGGGAGAAGAATTTTATAAATATGGGGGATTTGGTAGAAAAATTTCACTTTCTTATACAGTGGCTGCCCAATCAAAACCAGAAATAATGGCCCAATATAAAAAATTAAATTTTTTAGCTTCAACATTAGCTCCTGATTATGGTAGTAGTGGTTATATGGGTGGAGTTTTAACCTCATTAACTTTAGGGGGGTGGTGTTATGAATTACCTGGTTTTATAAACAGTTTAAATTTAGAAATTCCCCAAGAATCACCCTGGGAAATAGCTATAAATGACAATGTATCAGGAGGAAAAGGTACAGGAGACCCAACTGTTAAAGAAATGCCTATGATATGTAATGTAAATATGGAATTTACTCCAATACATAAATTTAGACCTGAATTACAAAAGAATAATTATGGTGATGATGGATTTGTAGAAACTACTTTTTATGAAGAAGGTGATGATAGAGTTGAAAAGGGAACAAGAAGTGTAGGTCAATTTAGAAAAGGATATGGGGATCAAAAATATATAGCTTTAACCAATGGAGCCTCTGAAAATTATAATAATACCAAGGTAATTAAGGTAGATGATCCAGGGGGTAGTAAAGATGAAGAAGGTAATATTAAAAAAATTAGGATAAATACTAGTTTATAAAAATTTATTAAATGCCTCGTTATAGTAACATACAAAAAATAAAAGCACCTGATGGAGAGCGAATTTATAAAACAGTTCGTTATCCTGAAATTCCTAGAAGTTTTGAAGACATTTACGTCTATACAACAGCAGGAGATAGGTATGATACTTTGGCAACTCAATATTATGGTGATCCTTCCTTATGGTGGATTATATCAAATGCAAATGGAACAATAAATCAAAATTCTCTAATACCCCCCATAGGGTCACAAATTAGAATACCTTCTAACCCTACCCCCTCATTAGCTATTTATAGAACATTAAATCAATAAAGTTATGGGAAATTTATTAGGACAACCTTTTGAAGATTATGTAAACGGTCAAATTAGTGCTAGGCAAAAAGTTCATGGTAAAAAAAATCGTTCAACTAAAGATATTCAATATCTTAATTCTAGGAATGCCTGGATTAAACTAGCCTCAGGAGTATCTATAAAACAAAACAGACTAGATTTATTAAAGGCAAATGGTAATGATTTAATAAATAATATACACCCAGGTCAAGATTTAGCTATTAAAAATGTTTTATTTAATGGTTTAGTTCAAGTAGGCAGATCTAGCTCAACAACAAAAGAAGTTCAAACTCCCAATATGGAAATAGATTTTACTAATCTAAATTTAAAAAATTTATATGGTAAAGATACTACTACAACCCAAACTACTTACAATACTACTTTTAACCAACGACAAAGATCAGGTATTAAAGGATCTAATAGAGCTTATGGTGTAGGAGGAACAGATTTTGGTTATTCTCCTATGCCTGGAATTATAGACATGGATTTTAAATGTTTAAATAGGGGTTCAATAAAAAAAACAACTTTAAATATTAAATGTCATAATAGAAACCAATTTGATGTAATTGATGCACTATATTTAAGATTAGGATATTCAGTATTTTTAGAATGGGGTTATGATAAATATATTGATAATAATGGTGATCTTAAACAAATGGAAGACACTTTAATTGATGGTCCTTTTTGGCAAGATAAATTTTCTAAATCTGATTATTCCCAATGGTTACCTGAAATTGAGAAAAAAAGAAAAGAAACAGATGGTAATTATGATGGTGCTTTTGGAACAGTTTCAAATTTTTCTTGGACATTTGAAGATGATGGAACTTATAATATTAAATTAGAAATTATAAATTTAGGAGATATAATTGAATCTTTAAAAGTAAACCTTCCTCCAATTTTACCCGAAGGAGCTAATCCTTATTTATATAATAAATTACAATCATTAAAAGAAAGGGATGGTGATGGGGACGTAATTCAAAGTGATTTTTATGGAACCCTTTATCCGGGATTACAAGATTTTATTGGAAGATGGTATGATGAAAGGGTAGGTAAAGCACCCACGACTTCAGCTCCAAAAACAAAATATGGAAAGGAAACCCTAGATTTTATAGTATACCAATCATCAGTAACGGGGTTAGGAGAATATCAAAACCCACAAGGAATAACAGACGAGAATTTAAAAATAAC
>Ga0080013_1006473_pt1 | contig 10420 bp, 9 predicted proteins | sample ETNvirenome_6_85_FD_69236 | JGI IMG/M metagenome (GOLD analysis project Ga0080013, IMG submission 69236) | Marine viral communities from the Pacific Ocean - ETNP_6_85 (SPADES assembly) (version 2) | ecosystem: Environmental > Aquatic > Marine > Oceanic | place: Pacific Ocean | collected 2013-06-19
CTAAGCTTGCTGCTTGTAGCTTGGAGCTTGAGGCTTGTTGCTTGAAGCTTCAGAACCTGAACTAGGTTCTGGTTTAGGTTTGCGCTTGCGGCTTGAAGCTTGGCGCTTGCGGCTTGAGGCCTGTTCCTTCCGGACCAGCTCCTTGAACTCTCTCATCCATTTCTCGGTAAATATATTTTTTCTCATTAGTGTTTGGGGTATGCAACATTCTTAACAGATCTGTCCCAACATGCACGACAATTTTTACATTGGTTGCCCTGTTCCTGGGCCGGGCAGCTCTTCCCAGATGTCACAACAGTGCTGGTCCATGGCCAGAAGCTCACGGGCCCCTGGTCAATCATATGCGACGACATTCTAATGATCAAGTTCCTTGGTACCTGGTTCACGTTCAAGCGTTTAATAAATTGCGCTTCGCGCGTGGGCATCCAGTGCTGCGTATCCGGTGTCTTCCTGCAGACTCTGAATATATTCTCTAGATGTTCAATTGATTGTATGTCTCCTGAGTCGTGCCACCTAAAATACTTCTCACCTGTGATTAGTGTTACCATCGCATCAACCCAGCGTGGGTCCGCGAGCGCTGCCAGGCGCTTGTCCATTGCTTCACGTACATTTGGAAATCTATATCTACCCTTCATGGCGTAACAGCCTGCGCAGACTGAGCCTTTAACAGCTTGCAGCTTCACGCCTGTTTTACAATTCCAGGCTGGCAGGTTGATCGAAGGTCCAGGCATCTTGTTCGGTGCGCTCAGGCCTCCGGTTATTTCTTTAGCTTCTTTTTTTAACATAATTTCTCCTTTATTATCCTACTATAACATGAATCAGGCCATCCGTCAAGCTTGCAGCTTGCAGCTTGGGGCTTGGGGCTTGAAGCTTGTGGCTTCAGGCTTTTAAAAAACTTTTCACAGCTGGCCAGGTACGCCCGCGGCAGCTCTGCATGGTCCCGCAGGAAGTAATGTGTTAAGTCGTTGTGTTTAATTCTCTTCATAGGTTACCACTTTCTATGTCTTTAATTGTTGCTTCAGGATCCAGGGCCAATTGAATTTTTTCTTTTAGATTAGCGCTGTCTTCCTGCACGCCTTCTGGTGGTGCTTCATCTATATTAGAATCTAACCACCTGATTACCATCTCAATAATTGCTTTTTCTTTATTCATAATTATTCCTTTCTAATTCTAACCTATATTATCCTACAGCATTGTCAAGCTTGCTGCTTGAAGCTTGTAGCTTTGTACTTTAGAATCATTCTAAACTGGCCAGGCGCTTTCGCGCCTGGGTCTTGAGAAGTCATCTAGCGACTTCTTCATGTGGAAGTCTCGTTTCGTCCCATGGTCCCTGAGGTTGTGCTGGTTTGTCTTCGTCCCAGACGCCCTGGACCGCGATGTGTCCCACAGTGTAGCCGGCAGCTTTAAGAGCGGTACGGATTACAAACTCGGCCGACAAGTCGGGTTCGTCCTTTTTTCTCCACTCAAAATTAAGATTAGCACGCATAATTATCTTTTATCATAGGATTTTATAGGAGTCAAGTACTTTCTAGCTGTCTACTCATAATTTCATACTAACCCATACGTGCTTACTATAGAACACGTATGAGCAAAACCTGGCGGAATGTATAGGCCGGCCGCAGACCGCTGATTTTTTCTCATTATTCCTGATCCCAGATCAGTACCAACGAATTTACTGTTTGGTTAATTACTCCAAACTCCTTCCAAGTTTGGCACTGATCAGGGATCAGTTCTGGTTCATAGCACAAAGACGGACTCGTGTCGGTGTGATGTACTACAACCAGAAGTTGTCCCGATTTTATAGTTTATAGTCGATAAAATCTAATGAAGACTATGTATCCAATATAATCCTATTGACAAATATTGTCAAGTGTTATATAAAAATAATTATGCAAACAAACAGAAAGGCAAAAATGAGTAGAATAAGACTAAATCAAGAGTATCGGAACAAGATTGCTAATCGTATGAGAGTACATCTTGAACAAGAAGATACTATTGAAAAACAAAACTATGACAATCTAAAAGCAGATCAGATTGACATAAATGATGATGCGTGGAACATGGCACATAAAATAGTTAGACGACATTACACCGAAGATGATGTTGCTAAAGCATATTATCTTCAAAATAAGTTTGAAAATGTTTCTACTATTGCAAAAGACAGTTGTTTTCATTTTCATTATTTAGGTCAAGTTGAAAGTAGAGACTATGATGATAAACCAATAATGAAAGAAGATACTATTGAAAGCCATTTTGATTTTAGATTAAATGGTTCCATTGATACTGAAAGCAATTACTCTAATGCAAGAGATCGTGAATATGGCTATGCTTTATTTCGTGATGAACTTAAAGCACAAGATAATTGCAATCCTGATATTTTGATTGAGCAAGACGGTAAAGAGAACAACCCGCATAGAACAAAATATACAGACGCAAACAATAAATATCTTGGTGATGATGACAAAGGTTATGGCAAAGAGTGGAATGACAAATATAAACTTGATTTAATTGGTCGTGATTATTGTAGAGATCGTTCTATTGCTTGTACCAAAGAAGAATATATGTTCTTGATTGATTGGAAGAAACAAAAAGCACAATTTGTTATGGCACATCATAAGTGGATTAAATCTATTTTAGATCAAATGAAAGAAATTAAGTTAGGTCTAAAAGGTTATAAATATTTAGACGAGGCAATAGAACTTGCGACAGAACTTGGTTTGAATATTTCAGATGCAGAAATAATTAGAACAAACTCAACTGGCTTAACTATCTACAATCCTAAAAATTTAGCTGATAGGATTAAAGGTATGAAGAACAAGAGAGAGAAAACAAGGGAAGAAAAAATAGCTGAAAGGATATTGTATGAGACCAACAATCAGGGAGTAAATTAACAGTTGACGGATCTATCCTATTTATGATAGGATAGATCATTAATTAGAAAGGAATAAATATGAAATATTTTAGTTGGTTTATGAAATCTAGAAACAAGTTTGCAACGTGTCGTGGACTTGATGAACACGAATACTATGACGAGTGGAGTGGACAATTCAAAACATTTAAATCAAAACAATGGACAGATCAAAAAGGTTTTCCTTGTTATAACTTTTGGGACGTGGACGCAGAACACCCAAGAACTGCAGTTAATTATTCTGTGAGGAAAGCATGAGCGATTATAATTGGTGTCATGGTCCAGTGTGTCATGAACAACCAACACAATCAAGGGTTCGTGGTTCAGGCGACAATAAAGTTTTAAGAACTATTAAGATTAAACAAGGCAGATACAATAACCAAGTATCAATGTGGGATTACTTCTGTAATCAATCTTGTTTAATGGAATATATTAGAGAGCATTTAACGAGTATCATTGCAATAGCACCAAGACGCGAGGCACTTGAAACACGGATCAAGGTAGAGAAAGAAAAGTACGAGAGCCATAGATATAAGTGGACAGACAACGGAAGTGAACGAGTACCATATCAAGCAACAAGAACTACAATTCATAGTATTGACAATGATTGATCTATCCTAACTAATCATCAACCAACAGCATGGGCGAGCGATCGCCCCTGCTTCCCCCATCAATAGAGGTACCAGAACCAAACCCAAACAAGTTTGAAACATCGACCCCATCCCCCGATTAAATAAAAAGGGGTCCCACTACTTCAGGTTGAATTGCTTGATTTAGACAGTCAATGGTGGTAAAAACTTCTTCAACATCCTATAAGGGTGCGAAAAATTTTTTAAAAATTTTGTATGAATTTAGATAATATAGATATAAGTAAACTTCCATCAGACGTTCGTAAAAAATTCCTGCAACTTCAAGTGATGTATGCAGAGAAAAAAATTCAAAATAAAGCAAAAGAAGATTTTTTATCCTTTGTTAAATGTGTTTGGCCCGAGTTCATTGAAGGCGCGCATCATAGACACATAGCAAAAAAATTTAATGACCTTGCAACAGGTAAAATTACCCGTCTAATAGTAAACATGCCTCCTAGGCATACAAAATCAGAATTTGCATCTTATCTTTTGCCTGCATGGATGGTGGGCCGTCAACCAAAATTAAAGATTATTCAAGCAACCCACACTGGTGAACTAGCAATTCGTTTTGGACGTAAAGCAAAAAACTTAATTGACAGTGAAGAATATGCAAAAATTTTTAAAACTAGACTACAAGAAGACAGTCAAGCTGCAGGAAGATGGGAAACTGCTCAAGGCGGCGAGTACTTTGCTGCTGGTGTCGGTGGAGCTATCACAGGAAGAGGTGCTGATCTACTAATTATTGATGACCCGCACTCTGAGCAAGACGCTATGTCTCCAACAGCTATGGAAAATGCGTACGAATGGTACACATCAGGTCCACGTCAACGTCTTCAACCTGGTGGAAAAATTATTTTAGTAATGACTAGGTGGTCAAAAAAAGATTTAACTGGAATTTTGTTAAAAAATCAAAAAGAAGTAAAAGCTGATCAGTGGGAAGTGGTCGAGTTTCCAGCAATCATGGACCATGGATCTAAACCTGAAGCTGTTTGGCCTGAATATTGGAAATTAGACGAATTAGAAAAAGTAAAAGCAACACTTCCAGTTGGAAAATGGAACGCACAATGGATGCAACGTCCAACTTCTGAAGAAGGAGCACTTATAAAACGAGAATGGTGGCGAACTTGGGATAAAGACGAACTTCCAGACCTATATTATGTAATTCAATCTTATGACACTGCATTTTTGAAAAAAGAAACAGCCGATTTTAGTGCAATTACTACTTGGGGTGTATTTTATCCTAATGAAGATGGCCCTGCCAATTTAATCCTGATTGATTCGATAAAAGGACGATATGAGTTTCCAGAATTGAGACGTGTTGCCTTAGATCAATACAAATATTGGAAACCGGAGTCAGTTATTATCGAAGCAAAGGCTGCTGGACTGCCTTTGACGTATGAACTTCGACAAATGGATATTCCAGTTCAAACCTTTACACCGAGCAAAGGAAATGATAAGCATGTTAGAGTAAATACATGCGCTCCGTTATTTGAATCTGGTTTAATATGGGCGCCGGACCAGAAATTTGCGGAGGAAGTCATTGAGGAGTGTGCAGCATTCCCGCATGGTGATCATGACGACTTAGTTGACTCTATGACTCAGGCTGTTATGAGATTTAGACAAGGTGGTTTTATACAACACCCAGAAGATTATTGGGATCCACCGGTAGCGCCTAGGAAGATGGAATATTATTAATGTCAGGGTTAAGATTTTTATATAATTTATTATTAAAAGAAGCAGCTAAAGGTTCGGGTAAAGCCTCTGGAATCATGTCTATTGGTCCAGACATTCGAAAGATTACCATGAACAAATATGCTAAATATTTGGACAGTGCAAAAAAACAAGGTGTAGATCTTGATAAAATGTCTGAAGAAGAAATAAAATATATACTTCAACTTAACAAACCTAAAGGACCAACGATTGGTGGAAATAGAATTATATCTGCAGATAGCTCTGAAGGACAAGGAATTACAAGAGATTTATTTAACATGTTAGATAGACAATCCGGCAAAAACGTTATTAAAACAGATTTTGGTAAACCTTTTGCAGAAGAAGTAGTTACTGTTGAAAGGGTTGTTACAGACATAAAAAAATTAGACCCCATGGATGCAATGAAAGAAGCTAATAAAGTTTTAAAAGGGGAAGGTCGATATAAAAGTTTATCAGAAGCAGATCGAAAAAAAATTGCAACGGATGAAAGCGTTACTGATCATATTTTTGAAAGAGAGATTAAACCTGATCCAGAAGATCTTGCAGAAGGTGGTAGAACTGGGTATAAAACTGCTGGAAGAGTAATTGAAGAAATGATAGCTAAAGATGAGTATGCTAAGACAGAAGATAGAGATATTGATACAGTTTTTGATATAATTAGAGAAGGAGTAGGGATATCTTCTTTAGGAATACCAAAATGGCTTTTCTCTAAACTAACGCAAAAAGGAGTTCGAGATAAAATTAGAAATAAATTAATGCGTGAATATAAAGATGAACGTATGGGAGAAGCACGTCAAATGTTGACTGTTCAAGATCCTTATATGGGTGAAGATCCTCAGCTATCTTATATGAAAAGAGCTTTTAGAAGAAAGCCGCCCGTGTTTCCTGAAGTTCCAAAAGAAATACAAAAACAAGCTGAAGATTGGATGGAAAATATCAAAGGTACTAAAGATTCAAAAAAAGAAATGATGGCAGGCGGTGGTAGAACCGGTTTAAGTTATTTACTTGCAGAAGATACAAACGAAAGAGTGCCTTTTGGTGCTGGAGGAATTGATAAAGTAAGAAGATTATTTTTAAAAGCGATGGGAGCAGGAGCTGCAGGAGTTGGTGCTGCTAAATCAGGATTATTTGGTTTATTAAAAGGTGGTGCTAAAAAAGAAGTTGTAAAAGAATTAACTTCAGTCCCAATTAAAAATATTGAAGGCATGCCAGCTTGGTTCAAGCCCTTTGTAAATAAAGTCATTAAAGAAGGAACAGAAATTCCTTCAGGAGCAGAAAGAGTTATTGTTCATAAAACTAAACTCCCTAATTCTAAAACAGATGTTTATGTAACACAGGAATTAGATACTGGAAATGTGGTTGCTGAGATTGGATCAGGTAAACATGGTTTTGCAGATGGTAAATTTGGACAACCAGTTAGATTAGAATATAAAGCGTCAGAAGTTATTGAACCTGAAATTAGTAAAACAGGAAAAGTAAAATCTAAAAGTATGAAGACCAAAGAAGAGTTTAATGTTGAAGAAGCAGAATTTACTGGAGGACATCCAGAAAACGTTAAGTTTGAAGAATCATCTATTAATAAATTCGGTGAGCATGAATCTGATTTTAGAGAAATAGAAAAATTTGCAACTGGAAAAAATACCGTGAAGGGTCAAATAGGGAGTGAAACTAAATCTAGTATACAAAAACATAACAGAATGGGTAAAAGTTCTACTGAAAGAAAGATTGATAGTTTAGAGAAACAAAATGAAGATCTTGCTGATCATTTTGCAAACTATCCTAAACCCGATGATATGGCATCCGGTGGCCGTGTTCCGTTAGCCGGGGGTGGATTACCAGGAATAATTTTAAAACTTTTAAAAAATCCTAAAAAAATTAAACAAGCAGTTGATAATATTTTTCCAACAGGAGATTATAAATACGATGCATCAATGGCAGCTGAGTCATTAGTTGAATTAAATCCAAAAGCATTTGGCAACAAACTTTATGATGATTTAGATCAAGCTACACAGACAGAGATATATGGAGCAGTTATCGGTCCCGTTCAACAGAATGCGCTTATGGCTTCAAGAATGAAAAAAGCAACTAAGCCAACTAAAACTTTAGAAGGTATTGAAAAAACAGGAACTATAAATATTTCCGATCCAGACGTCGCTGACGAATTTACAAGATTCATGAAAGAAACTGATCCTAAAGGACATAAAAAAATAGAACAAACTGTAGAACTTATGAACTTTGACCCTAAAGGCCGTAAGAAAAATGCATCCGGTGGCATAGCACGAATGTTAGGCGAATAATGAACCCAACAAAATTTAAAATGGCCAACGATTGGATGAGGCAAGAAGATGCCACTCCAGAAGAAGCCTTAAACACTTGGAATGAAATGGAAGCTGAGTTCAAAGCTAACCGTGCCATGGTCCATGAACCACGGAACATGGAACTTGCAGCTTTATCCGATGAGCTACTACCAGGTCCCCTTAAAGATGAAATATCGGGTAATTACGATCCATCACAAGAAACACACGAAGAGTATTTACAAAGAATAAATTTAGAAAGACCGTTTAACATGAATCAAGGTGGACGGATCGGGTTTGCTAAAGCTAAATTAGTTCAAAAACGAGGAGAAGCAGCTAATATTGAAAGAGCTGAGAAGTCAGTAAAAGCAATATATGAAAAATTTGGAAAGAAAAAAGTAGACGCAGCTTCTATTGCTAAACATGGTGTTCCTTTAGATCAATTACCTGGAGGAAGAGGAGATTATAGAAAGGCTAATTTTATTAGAAGAATAATAGAACGTGGAGGAGATTTTCCCACAGCAAAAGAAGCTAGAATAGCAGGTCGAGGAGAAAGAGTTCTACGAGAACAAAAACTTCAAATAAATATATTAGAAGAATTAAAAAAAGGACCTACAACAGTTGAAGCTTTAGCTAAAAAATTTAAAACTACAGAAAAAGAAATTAAAGCTAAAGGAGATAGATTATTAAAAAATATTTATATTAAAAATGTTCAAATGGGTAAAGGTGTAGAAAGAGGTTTAAAATGGATACCTGCTGATGATGTTATTATTGATAAGATATTAAAGAATATATCTAAAACCCCTAAATTAGCAGTTATACAAAGAGATCAAATAGGTAGATTATTTTATGATGCTTTTGGAAGAGAAAAATTATCTAATGGTAAAAAAAATCCAACATATAACCATAAAAAATATAAAGCCATATTAGATAATCTTAAAGAATATGATGATGTTAAAAATATAATTAAGACTAAATATCCAAAACTAAAAATAGATTTAGATCATCCTTTATCAAAATCTACTCTTAGAAACTTATTCAATGCTTCAGCAGATCAATTAGTATATGTAAATCCTTTAGAAGCTAATTTAAACAATAGTTTAAAAAAAGCTCTTTCTACTGGTTATGAAAAATCAATTGCAGGTAAAAACATAGAGCAAAAGAAAGCTATAGAAAAAATAGCTAAAGATTTAAATATAAATATTGGAAAAGTAACAGATGATGCCTCTAAATTTAAATATGGAGTGAAAACTTTTGAAAAATTAGACATGCCACAATCAATTGTAGATACATTAAAAATGCAGGCTAACTTAGGTAAAAATTTAAAAACCTATACAAAACAAAATCCCGAATTATTTAAAACAGCTAATATAGATGTATCTAAAATGAAAAAAATTACTAAGGTTACAGATAAACAAATAGATGTAATAGTTAAAAAAATGAAGGAGGCAGGTATTCCATGTCTTAAAAGTCCTGGTGGTCAGTGTAATTCAATCGTTGATTATCAAAAAGGTTTTAATCAAATTGTTGACGAAGCTGCCGCTGGAAAAGGAAGTGCTAAAGCAATTAACAAATTAGGTAAGTTTACAAAAAGTATGAGAGCACTTACAGGCGCTGCTAAGTGGACTGGTTATGGTCTGTTAGCTGAAGCAGGTTTTATGATTCCTTTCGCAGTTGGAGATTACGCCGCTGGTGAATCATGGAAAAGAATTTTAGGAAATGCAACTGATTATGGTTTTGGTCCAATATTTGGTCAATCAGAGTTTGAAGAATTTAAAGCAGCACTTCCTGAAGGATCAAAAGCTGTGGAAGGAGAAAAAGTTATTGAACTTGGAGAACGATTAACTGGAATGGAAGAGCAACAAGTAAATCCTGGTTATGGAAGAGTAGGATATGAAAAGAAAGCACCTGAACAAAGACAAAAAGTTTATGAAGATATATTTGATAAATATAAATTTAATTTACAGCCGTTTATGAAAGGACCCGCAGGACAATTTTTTGACAAAAGTATATGGACTCAAGCTCATGAAGATGCAGCTGCTACAAGAGCACGAATAGCAAAAGAAAAATTAGAACGACTACAAAAACGAAGAGATGAAGGTACTATTGCTCAAGAAGATTGGATGGTCGGTGGTGATACTAGAGGTTATATGGGCGGCGGTATGGTAGGAATACGTAAACCTCATGCAATTCCACCTGAAAGACAGGGCTTGCGTTCTATAATGATTAATGGTAAAAAATCCTAGGAGTATAAATGGCAGATATAGATAAATCACTCCCGAACGTTCGATACGAAGAACAAATTCCTGGCGCAAAGGAAATGACCGATGTCGAAATTACGGAAGCACAACAAAAACAACCAGTAGAAGTAACACCTGACGAAGAAGGTGGTGCTACAGTAAATTTTGATCCAAGAGCCGTGAACCAAGCTCAGTCAAAAACACACTTTGATAACTTAGCAGATATTTTACCAGAAACAGTTTTAGATCCCGTTGGAATACAATTAAGACAAAATTACACAGACTATAAAATGTCTAGAAAAGATTGGGAAAGTTCTTATACGAATGGTTTAGATCTTTTAGGATTTAAATATGACAATCGTAACGAACCATTCCAAGGAGCTAGTGGTGCTACTCACCCCGTTTTAGCTGAAGCTGTTACACAGTTTCAAGCATTAGCTTATAAAGAATTATTACCAGCAGATGGACCCGTTCGAACTCAAGTTATGGGTTTATCCAATCCTGCTAAAGAAGCTCAATCACAAAGAGTTAAAGATTTTATGAATTATCAACTTATGGATCAAATGAAAGAATATGAACCTGAGTTTGATCAAATGTTATTTCACCTACCTTTGAGTGGTTCTACTTTTAAGAAAGTTT
>Ga0080013_1006474_pt1 | contig 10418 bp, 16 predicted proteins | sample ETNvirenome_6_85_FD_69236 | JGI IMG/M metagenome (GOLD analysis project Ga0080013, IMG submission 69236) | Marine viral communities from the Pacific Ocean - ETNP_6_85 (SPADES assembly) (version 2) | ecosystem: Environmental > Aquatic > Marine > Oceanic | place: Pacific Ocean | collected 2013-06-19
ATATAAGATAAATATAATAGAACCTTTTGATTATTCTACCGTATAATATATTACAATTAACTTGGTCGTTTAACTTAAATTTATTATCTTTGTAGTATGAAAAAATTAATCACAATATTATTAACATTATTAACTTTGACTTCTTTCTCCCAAGAAAGACATTATGAGTTAGAAAGACTTATATTAGATAAAGTTAATGAATTTCGTGTGTCTCAAGGTTTATTAGCGGTAGAATGGAATGACAAGGTTTATGATGCTGCTTATCATCACGCATATTATTTAAGTTTAGATAGTGTACCTTTTAGTCATGAAGAAAATTATGATGTGGAAGGTTTCGAAGAAATATCTGACGTTCAACATAGAATTAAACATTACTACGATAAGTATGCGTGGGGTGTTGAAAATTTAATTGGTATGAATATTATTTGGTTTGATGGGGATTTAGAAAAATCGTCTACTTGGGTTGTTAATGGGTGGATTAACTCACCGGGACATAGAAGAGCAATGTTATTTGATTCTGAAGGTGCTGGTAATTTAGAATTGGGAGCTGTTAGTGTATTAATGAAACCTAGTAAATATGGTTGGGAAAATTGTGATGTGTGTTGGAGTGCGTTTCCTACATTAGTTATGGTTCATGCTGTAAAATAAACTTATCCTCCTCTGTTTATGTTTACTTGGGATTTGACATCATCTATCCAGTCTCTATCCATTGATTCAAAACTAGAACTTCCTTCTACTTTATCACAACGTACATCCGCTCTCCAAGCTGTCCCACCAAATGGTGCATAAACTTGTACATAAAATTTATTTACACCTGGAACTTTTGTAAATGAAATAATACCCTGGTCTCCAATTACTCCATTTATAAAACCTTCTTTTGCCGCTGCCGGAATATTCTCGTTATTTTTACCTATTCGCTTCAACTCTCTACTTCTCCACCACGCGTAGGCTGTTGGGTCTCCTGCTCTTAATTTTACAATCTTTTTTTCCATGTCCTCATATTCTTGTACAAGGTCATCCATTTTCCCACGAAGCTTTTTACTAGCTTCTTGTACCATTTTCCAAAACCCTTTAAAGGCTTTTATTGTTTGTTTGTCAGGGACATATGTTCCAGCTGCCTGCAGCTCTTTCTCTTCTGGGCTATCCAATGGGTGTTTACTAAATTTTGAGTTGTATTTTTCTTTACCTGGTTTTATATCTTTTAGAGGTTTACCATTCGCTGGTGGGAATTCTTTAAAAAACGCATTTAACCAAAGTATGTCAACAGTTTTATCATCCCTTATTGGTACTCCATTATGTTTAAAAATATAACCATAGTCTCTCCATGCTTTACCCCTCACTTTGCTTCCACTTTTGCTTCCTTCTTCTGTACCCATGATTTTATCCTTAATTTTTTTTAACTTCTCCATGTACCTCAGTTCCTCCCTTTCTGTTAACCCGTTGAACGCGCCCGAAACAAACCCTATTTTTCCATCAGGGCCCTTACTTGTATAAACCACATCATTATATGTTACTTGAAACATGTCTGGTACAGTAAATGAATTAAATAGTAAATTTATTACAGCTTCACCTTCTCCCATATCATACTCTGCTCCCATATAATCATTATCTTTAACAGCTCTCCAACCCTTTTCTTCTACACCCGTACCACCACCTTTTTTCCCAACCTTAGCGTTTTCACACCATTTTGGTATTTTTTCCAATGTTTCTTCTTGTCCTGTGACACCTGCTGTAGCAGATAAGAATTGGTATGGTACGTATTTTTCGTGACTAGCCTTATCAACACCAGGAACAAATTCTGGACCTTGTTCTACTTGACTAACGTCTATAACCCATGTTATGTTTTTAAATATTTCTGGCGCAATGACAGCTTGTAATTTAGGTTTTACAAGGTTTACAGCGGTTTCAGCTCTTAGTTCCGCAAGACCTTGATTACCTGGTTTTCCAAGTGCCTTTAACTCTTTGTCTAGTGCACCACCCACCCCTATAGGTGTTCTAGAACTACCAGCATTTATCGACACTACAATTGAGGTGTTTACTAATGCCGGGTTATCTAACCAAACAGCTAACTTTTGTATGTCAGAATCAAGACTTCCTGTGATGTCCCCACCTTTATATTTTCCCGCGGGAAAAGTTGCAGACCATTTACCAGATTTAAATGGTTCTATATCCGTTGTTGTAACTTTGTATTCATCCCCATCTATTGTCCTAATAACATCTGGGTTAGTGTCTACTTCTTGTTCTTTGATTAGAAGGTCAAGACCCATAATCTCACGAACTCTATTAACTTCAATTAGTATATTTCTTTCCATATATTATAAGTATCCGAAACATTAGTTAAATTATCTCGTATAATATACTACAATTAACTTGGTTGTTTAACTTAAATTCCTTATCTTTGTAGTATGAAAAAATTAATCACAATATTATTAGTCCTAGTCTCTTCAATAACTTACTCACAAGTTATTGATTATAACTCTTTTGATAACCACCTGGTAGATAGTTTGGTTTTTGTAGAAATTAACAATTACCGAACTGAGAATGGTAGCCCAGAATTAATTTATTCTGAAGCATTACACAATGGACTATCTAAATATATTACTGGTGTACTAGTTAAACAACAAAGTGCTGGACATCCGGATGGGGTTGAGGCATTAAATGCTGTTGCTGATGAAGTTTATGATGAGATACAATCTAAATTTCCAAATATGAAAATATTATTTGAAGTAGATAGTTATTATGAGGTTAGTTTAAAAACTTCTAGGAAACCTCAGTTTTTTACCACCTATCAAGAACTTGCTGTATACTTGGTTGCCTTATGGAAAACGTCTAGTGGTCACGATTGGTTGATAAAACATTCTTCTACTATGGGTGATGGTGTAACTGGTATAGCTTCTGGTTCAGTACAGTTGGGTGATTATGATTATAAGGGAAAAACTTACGTAGGGATTTACGCTTCTTTCCAAATTAATAGAAATTTCATTAGGTAATTACTGGATTACGTCATCTTTAAACGTAGCTCCTGGTAAACTAAAGTCAAACCTCCGGTCAGTTTTTGTTGCGTCCCTTCCAGTCGCCTGATGTGCTTTTTGTTCTGCTGAACCAAATTTCGCAAACACCCCATTCCCAGACTCATTAGATTCACCGTGACCTATAGGTTTAAAAATAACCTCTCCAAAAATATCTGAATATTCCAGTTTTAAATATTCCGCTACAGCTTCAGCTCTTGCCTGACTTAAACATAAATTATAATCTTTACGTTTTATAGTCGGTTGTCCATTTACTCTTTTAGCACAATCCTTAACCCCAACATATTCACCACCACCTATTTCTTCTGGGTCAGCATCAATAGACGAATAAGCGTTTATTATAACTTCTTTACCTTTGAGGTATTTGTCTATGTATTGTTGTAGTTTATCTCCTTCACCTTTTTCCAACTCAAACAAACCTAACATTTTAGCTGATATAACCTCTTTAGCCTCAGCAGTTATACCCGCTTTATCAAACTCAAAAGGGTTATCCGCTCTAAAATCGAAACCTTGTGTTATAACATCTGGGACCTCTGGGATGTCACCACCCATTCCAATTCTTCCCGCGGTAGGCATTATTAAAACGTCACCCATAAGATGCCATGCCTGTCCTCCTTTTTGTGGTATATAATTGATTTTACTAAGATATCCTTTTTTTCCTTTTGTTTGTCCTTCTGTTTTTCCCATAGCTATTAGTTCATCTATGTCTTTAAGTTGTATGGTTGTAATCGAGATACCTAGTTTATTACCAGTATTTTTACCGTACATTAAAAATCTGTATTGTCCTTTGGTTTGATTGATTCCAGAGTTAGGTATTTCTTCACCTATATCGGCATAAATCTCGTCGGAGTTTTGGAAATTCCACTGTTCTTTTTGTGTACCAATAAATCTAGCACCTTCTGATAGGTTATAGAATCTTCCGTCCTGTCCTCCAGGCCCACCAGGTTTAGACTTTCTCTTGTCTATTTCTATAAACGGTATATCCATATTCCCACCAATTACAGGAGTAACTGGTACTGATAAACTAAACTCTTCACCTTCAATCTCTTCTTTATCAGTCCATAATGTTACATAACCTTTAGATTCAAATGGTCCAATATAACGATACCCTCCAACTCTCATAGTGATATGTTTATCTTTAAATTCTTTAAGGGTGTAAAAAGCAGGACCATCAGTAGGTTGCCATTTTATATACAGAGAATCTGTTTCTGGTTCAACAATAATTTCATCATCAGGAACTACTTGTTCATTTAATAGTTCTAAACCCATTATTTGACGGACCCTAGTAACTTCAGCTAGTATATTATTTTTCATATTATATAAATATGATAAGTGGCTTAGAAAAAAACCACTAATTAGTTAGTGGTTTTTTCATGTGTTGGGGGTGTATTCTCTATTGGGGGTTGTTCTTCTTTTGGTTTGGTTGTTAGTTGGTCTACTTTAGTCCTTATTTGACCTAACGTCATATTAATGTTTTGTAATGACATTCCTATGTTTTTAAAAGCGTTTAATAACATTTCGGTTTTTTCATCTTCTGTAGGTTCTGGTAGTGGGAATTCTTTAAAATACTCTATTCTTTTAATTAGTTCTTCTGGACTTCTAAAATCTCTACTTGGTACCCAAACCTCGTCTTTAAATTTAACGGTCGGTGTTAGTGCCATTCCAACTACTCTAGTTAACTTGTTCCACTCATCTCTTACATCGGAAATTTCTACATCTTCGAATTCTATATTATTTTCTTTTAATGCTGTTTTAATATTGTCACAATATTTACAATGTTTTTGGCTGTATACTTTTATATTCATAATTTATTTTTTTTTATAAACTAATTTTAGTATAATAGATTTAAAATATCAATATGTTTTATGATTTTTTTTTACCTGTAGTTGGATGTTTTGTATCCTAGTTCTTGTCGTGATGGTTTATCTTCTAAACTTTCTAATAAATCTATTAGTTCTTGTACTAGAACATGTAAGTCACCTCCTTCAGCGACTAATTGGTATATTCTTTGGATTGTTGGGTCCTCAGCGTCGTTCCCAAAAGATTTTTCGTTCCTAAGTTTAGTTATAGGTCCGGACATAACATTTATAAGTGAATCTAACTCTCCTTCCGCTTCATCCTGATATGTGGGGATACGAAACCCTATAGTCTCGTTTACTACTTTCTCTAATTGTTTTTGTGTTAATTTGACTTTTTTACCCATAACAAGCTTTTATAATAAATACTTGTTTAGTTAAGATAATATTTTAGTTTGTCAATGTAGGTACTTTTAGGTGCAACACCTGGAATTCTTTCCATAACTTCACCATCTTTAAAAAATATAACTGTAGGTAAAGAACGAACCCCATACTTAGCGGCTATGTCTCTTTCTTCATCAACATTAACTTTATCTACATTATTTGGGAAAAGATTTTTTACGTCATCCATAACTGGATTTAACATTCTACATGGACCACACCATTCTGCCCAAAAATCTATAAGGACAACTTTATTATCTTTTAATTTCTTTTCTAAGGTTTCTGTATTCAAGGACATAATTAATTTTAGTATAAATATCTTTATAAAGTATATAAAATATTTTAGTAATGGGTATAGTATTAAAATAAAAAAACCTCGAGAGGAGGTTTTTTATTATGACTAATTATTCTTTTCAGAAATTACCCTATTAATTAATGTCGTTAAATCCTTTTCAGTTAATTTAATAACATTCTTTTTTCTAGTAGGTTTTACCCTACTCTTATTTTCTTTTACAGTTTTTTTATTTTTTTTACAATTACATCCCATGATTAATATTTTTTTACTATAGAATTAACCATATCTATTAATTGTGATTCTGTCAACCTTTTATTACCAAATCTTTTAGGTAATTCATATGTTGTTTCCACCATAACTCTCCCTTCTAATGGGTTAGGTATGTCTTCATGACCAAGAGTAATATCATATAATTCATTCATATATCTTATCTCTTCTAAATCAGCGTTTCTACTAACACCTTCAGATTGAGGTCCATATCCCTCACTTCCAGGTTTTATATCACCAGGACCCTTTGGCATTGGTGAATTTATAATAACAGTATCAACTTTCTTACTTCTACGATTGTCAGTTTTTGGTTTCATTTTAGCGGCTGATATAGGGTTTGTAGGATTTGTAGGTATTACTACTGATGGACAACAGTTTTGCCAACCTTGTGAAGTTTGACCCTGAGCAATCCACTGTTTATCACATAGTCTGGTTGGTTGGACCATATGCCAATTGGCTCCACTAGGTCCATCCGCAAGAACCTGACAACAGTCTACATCTCCTGAATTTCCAGGGCCCATTATTGATAACCATGTACTACATGGTGTTCCCTCTGTAATGAGCTTATTAGCACTTTCGTGTAGGTTTCTAATTCTACTAGCTTCACTACTAGACATGTCATACGGTTTTCTTATAATCATAATTTATTAATTTATATCTTTTTTATTACCAACCAATCCCTTTTGTGGTTTCAGTAAACATTTCTAAACTTGTAAAAACATCATCATCTTCTTCATCCATATCTAATTCAGCTGTTTCTACTCCATCAAAATATTCTCCCATAGCCTCTTCTTCACCTTTACTAAAATCATAATCAAATGGTACTGTATCCCAACCTTCAGGTTCTGAACTTGTATTGTCTACAGTAATATCAACAACGTCTACTGTTGGAGCTTCGTCTGCTATTTCTGACCCTATTAAGCTTGGTGCGGACTGTGAACAAGGAGTTGGACAACCCGATGTACAAACATGTTTAGGTGTATACCCTAGTGGTTGTTCATAAGCCCCACTACTGGAAGTACTTGTAGCTTCAGTAGTTAACCTTTTAAATTCAATTATCGTTTCTTTTAAAGTTTTTTTCATAACAAGTTTATTTATAAATACTTTATTAAGTAAATAAAATCTAAAATTCAAAAATGAAAAAAAAAATAATATAATTGCTAGCAGTTATATTATTTAATTAATAAGTTTTTTTTAAAAAGCTTTGCTTACTAAATATTGCTTAGCTTAAAAATTTTATGTGTTTTTATAAAAAAAAATCTCTTTTTTTTTTAATTTTTTTTTATACCTTTAAAATATGATAATACCTGTAAACACTAAATTATTAATTACTGGAGCACCACGTTCTGGAACATACTTCACAACACGTCTTTTGTTTAATCTAGGATTAGATATTAGACATGAAGAAATTGACACTAATGGGACCGTATCTTCCCTACATTTATTAACCACAAGTGGATTCACTAAAATAGCACATCAAATTAGAGACCCTTTAAAAAGTATTTCTTCATTACATAAAATTGACTGGTTAGGTCAAGAATTATCTATAGAACAAACAAAGGATGAGAACTTTATAGGTCATTTTGATAGTCTTCAAACAATAAAGAAGTTGGGTGACCTTATATTAATTAGAGAAATCACTTGGGATTATTTTCTAACTAAGGTAAAGGATGGTAATTTAACTAGAAAATGTATGAAAGCTTATATTGCGTGGAATAGATTAGCTATGGAAAAATCAGAATTCACATATAAGTTAGAGGATGTATTAAGTTCTAAGGAGTATTTTGATTCTTGGTTGGTTTCTTTGGGTTTAGTCCCAGAAGAGTCTGATTATGAAAAAAGCTTAAATTTTGTAGATTATAACGATATAAGTAACAAGACTATAGGTAGTAAGGATGGTTCTAAAATGCAGATAGGTGGGGTAAGAGTTGCTCCAGATTTATCTTGGGAGATTTTAGAGTCTTTAGATTCTGAACTTTCTAAAGAGATAAAAACCTTAACTAGTGGTTTTTATAGTTAGTTTAATTTGAGGACTTTCTATCTTAACCTCTTCTATATTTAATTTTAGTATTTTTTTAATTACGTTTTGTACCTCTTTAATTGTCATACTAACCCATTCATTTTATTTACAAACTCTTTCGAAGCTTTTGAAACATTCTCACTTGGTTTTAGCACTACTGGTCTTTCTTTAGGGTCTAGGCTTTTGAATCCCTCGTCTAGTAATTTATTAACCTCTTTGATGTGTTCTTTTTTAATTTTTTCTAATCTATTCATAGTTCTTAAAATATGTATTGGAATTCTAAAGTAAAGAAAGCTGATAATTTATAACTTCCACTTGATAAACCGTTAGCTTTAACAAAAGGCATTAATAAATCTCCTTGTGATAGTTCATATCCGATACCGGTGCTCGCAAAACTTCTAGATTTATCTACATCACTACCTCCTCCATATGTCACTTGCCCTATACTTGTACCTGCTACTGCATCAGACTCATCATCTGTAAGTGTAAATTTCATAACATCTATAGTTATAGTATTTGACGATTCGAATTGACCCCAGCCAATTATTTTTTGTAAATAACAACTAGAAGGTACAACAAAATATGCAGAATCTAAAATTATTGACCTTGAATACGTCTGTGCCCCTATTGTGGAAATTCCAGTATCCACATTTGTTTTTGCCCTATTTCCTACATCAGTAATTGATACTGGACGTTTATAATTACCGTCAGTACGTGCTTCATCATATACTTGGAAACGTTCTACAAAATAACTTGTGTTAGTATCTGCTGTTGACACCCAAGCTGTTCCTCCCGCAGCATCTGTTTGTAGTATATATCTATTGGTTCCTCTGGTAGTTGGTAATGTGTAAGATGTAGCTGGAGGACCAACAACTACCGTATCACCACTAACTGTATTAGCGGATAATGTTCCTATTATTTTAGTATTTCCACTTACATGAATATCATCGTTTACGGTTACATTACCGTCGACATGTAAAGCTTCTGTTGGTACTGTGTTTATCCCTACTCTATTATTTGTCGCGTCAGTTTGTAGAATAATACTTCCGTCATCTCCATTCACATTTAAATCAACATCTGCATTTGTGTTGTTTAACACAATCTTACCAGTACTCGAGTCATATTTAATAGCAGACTTACCACCAGCAACTAAATTTACTGTATTAGCGTCAAATTTGAGGTAGGTGTCACCATCTCCATTATGATATAGATATTGACTCATACCTATATTACCACCGACTTCTAATTCATAAGAAGGTGTGGACACATTAGCAATACCAACCCTGTTTGTGGAAGCGTCACATATGAATAATGAGTTTCCATCGGTACCCTTAACCATGAAATCCAAATCTTCATCATCATAGTTAATAGTAATGTCATGTGGTGCAGAGGATTTCTCCTCCATGTATATAAATGATTTACCACCAGCTTCTATATCAATTTTATCATCTCTGAACCTAATGTAAGTGTCATCATCCCCACTGTGAAGAAGGTATTCGTCAACCCCAACAGTACCAGAAACAGTTAACGCATAAGTAGGTACATGAGTTCCTATACCAACATTTGTAAAACCACTATTAGCTATATGACCAGAAGTGGTTGCGGACCAATATCCCACAGCATCACTATCTGATGCCACCCAAGATGTTCCTCCAGCACCATCTGTTTCTAAAACATATTTATTTGTCCCCCTATTTTTAGGCATCGAATAATCAGCTCCACTCGGACCAATAACTACCGTGTCACTACTACCGTTAAGTTTTAATACATCAGCAGTACCACTATCAAAAGTAAGTGTGTGGGTTGATACGTCGGTAGTGTGATTACCATCCAAGCTTAAATCAGCATTAGCTATATTTAGACCAACGTAAGTAGCTCCTGTTACCGTTCTTTCAAAAACTATCTCTCCAGAATTTTTAACTTCACCATTAATAATATAAGTGTCTAGAACTCTTAAAACATTTTCAATAGCTATACATTGTGTTTTTCCAGTTTCTAGTGGGTTATTATAGGCACCGTCCGCTTCAGCACAATCTAGAAACGTTGTTGGGTTTGGTACGTCCCCACCTAAAAAATTGGTTATTTCGTTTTTACAATTACATCCCATAATGTTTTTATTAATAAATAGTTTATTATAGTATAAATAGTATATTTGTTTTATATAGTTTTTTTACTTATCTTTGTATAAAGAAATAAATTATGAGTGAACCAAAAGAACAAAGAGTATTTTTAGACATTACACGACAAAGTGCACAAAATAGTGGGTTATTTATTAGAAATGACCTTAAAGAATTTATAGAAAGAGTAGAAAAAGACGGCACAGAGAGAGTTATTGGTATAATTTATGAAGGAACCTATAATTTAGAAATATTAACAGAAAAAATAAAAGAAAATGAATAAACCACTAATGTTTATGAACAATGTAGACCTAATTGAGTCTTTAAAAACTCGTGTTTGGGATAAATATAAGACTGTGAAGTCGGGTGACTTCCCGGGTTGGTATGAAGGGTTAAGTCCTATCGAAAAAGCTGCCTGGGATGTTAAGTTTGCTGAGGTTCAGGATAACTAGC
>Ga0080013_1006475_pt1 | contig 10418 bp, 11 predicted proteins | sample ETNvirenome_6_85_FD_69236 | JGI IMG/M metagenome (GOLD analysis project Ga0080013, IMG submission 69236) | Marine viral communities from the Pacific Ocean - ETNP_6_85 (SPADES assembly) (version 2) | ecosystem: Environmental > Aquatic > Marine > Oceanic | place: Pacific Ocean | collected 2013-06-19
CTTCTTCCATTTCCGCGAGATCAGGATCCGTGGCTCTTGGTCCTTGGCTCACGCTTTTAAATTTTGGGTCTTTTCTAATATGTTGAAGAATTTGTTCAGGAATCGGAGCTCCACCTTCAATTTGTTTAATGGCGTCGTCCGCTTGTTTCATCAGCTCTTGTTTTTTTGCTAATGGAATATCTAATTGCATAAGTTGCTTTTTAGTGTCGTGTAATGATTTCAAGAACCATCGTCCACCTTTAACCAATGCTCCTCCAGCCATACCGATTCGTCCGCCTAAAAAATTAGGTAGTCTGTCTATTGCCTCATCCATTTCAGTACCAAGATCAAATGAAGATAGTTCTTCTATCTCATCGATTGTCATTAATCTCTTATCACCGCTCATTTCCATATCTTCAAGTTTTTTTTCTAAAAATCTTTTTCTAGCGGGCGATTTATCACCTGGCGTAGGATCTAAATCTCCTCTTTTGTATTGACGGTACATCTCAGCTTCATAAGCTTTTTGTTCAGCAACCATTTTATCGAGTTCTCTAACTGTCATTCCTTCTTCTACTACACCCGTCTCTCCTGTAGGATCTAATATTTCAATATAATCCTCTAATTCATCAGCTGTTGCCACTCTATCTTTTTTAAGTTTTTTCTTTTTTAATAACTTTTTCACTCCTTTTACTATTTTGCCCACTTTATAAGGAGTTCTATCATCGTAAAAATTGGCTGCGTACGAAGGTTCACCGACTAACGGTGCAATTCCGCCCGCGTAAAATTTATCAGGCTCGTCTTTTTTCGTTTTTTCTTGAAATCTTCGAATTGCGTCTTTATTTTCTTGTTTTTTTTTCGCAACCCACTCTTCTTTGGTAATATTAGGTCCTTTATAAAAGTCATCCGAATACCTTTTTTTGTTAGCAGCCTCTTTATACCAATCTAATCGCGATTTTTTGGTTTTTGGCGCTGTTCCAAGCTGAACCTCGCCTGATTCCATCAAACTTTCGATTCCTTTTTTGGATTTTCCACCTTCAATGACTTTAGGAGTCCAACCTTGATGCCAAGGTTCTTTTTTTATGCTGGGAGCGCCTTTGGTTTTATTCAGATATCGAACCGCATCGTCTTGAATACTCATCCATTCTGCTGGTGTGCCTGGACCACGGCCATTGGCTAGAAAGAATTGTTTAAGAAACCTCTGAAATATTTGTTTGAACATTAATAATATTCTCTTTTTCTGGGCGGTGATTTTTGATCAATGTAATCTTCAGGGTGTTTGATTAAACCTCCCTGTCTAAATCGCATGACAGCTTGAGTCATTGAGTCAACTAAGTCGTCATGATCCCCGTAAGGGAAAGCAGCGCACTCTTCGATGACTTCATCTGCAAATTTCTGATCTGGCGCCCATATCATTCCAGATTCGAAAAGCGGTGCGACTGAATTTACTCTTACATGCTTATCATTTCCTTTGCTTGGAGTAAAGTTAATAACGGGGATATCCATCTGTCGAAGCTCATACGTTAAAGGTAGGCCAGAAGCCTTGGCTTCGATAATAACCGTCTCGGGCTGCCAATATTTGTATTGTTGTAAGGCTCTTCGCCTTAATTCTGGAAATTCGTATCGTCCTTTAACGGCATCCAATAAAAGCATATTTAAAGGACTATCCTGATCGGGGTAAAAAAGTCCCCACGTGGTAATCGCGCTAAAGTCTGCGGATTCTTTTTTAAGAAAAGCAGTATCGTAAGATTGAATGACATGTTGAAGCGGTGGAATAGAATCGTTGTTATATTGACGCCACCATTCCCTTTTGATTAAAGCTCCTTCGTCCGACGTTGGCGACTGCATCCACTGTGCGTTCCATTTTTTAACGGGTAAGGTTGCTTTAACTTTCTCGAGTTCTTCCGTGTTCCAATATTCAGGCCACACTGGTCCGTGGTCCATGAGTGCTGGAAATTCGATCACGTCCCACTGATCACCTTTGACTTCCTTCTGTTGTTTTAATAGCATGGCAGTCAGATCTTTAGTCGACCACCTTGTCATTACTAAAACAATCGAAGCGCCTGGTTGAAGACGTTGTCTAGGTCCTGAGGTGTACCATTCATAAGCATTCTCTAATGAAGACTCGGACATCGCATCTTGCTCAGAATGTGGGTCATCAATGATTAATAAATCAGCACCCCGTCCAGTGATCGCGCCACCGACTCCAGCAGCGAAGTATTCGCCGCCTTGTGCTGTTTCCCACCTCCCAGCGGCCTTACTATCTTCCTGTAATCTCGTTTGAAAAATTTTAGAATATTCTTCCGAGTCGATTAAGTGCTTGGCCTTACGACCGAACTTAATGGCGAGTTCTCCCGTGTGGGTTGCTTGAATGATTTTTAATTTTGGATTACGGCCCACCATCCACGCGGGCAGCAAAAAAGATGCAAATTCTGATTTTGTATGACGAGGAGGCATATTAATGATTAGCCGCTTTAACTCCCCCGTCGCTAATTTATTAAATTTTTCTGCAACAAGCCTATGATGAGACCCTTCTATAAATTCAGGCCAAACGCATTTAACAAATGATAAAAAATCGTCTTTTGCTCGATTTTGTATCTTTTTTTCAGCATGCAGGACTTGCAATTGTCTATAAGTTCTTCGGATATCCGCGGGTAATTTTGAAATATCGACATTATTTAGGTTCATAATTCAATTTAGCAGATTTATGGGCATTATCAAGCCACCACATGGGTCTTAAATTGTGTATTCCAAAACATTCATGTTGAATGTCAAAATCATTTAGTAAATCGAAGTTCTTTTTAAAGTATTTGATAGGAATCGTATGATCTAAAACCCATTTATCGGGGCCCAATCCATAATTTTCCCATGTCATACCTTCTTTTAAATGTTTTTGGATATGCTCTAAAAATTCTTCTCGTGTTTTAACCCCTAAAAGTTCCATCACCAAATTAGTATGTTTCGGAGAAAGATAATATCTATCTCGTTTTAAAAATTTATGCATACGGCTACGTTGTATCCTTATAAAATAGTAAGCAGGGTCTTCTAACTTCCTTTTTTTATGATAGTTTTTTGCTTTCTGAGATTTAATTAAACGTCGTGTCTCTGCATCGGGTCTTTCAGCAGTTCCCCATGCTCGCATGCTAAATTCTTCACGTTTAATTCTAATGCGTTCAATTCTTTTATGAGCACATTCCCGAGAACAATGGGTTTGTCTCCCTTTATGCCGCTGATGTTCTTTAGGAACTAGGCGACTCCCATATAATTTCATCGTTTTATATTTGCGCACCCGTTGAGCAATATGATTTTTGTAATTATAGGGCATCGGTCTTGAAGACGCGATAAAGAAAAAAGGTTTAAAACATTCCTTACAAAATTTAAATCGTCCTAATAAAATAAATGCCACACAATAGGTATAATATTTTTTAATAACATTATATTGATCCCTTGATCTATTATCTTCATTCCACCACCAATAGCGTCTCAAGAATTTTTTTAATTTTAAATTTTGACTTTTGTCACTCTTCAATAATAACTTTAATGTCCAATGTTTACGTCGTCTAAAGGATTCCTTAATATAATATAATTTTTTATTGATATAAAAATTATATAACCACTTAGGAATCCATAATTTTTTTAATTTTTTACTTCTCAAAGCACAAACAGAACTACAGTACGTGACGACATGTTGTTTATGCTTATTCTCATTCATCCCAGGCAAAACAAAAGGCTTATTGCAATATTTACAAATAAGATTAAGAGGAGGAAGTGCTTTATTAAAAGCCAATCTTCTATCTCTCATTTTTTGCTTAACTTTTTCAGCATGTCTATAATAATAACCATAGGGAATAGGACCTCTTTGTCCCTCACGTACAGGGGCAGGTAATAATAAACAAGGTTCGGGGGGAGACAAAAAAACAGGGGGAGGAGGTGGAGGAGGTGGACCAAAAAAGTCAGAAAGCTTAAGAGGCTTTATTATATGAATATATTTTCCATTTTTTATATACATTTTTTTTGGTTTACCAGAAGAAAAGTAGGGTCCCTTTTTTACAGGTATGTATGTGTATGGATAAACATATTTACCATTAATTTTTGAAATATATTTTTTTATTTTATTTTTTTTAATGTAACTACTTTTTTTAAATTTATTCCCCAACCTAACAGGGGTCCCATCTTCTAAAATTTTAACTCTTGTATAACTTTCGTACATGATTCCTTTACATTATAGGACAATTTCAAATTTTCGTCAAGAAGGCTTTGAATTAAGCACTAAAGTAAAAAGCAGTGGGACCCCTTTTAAAAAAACCTTGGGTGGGTGGGCCCATCGGCGTCAAGCATGTGGTTGGGTTTGGGTCCTACTTAGGTGGGGGGGTTGGACCGCGCCCCGCGAAGCGGGGCGCGTTGGTATGCTAGATGGCTAGTCTGCCATCATCGGTAATGATGTTATCATTATCATATTGTTGTTCTGTTATTGGTCTGCGTTCCTCGGTCAAATGATTATAGACATAGTGTCGATATCCACCCTCAGCCTGCGATCTCCAATCATATCTCTTGGTCCATGCATTATCTTGCGTCAATACTTTAGGCTGAGTTATTCTACCGAAGTGGTCCAAGGCTCGTGAGCCATAGACATCGAACCAATCACGTTCGCATTGCATTGAACATGCATTGCCATTGAGATTATAAAAGCTTGAACGTCTGCGCGTTTCATTCCTCTTATTATCTTTCGGTCCTTTCTTTCTATCTTTAGTGTCATACCTATGACACTTAGGACCTTGGCAGTATTTAAGTTGGCTCATATTAGTTCTATCCTCGTTGGGTTAGTTGCAGTTCTATAAGGGTTGTGAGTTTCTGCGTCTAGATCATAATAACAAAAACAATAACTGCCTTTCGGTGTTGTCCAAGTTTTAGTCTTATGATCTGTCTTACCTTTCCTAGTTATTATCGCTCTATACTTTTTAGCATAATAAGTAATTAAGAAAGTATCTGTGTCTTTTAGTGTTGATATTATTTCTTTCGTTTGCATACTGTCCTTTCTGTTATATCCCTCATACTAAGGGATATAACTAAAGAAGTCAAGTATTAATTTGATTGTTGTTGCGTGTCGTATGCCTTGCGTAGAGCAATTTTTTGCTCTCTTGATATGTTTTTATTCTTCATACCTTTTATTCTTTCAGCAAGATTTTTCGGATTGTAAATAACTAAACCCGTAGAGTTAGTTCTAATTATTTCTGCGTCATTTAGATTTAAACCAAGTTCAGTAGATAACTCAATCGCCTCATCTAAATATCTATAACCTTTTAAACCAAGTTTAATTTCTTTCATCTGATTTAAAATGCTTTCAATCCATTTCTCATGTGCCATGATTAATTGACCTTTGGCTTGTTGCCAAGTCATCAAGATTGCAAACTCATTTTCTTTACAAGCAATAGAACGATCACGACAATATTCACGACCAATTAAGTCAAGTACATAATCATTGTTCCACTCTTTAGCAAAAGAAGTTTGATTATCTCTACCACCATTTAGTCCAAGATATTTCTCATTTGCGTCATCAACCTTTGTCCAATGTGGATTTGATTGATTGTCTTTCTGTTCAATGTTTATATCGGGATTGCAGTTCTCTCGACCTTTCAACTCATCACGATACATGGCATAAGCAAAATCATTTTGCTTTCCACTTTCTTTACCATTGATATTGCCATCAAGTTTAAAATCAAAATGACTTTCAATGTACTTATCTCTCATAACTACTTTGTCATTTTCATCTCTATCCTCTACTTGACCTTGATACCCAAAATGGAAACAACTATCTTTCGCAATAGTGTCCACATTTTCAAACTTGTTTTGTAAATGATAAGCCATTTTTATATCCTCAGGGGTATAATGTCGGCTTACTATTTCTTTAGCAAGTTTCCACGTTTCATCTTGTAGAGGTTTCATAGCCTCTCTTGCTTGCAAGAATTTTTCTTTCTCTTGCGTGTTTTCTTGTTCAAGATGTACTCGCATACGATTTGCGATTTTATTTCTGTACTCTTGATTAAGTCTTATTCTAGCCATTGGTTTTTCCTTTCGTTAAAAATAAAGTTTTATACCCTTGACTTTAAAAAGTCAAGGGAGTATATAGGACAGTATGTTAATGGAAAGCTTATGGTTATATCCAATTTTAGGAATTGTCGGTCTGGCAATACTATATTGGTTTAATTAAACTTGAGCCCAGATCCATCCTGTGTCTACGGAAAGGCTAACCACCAAGGCACGCTAAAGGTTACCAAGCTTTGATGGATGGGTCTGGGGTCAAGTCCACGACGACAGCTCGGTATCCGATACTGGGCTTGGCCAAACTTGAGCCCTGGTCTAAGTACGAATTAATTAACCGTACGTGCATTACTTAGACCTGGGGTCAAGTACTTACTTTGGAATGATTCTAAAGTGGGAGGGTGGGCCCGCAAGCGTCAAGCCGCGAGCTTGACAAGTAGGATTTTAAATGATAGGGTTAAGACTATGAAAGAAATAACTTATAAAAACAAAAAAATAAAACTTCCGTTTCCCGATGCTGATTATAGTGATCAGCCGTTGGAGATGGAGGAAGTAAAGAACCCCTTCAGTGGTGAGTCAATTGCAATGCCAAAATTTGCCGTTGCAGTTTATGACGTCACGATGGGATCTAATCACCTGGCAGAGCGTTATGACTCTAAACATGGCACAGGTACAGCTCCACAATGGCCCACGGTCCGTAAAGGCCTGGACTGGTTCCGCCAGTACTTCGCAAAAGAATATATGGTGCTACTTGATTAGATCTAAACACAACGATTTGATGAACTATTTCATCCACGATACGCGGGATCTCAGTCCCGCGTACGTTAAGCATTGCGAGAATTTTTTAAACAACCTGAAGTTGAAAAAAAATAAAAAGAAGCAGGAAGCTGGAAGCCGCAAGCTCCAAGCTTCAAGCGCCCTGAAACAAACACAATTAAAAGGTAAAATAAAAACATGAAAAAATTCACAATAGAAGTAAGTCACGCGACGCCACAGCAGCTGGGCACCATAGCCCTGGAGCTCAAGATCATGAGCAACAGCTGGACGAAGCACGGCCCGCGGATCCTGATCAACGGCTCCAAGCTGCAAGCTCCAAGCCTAAGAGAATCAAGGCCCCAAGCTCCAAGCCGCAAGCGTCACAATATGGCCAGATTTATTTAATAGAATTAATTATGTTAAAGAAAGAAGCAAATAAAATAACAGGTGGTTTATCAGCTCCAGGCAAGATGCCTGAAGGGAGCTATAACCTACCAGCGAGCGCCTGCCAGACTGGCGCGAAGCTCAGGGAGGTCCCTGGGACGCCTTGTTATAAATGCTATGCTTTTAAAGGTCGATACAATTTTCCAAATGTTAAGGATGCGCTAGCAAGAAGGCTAGAGAGCTTGAACCATCCACAATGGACTGAAGCGATGACTGTGTTGGTGAAGGGCAAGAAGCACTTCCGCTGGCACGACTCAGGAGACCTGCAGGGGGTCGCGCATCTCAAAAAGATATTCGAAGTTTGTAATAATACACCAGGGACCATGCACTGGCTGCCAACTCAGGAGAGACAATACCTGCCGCTGGGCGCATATCCTAAAAATTTAGTAATAAGATTAAGCAACGCAAAAAATAACACGACGCCTGGAACAGCCTGGACTCATTGGTCCACGGTTGTGGATTCAGGCGGCGACTGTCCAGCCTCGAAGCAGGGCAACCAGTGTAAGAGCTGTAGACGCTGCTGGTCCAGAGAGGTTAAGCATGTCACATACCCCAAACACTAAAACGGTTAATTGGATAACGAATAAGAATTCCCCCAGGTACAGGCCCCAAGCTCCAAGCCTCAAGCACCAAGCGAATCGAAGTAAGAGGCGCAAGCGTCAAGCCCCAAGCTACAAGCTTCAAGCTTAAAGCCGCAAGCTGCAAGCTCCTTGATTCGTGAACCATGGAAAAGTTTCACGAGCCTCGGACCAAGGGCCTCGGCTAAGATAAAAGTATTGTGTGGATGTGCAACATGCCACGCAATTTGATGCGGTGAAAATTTGAGTTTGTTAGCTCGGGTTATCTTTAATTCAACAGTAAAAAAATGGGAATTAGCATTATACCCCAATAGATCAGGCATGCCAAGTAAGCTAAGGTTTTCAATCCTATTCCAAATAATTCGTGGGGTTTTTTGCTTAAGTTTTTTATATAATTTAGCTTCAGGACCCATACGTTTTTTGGGTTAACCTCAGTAGTCATTCTTGAGCTTCGTAGGAATAATAAGTGGAGATTTTTTTTCAGTTTTCATCACGAGTCTATGAGCAGAATGCTGTCGATTATGACCTATGATTGGAACAGCATGTTCATGCACTTCCATTCTTTTAATTTCATGTAAGAAACCATTTTGTTCAACCATAATAACTGCATTGGAAATAGCATTTCCCTGACGACTACCATCAGACTTGGCTTCAGTAAATTTAGATAAAAATTCTTGTAGGTCTTTGACTTTCATTATAATCCTGCTTTTCTTAATTGATTAAGTCTGTCTTCAACTTGTCTTGCCAACTTTATATTGTCAGCGTGCACCTCTATATTCTCTTGTTCTAACTCTGTCAATCTTTCTTGTAATTTTCCATTAAGTTTTTGATGTGATTCATTAATCTCTAGAGCATCAGCAACTCTGTTGAACAAATCATTATTTTCTTTCTTAACTCTATCCAACTCCTTTTGCAGATGATTACTTCTAGCTTGAGCTTCTTTCACTCGATTCGTTTCAATTCCTTTCATAATACTCAACTCTCCTTCAGCTTCTTCGGCTCTCTTCTTTAATCTGTCTATATCGGTTACATCTTTTTTAATTTTAGCAGCTTCTATCTTTGCTTCTTTCTTTAATCGTCTATCCTCTTGAATGGGCACAGCATCTGCATAAGTAACTTTAAGTTCCTTAGCTATGTCCCAAAGAGTAGGATTATCTTGCTCTTCACCTTCTCTGTCTTTTCTCATTTCTCCCATAATACAAATACCTGCTTCCTGTTGGCGATCCTCAGCCCTATACATTTCCAATTCCCTATAGGTTTTTTCAGGAAACGCTTTTGATAATTCATGAAGTGTTTTTTCTTTCTTCATATTGACTTTTTATCAATGTTAACTTAAATTGTCAAATATGGGAGTTCCAAAAAGATTAACTGAGATGCAAAAAAGATTCGCTGAATTTGTAGTATTCGGTGGGCCTGAAGGACCTATGACTCAAGGTGAAGCAGCCATCGCTGCAGGCTATGCAAAAGACAGTGCAAGAGTTGAAGGATCACAACTATTAAATCCTAGATACAGTCCTTTAGTAGTTCAATATGTGGGAAGACTCAAAGAAGAGAGATTAGAGAAACACAAAGTTACTTATGATACTCATGTGGCTGAGCTGGCTCGTTTAAGAGAAGCGGCTCTGAAGAAGAACTCATTCTCTGCTGCTGTGAACGCTGAGACGAATCGAGGCAAAGCAGGAGGATTATACATAGAACGGAAAATAATAAAACATGGGAAACTAGAAGACATGTCAGAACAAGAACTAGAAAACAAAATGAAACAAATTTTAGACGATTACGCACCAATTTTAAATGTTACCCCAGAAACCACAAAGTTGCCCAATAAGACACCAGATAAGCAGTCAAAACAGTTAAAAGAAGATACATCCACATCTAGTAAAGATTCATCCAAAGAGAGTATACCAGCACCAGTGACACCAGCACAAGACTCAAAACAATAATTTTATCAGGATTCCACATAATCTAAATTCTCCTCATTTGAGTAATAGGATAACGAACATTTTTACACGTTATATTATTAAAAAATGTAATTAATGTTAGCCGATCACTCTTACTCTTATCAGCATTTCTGGACGCATGCCATTGAGCACCATCAAATAAAACCAACCTATTGAAATTAGAGAATAATTCAACCTTTTTATCAAATTTAGAATTACATTTATCTCTGTATTTTTCCATACGCTTAAGGTTTTTTAAGTCTTTGTAAAATTTTTGTTTCTCTTTCAAATGTTCGGCATCAGTATTAAAATGTTTTCCTCTATATAAACACGTGCCACTTTGAGGATGATCACTTAAATAAATAATTGTAGTGAACTCACTATGAGCAGCATCATTATGTATCCACCCTTCTTTTCCATAGGTGCTATTGGGTACACGTTGAAAATATTGAAATGCAGTCCATCTCATTCCATCCTCGATGGGCATTACAATTTGTGCAGGATATAACAGCGCCATCATCTTTTGAGTAGACCATAAGAAGAAGTCATTATCCACCGTGTGAATAGGCTGAGTTCTCACCCCAGGGTATTGAAGTGTCTCAGAAGGTACATAGTCAAATGTCTTTGATAATTTCACTACATTATGTGGATCCGTAAAAAAATCATCCACAATTAAAGTAGGCCA
>Ga0080013_1006476_pt1 | contig 10417 bp, 15 predicted proteins | sample ETNvirenome_6_85_FD_69236 | JGI IMG/M metagenome (GOLD analysis project Ga0080013, IMG submission 69236) | Marine viral communities from the Pacific Ocean - ETNP_6_85 (SPADES assembly) (version 2) | ecosystem: Environmental > Aquatic > Marine > Oceanic | place: Pacific Ocean | collected 2013-06-19
CTCAACATAGGAGGGGGTTATGTCAGGCGAAGTAAATGGCACGTTGTACATAAACAACCCTCCCGCTAAAGAAGGGTTCTTTGAGAATGCCGCAACGATAGATGGTGACTTTACGATTGCTGACAATGCGGTTGTTGCTGGCCCAGTGACGTTTACTGGAACGGTTACAGTCACGGGAACTCTGGTGATTGTATGAGCCAACTTAACGTAGACACGATTGAACCAGAAGGCGCTTCCACAACTCTTACGCTGGGCGCGTCCGGCGATACCGTAGCACTAGGCACAGGCGCAAGTTCATCAGGTTTTCCCGGCTTCAATAAATGGACACCAGTTACCGCAACTGACGCTACATTTGATCTTCAATCTGGCACGACCATACTCATCATAGAGGTGCAAGCCGCTGGTGGTGCTGGTGGCGCAAGTGATTCTGGAACCAGAATTGGTGGCAATGGAGGCTCTGGAGCGTATGCGAAGAAATTGCTAACAGGGATGTCAGACACAGATACTCTCAACATTACTATCGGCGCGGCGGCGGCTGCTGGCGCTTCTGGAACTACTACATCAGTAGCCTCTGCCAGTGGCACTTCATTCACAACAATTACCTGTACAGGCGGAGCGGGTGGCGCGGATTCGGATGGCACTAATTGGGGTGCAGGTGGGGCCGGTGGGGCAGTACCCACTACTGGCGATCTAAATCTCGCCGGGAAAAACGGCACTTGCATTGAAGGTTATCCCAGACTTGGGGGAGTTGATTCACAATATGGTCGAGGCGGCGCTAATCCCACAGACCACTATGCTGCTGGTGGTGCAGCCACGGGATATGGGGCAGGTGGTCAAGGTGGAGCCGGGGTTTCTCTCGCGGGTGGAGCAGGTACTCCCGGGCTCGTAATTATATGGGAGTACAAGTAATGGCAGATTACGCTTTAGTAAAAAATGGTGTTGTAGAAAATGTCATTGTTTGGGATGGAGTCAAATCGACCAACTTAGATGGCGATTTAATTCTCGCTGATTCTGATGCAAGAGTCGGAGGAACCTACGATGGTGCTTTCCACTTTGTCGAACCTGCCTCTCCAGAACCAACCGCAGAAGAATTAAAACGCGCCGCAGACAAACAATCAGCGCACGACAAACTCTCGGCACTTGGTTTGACTGACGCAGAGATAACAGCACTGACAGGAGGTGCCTGATGGCTTCAGAAGTCAAGGCAAATAAACTAAGCCCTGCAACCGGGACAGACGTAACTCTGGGTGATGCTTCTGACACATTCACTATCCCCGCATCAGCAACGCTTGATGTAAACGGAACTATTGATGTCACTGGCGCAACCGTAACAGGATTGTCAGCGGGGAAAGTGTTGCAAGTTGTCAGCACAAGTTACAACGGAAACGATAGCACAACTAGTAACTCGTTTGTAGACACTGGGTTGGCGCAGGCGATAACACCATCTGCAACATCAAGCAAAGTGTTGATTATTTGCTCTATAAGCACTGGAGGCGCCTCCGATGCAAGACCCGGTTTCTGTATTAAACGAGGATCAACTGAATTAAATCTTGGTTCAGCGACAGACCCATCTGCTACAAGTAGCAGAACTCTTGTAACTAACGCTACATTCATTGGTGGTACTGATCGGATAATGAGTACTGGATTGACATACCTTGACTCACCATCAACCACTAGTGCCACGACTTATACCCTTGCCATGCTTGCTCGGGACGCTTCTTACGCTTCTATTTTAAATATCAGTAGTGGTGATGGAGATTACGCGTATGTTTATCGGGGTGTATCAACAATTGTTCTGATGGAGATAGCAGGATGAATCATAACGCAATTAGAAATACTCATCCTACTGTGGTTACAATTATTAATGGTGATTCGTTTGATGTTAACGGCAATCCTGTTGCGATAGATCAATCCCTAGTAGACACAGAAACCGCACGACTCCAAGCAGAACACGACTCACAAGCATACGCCCGTAATCGCCAAGCCGAATACCCATCCATCGAAGAATGCGTCCACGCGATCCTCGACGATGACCTAGAGGCGTTGCAAGCCAAACGCGCAGAAGTGAAAGCGAGGTATCCGAAATGAGTGAGGTTAAAGTAAATGCCATAAGTCCTCGTAGCGGCACGGACGTATCTTTCGCGGATAACGTATTACTACGCCCAGAGGTCAAGGACTACTCTGAATCAGTAAATGCTATCGGTGCAACTGGTGGCGGCACACAGGACATTGATCTTGAATCTGGAAACGTAGTCACGGCTACCGTAGATACATCAGCCAACACCTTCACCTTCTCCAACCCATCTGCTACTGGCAAGGCTTGCTCATTCACACTGATCCTGACCAACGGTGGAAGTCAGACAGTGAACTGGCCCGGAGCGGTAGATTGGGCTGGAGGTACTGCACCGACCCTGACAACCTCTGGTGTAGACATAATCACCTTCACGACTATAGATGCGGGAACTATCTGGTACGGATTTGCCGCCGGTCTGGATATGTCCTAATGCCACTAGGCACACATAAAGCAGCCCTGTTCGGCGTAGCGGGAGTCAGCACAGGAGATGTAGTTCTACTCCACGATCAGGATTATTCTGACGTAGCATCAGCATCAATTACGTCTGGGATTGACTCAACTTACGGGGAATATATTTTCAAGTTTTACAATATAAATCCGGCTACGGATAATACTGATTTTACCTTTCAAGGAAGTATAGACGCTGGCAGTAATTATAATGTGGAGATGACAACCACATTTTTCTGGTCATATCTTCAGGAAAGTGATGCAAACGAAGGGCTGGCATATCATGCGGGAAGCGACCAAGCGCAGGGTACTTCATTTCAGAAATTGACACACGAATCAGGCAGCGATGCAGACCAGAGTTGTTCTGGTGAGTTGTATCTTTTCAATCCATCAAGTACAACTTACGTCAAACACTTTTATGCGCGAGTTCATAATGCCTCTGCTGACGATAAGTCTTATGATCATTTTATAGCCGGGTATTTCAATACAACAGACAATATTGATGCGATCCAATTCAAAATGTCATCAGGTAATTTAGACGGCACTATAAAGATGTGGGGAGTAAAGTAATGGCAATGACGCTGCTAGCAGATAACACCGCCGATACAACTGATCTTGCTAGTGTTGAATTTACTTCCGGCATAGACAGCACTTATAAACTTTATATCTTTAAGTTTTATGATGTGAATCCGGCTACTGATAATGTTGCTTTTAATTTTCAAGTAAGTACAGATGGTGGTTCTACTTATGGTATGACTATGACGACTACTTATTTTTACGCCTATCATAATGAGGCTGATGATGGATCTACTTTATCTTACAACGCTGCAATGGATTTAGCACAATCTACTGATTATCAATACATAGGTGGAAATTTGGGCAGTGATGCAGATCAGAGTTTAGCAGGGGAGTTGCATCTATTTAATCCTTCAAGCACTACTTATGTGAAGCACTGGTATCTAAAGATTAGCAACTATCGCAAGGACGATATGGAGTTCAATGGATTCGCCGCTGGTTATGTCAATAGTACGAGCGATGTGGATGCTATCCAATTCAAAATGTCATCAGGCAATATGGATGCCGTCATTTCCATGTACGGAGTCGGCTAATGGGTATACCAACACTTATCGGAAGCGCACATACGGCAAGTGATTCCTCTTCTATAGATATTACGTCTGGCATCGACAGTACCTATGATGAGTATATGTTTGTGTTTACGGATGTGAATCCGGCTACGGATGGATCAGAGTTTCAATTCCAAGTTAATGCTGATGGCGCAACTGGCTTTAATGAAACTATGACAACTACATTTTTTCGCGCAATACATGATGAGGCTGATACAACTACCGGTCTTGCGTATTCTACGGCGAAAGATCAGGCCCAAGGAACTTCTTATCAAAGCATCACTGATAATATAGGGAATGGATCAGATGAATGCTGTGCCGGGATACTTCATCTGTTTAATCCATCCTCAACTACCTATGTAAAGCATTTTTATGCCAGAGCCAACGCATACGATGGTGCTGATTATTCATTCGATAACTTTGTTGGAGGATACATAAACACAACCTCAGCCATAGATGAAATATCTTTCAAGATGGATAGCGGAAACTTTGATGGCGTAATTCAGATGTACGGAATAGCCTAACTTTAGGAGCAATTTAGATGGCAAGACATAAAATGGTAAACGGTGTACGGATTGACTTTACACCAGAAGAAGAAGCGGCGCGAGATGCCGAGGAGGCAGTATGGGCAGCGGGTGCTTTTGATCGTGCCATTGCAAACTTGCGCGAAGATCGAAACCGCAGACTCGCGGCTACGGACTTACACGCTCTGCAAGACGTAACCCTGACTGAGGATATGCGGGATTACCGACAAGCACTGCGAGATTTACCGGCAGGGCTAAGTACGGTAGATGACGTGCAGGGTGTTGCTTGGCCTACGGTCTGAACTGAAATGGCTTTAGTCGCAATGGAAAATGTTGGCGAGCTGGGTATCTGGAAGGATATGCCACCGTCGCTGTTGCCCCAAAACGCCTGGTCAGACGGAAACAACGTAAGGGCCTGGCACGGGTCGATTGAAAAGATCCCCGGATACGCCGAAGTGATGGCATCCTGCCCGGTTGCGCCATATTACATCACTTATTTGGAGGCCGGGAGCAGTAAGTATTTTATTGTCGGCGGCACGGCAAAGATTTACGTCCACGACGGAACCTCCTGGACAAACATAACTAGGCAGACTGCCGGCAGTGATGTGGACTATTCCGCAACCGCAGCGGAGGGTTGGTCCTCTACCATTTTGGGCGGGATTCTCATCATGGTGAATCCGAACGATGATCCCCAGTTCTGGGCGCTTACATCAGGACTGCCTGTCACCTCGACAAAAATGGCAGATTTAACAAACTGGCCTGCCTCTACCGAATGCACGGTGATGAGGTCGTTCAAGAGTTTCCTGGTATCGCTCAACGTCACCAAGTCGTCTGTCAATTACCCCACTCTGGTGAAATGGTCTACCGAAGCTGCGACACAAACAGTACCCAGCTCATGGAATGAATCTGTCAGTACGAACGACTCGGGCGAGTACCCTTTGCTGGACGCCGCCGGGGAGCTGATCCGCGACGGATTACAACTCGGTGACACATTCCAGATATACACCTCTGGGTCCGTATACCAGATGTCTTACGTTGGTACGCCCTTTATCTTCTCATTCCGCAAGGTCGCCCCTGTCGGGATCATGGCAAAGAATTGCGTCTGCGAGTACCCAGGAGGGCATTTTATTCTGGGCGTTGACGACCTTTACACAAATGATGGACAGCGTGTGCTTCCCATTCTGCCATCTGAGCTGCGCGATTGGATGTTTAACATGATTGATGGTGAGGCTGCACAGCGATCATTCGTAGTCGCCGATCACGGCAGAAACGAAATACTGGCTTGTTTTGTGTCGGCAGATTCGTCCAACACGCAGGTGGACAGGGCCGTGGTTTTCAACTACATCACAAAAGCATTCACCACCCGCGACCTACCACAGCTCTCCCACATCACCCCTGGTGTGGTGGATGACCCCACCGGGTTCACCACATGGACTGCGGCAGCGCCCACTTGGACCACAGCAGATGGTCGCTGGGCGATGAGTTTTGACAAGTTCGAGGATACACTTGTTTTCGCCGCCCCAATCGCCACGAAACTATTTCGGGACAGGTCAGGCAACCAAGAAGACACCACCGACATGACTGCATTCATTGAACGCACTGGTTTGGCGATGACCGCACAAGGCTCACCAGACCAAACCACAGTGAAAAGAATAAAAGCCATTTGGCCGAAGATGGAAGTGCTCAATCAGGACACGGTCAGTATTTATGTGGGTACGCAAATGTCCACGGAAGAGGCCGTAAGTTGGAAAGGACCGTTTACCTTTAACCCCGATACCATGTCTAAAGTTTCGTGTCGTGCAACGGGGAAATTATACGGTGTGAAAATCGAAAGCACGGCAGACACCCATTGGAAACTTTCAGGGCTGGCGTTTGAGGTCGAGGACGCAGGCCGAAGGGGTAGCCGTGGCTATAGCTGACAGTAAAAAATGGAAATCTGTAACCCGTTATCAGCCGGGTCCACCACCGACAAAGGTAGAGGATCTAGGAATTTATCTGACCAACGAGTTAAACCGATTAGGAGAGGTTGTTTTTAACTTATCGCAGCTGAGATTGGAGGAGGCTTTTGCTGAACCAGACAAACCTAGAAACGGTCAATTCGCCTATGCCGATGGAACTTCCTGGGACCCTGGTAGCGGCGCGGGAATCTATTGGTTTGACGGCACAAACTGGACCCAACTGTAGGGCATTTATTGCTCGCCCAGATGAGGTTGAAGTTTTCTGGCCGCTTGTGGTGGACCACTTAAAAAAAGCTGTTCCTCACTCCGAAGGCGAGATGGAACCAGCGGATATGTTGCCCGAATTAATTAAGGGCGAGATGCAGCTCTGGTTCTCGGTTGAAGATCGTACTGTCACCGCAGCGATGGTGACGCAGATTATTCCGTATCCGCGCAAGAAGGTTTTGAGAATCTTATCTATCGGTGGCGAAGGCATGGCGCGGTGGATGAAGCACTTTCCTATGGTTGAAGAATTCGCAAAGCAGACAGGCTGCTCCAGTATCGAGGCATGGGGCAGAAAAGGTTGGTTAAGGGCATTACCAGATTGGAAATGTTCATATCATATTTTGACAAAAGAGATTTAACATGGCAACAGCAGCTCAGAAAGCTAAGGCAAAACAAGATCGCAAAGCGGCGTTAACTGCGGCAAAAGCAATCACCAAAAAGGGGTCCAAAGCCCATCAACGAGCTATTGCGAAAGTTAAGCGGCTCAGTGCGGTTATGAAGGAGGAAACCCAGAGTGCAACGGATCACGCTGGCGCAAAGGATAAGCGCGATGCCGCCGCCGAGCAGCGATCTGATGCAATCGCAAAAATGAGGGCTGCATCTGGTGCCGACAAGGAAAAGTATCGGCTGCAAGCCCTGGCTGCTGCATCTAAGATGCGGGTGCAGGGTGACATCATGCGTGCTGTGACCGACCGCGAAAAAGGGGAGGGAACTTCCTACATCGGACCAAGCACGGCAGCTGGACGCGACGAACGCGGTCTTCCTGAGCCGAACAAATGGCAGCAAGTCAACCAGGCACTCAAGGATGCTGGTATTGCCTGGTCGGATGCAGCTCAAGCCAAGATGTACGACAAACTGTTTGGCGGTGACACTGATACCGACACTGATACCGACACTGATACCGATACCGACACTGATACCGACACCACCAGTAGCGGAGGAGATCAAACAAGGAGCGGGGCCCGCGACAGCAGGGGGGGTGATCGTGAACCTTCTTTCGGGTTGGAGAATTGGTGGGCCGGCGAGCAATACGATTACGCCGACTACATCAATGGACTGCTGGGTGGCAGCGAACTAAATCAGTGGGACCCGATGGGGTCCGAGTGGACAGGCGGACCGAACTTAATCCCGAAGGGAAAGTACGGCATGAAGCAAGGACCGTCTTCATACCTCGAAGAGCGCCGTATCGGCCACAACCTTGCATACAAGCCGTGGATGCCGACAGCTTGGGCGCCATCGAGGGATGTCACTGAACCATATCATGGTGTTCCCGGTTCTCACTGGACCAAATACCGGCAATTACAAGAGGAGCAGGGCTTAACGAACCAGCGCCCGGAGGGTTACATCAACCCGATTTACGAACTGCTATACCACTACGGTGGCAAAACGCCGGGTAGAGAAGGTCGAGCAACACCCCAGGTCGTGCCTGGTGACTGGAAACCGCAAACACCGGAGGGTGGTCCAGCCGTTTACCCCCTCTCCCAAGTACCGTTATTTCCGTCAGGAAAATTGTCGGCTGGGTGGACCCCCCCGGGCGGCGGTGATAACAATAACCCACCAGATGACGGCGGCAATAATCCACCAGATGATGGCACCAATGATCCGCTGTACGGCCCGTTGTTGTCTGCTTATAAAGGCATGGCAAGCGCCACCCCCGGTGGGATGTGGCGAATTACCGGCGACCCGGTAAAGGCCACCATTGCTGGCAACAAAACTTACCAGTTACCGCTCTCATTTTACGGCGGGGGTAATACAGCGCCTTTCCAAACAACTGCAACCCGCGCCGCAAATAGTGGCGGGTGGAACCCCAGCTTGAACACCTGGAATGTTGCCGGAAACAGTGAATTCAGCCCAGCAAATTTGCAGTTGGCGAACTGGACCGGTTCACAAGGCGCATATTCCGGCACTCCCAATTTTCAAGTCCAAGGTGGGTTGAACTTTTTAGGCAGCCCCAGCTACACGGACATTCAAGGCCAGCGTGTGCCGTTTCTGGCGCAGGAGTTTGGTGGTCCGGTCGGATCAACAACGCAAGGGCCGTTAGGCAGCGGCGCATTCACAGACTGGAGTCTGCCAGCGATGCGTGGGCTAATGGCAGGTGAGCCAACAGGAGATGTTGTCGGCTACAACTTCCCGCAATATTACTATGACGATGGTGGTGGTGGGATATGAGGACTAAATTATGAGCGGTGGTGGAACAAGAACGGAAACTGCGGAGCCGTGGGAAGCCCAGGTAGACCCGTTAAAATTTGGCTTTGGCGAAGCGCGAAAAATCTACGACGAAGGTGCGCCAAAATGGTATTCCGGCCCCACGGTTGCGGGGTTTGACCCGAGTCAACAAGCGGCGCAGGCAGGCATTCTCGGCTACGCAATGGGGCCACGTGTCACAGGTATGCAGCGTGAAGCTGAGAACCAGCTTTTCGGGATGTACGATATTGCAAAACAAACCCCAGAATACGCAATGGGGCGCGGCAATGTAGCGCAAGGCTATGCCGACGATGCGGTGAAGGCAATAGCGCCGACCACCGCAGATATGATGTCCGGCCAGGTAAACATGGGTGAAGGATCACCCTACGCATCTATGATGGATGCGCTCGGCACTCAGACGATGAATCAACTGACCGGGAAGATACTCCCAGGTATCAGGCAGAACATTGTCCAGTATCAGCCGGGTGGTGGGTCACGCGGAGACATAGTGCAGGCCAACGCGATTGCCGCTGCCAATCAGCAGATGTTGAACAAGGCTGCTGAGATGTACGGTGGCGCTTACTCGCAGGCACAAGCGCAAAGATTACCCGCAGCACAACAGGCTTTAGGCGCTTACGGTCAAGCCTCAGACGCTGCGATAAGGGCCGGGCAGTTGGGCCTCGGTGGTTTTGATCAGGCAGGCAGTTTGTCGAGTCAGGCATTCAATGCTTACCCGTCGTTGATGGGAGCACCGTTGTCGATGTACGGGGCGATTGGCGATGTCGGAGACAAACGCCAAGCAATGTCACAAGCCGCCATCGACCAGGATGTCGCACGATATAATTATCAGTCGATGTCCGACCAATCGGCTTTGGCCGAATTCATGTCCATGATCTCGGGCGATTACGGTGGGAGTAAAACTGTACCTGGGCCGTCTGGTATGCAGACGCTTGGGCAGGTTGCGAGCGTTGTCGGGTCGCTTGCACCTCTCGTGGCCGGTTTTTCTGACATTCGCATCAAGGAGAACATCGAGCCAGATGGAACCTGGCATGGTCACAATGTCTACACCTACAACTTCAAGGGCTGCACTAACCGAAGTCGGGGCGTGATGGCCCAAGAGGTCGAGATTACCAGACCAGACGCGGTGTTTGAGATTGATGGCATCAAGCACGTCAATTACGGAGCGCTGTAATGTTCGGCCAATCTCTTTACCCTCCCGCCTCCTTTTTGCAGCAGCCCACGGTAAACAACAACATTTTTGGTGCTGGTGATGCCTTTGGCTACGACTCGACATTCAATACGGTTTCCCCTGGATACGGGCCGACTTATCCCGAAGACAAGGGGTTTGCCGAGGCATTGCGCGAGGCGCTGGAAGGCAATGAGCTTGCCCAGGGCTACGCTAAAGCCGACACCCCGTTTGGTCTTTCAAGCGCGAAGGTAGGCGGGAGGGTGCCGCGACCTGAGCCATTACAAATGCAGACCAGTGGTAGTTTGTTTGGTGGCTACAACCCGTATATCACGAGGCGAACATAATGGCCTTATCGGCAAAAGAATTCAGAGATATAGAGCGCAGAAAGATGCGGCTGCAGGCCGACATCGCAGCTAGACGGAACAGCCTGATGACGATGGGTAATGCTAGTATCGTACCTAGACCTGACGACCTGCCGAGTAAGTTTGACAAAGCTGTGGCTGACGCTAACAACGCGGCTGCTTTGAAGTATCTAGAGAATTCAGGAAATGAGTTTGGACCGCAGAGCTTGAATACATTAGCGGCTAAAGGGTTAATAATGGACCCTTTTAATTCATTGAACTTGTACCCCCAGGTTACCAGCAGCCCGTTCA
>Ga0080013_1006477_pt1 | contig 10417 bp, 2 predicted proteins | sample ETNvirenome_6_85_FD_69236 | JGI IMG/M metagenome (GOLD analysis project Ga0080013, IMG submission 69236) | Marine viral communities from the Pacific Ocean - ETNP_6_85 (SPADES assembly) (version 2) | ecosystem: Environmental > Aquatic > Marine > Oceanic | place: Pacific Ocean | collected 2013-06-19
TACATTGACCCTGAAGAAAGAGAAACATCACCTAACGACATATCATACCTAGTACAAAGATTTCATAAAAATGTAGATAGGTTAACTGTAGCATTTATAATGAATATGGATATATTTGACCCTAGTAGTAGGATATCTACCTCACCAAAGAATATAGATTCGTATGATGACATGGCAGACCTAGAAAGGGTCATGGACGAGATGGATGACATCCAAACCAAAAAAGAAAAAGAAAAGAAAGCAAAATCAGGTGTAGATAAACTATATGAAGATGATAGATGGTTGTTAGTTAAACCAAATACCTATGAAGGTTCTTGTTACTATGGTTCAGCAACTAAATGGTGTACAGCATCTAAGGACTACCCTAAACATTTTGAAGACTATTCAAAAAGAGGAGTACTCTTTTATATAATTGATAAAACCAAAGATGTGGGTGATTTCTTTAAAATAGCATTATTTAAAAAATGGAATGGAGATGAGGAATGGTATGATAGAGCAGACAATAGATTAGAAGGTAGTACGGTAAAAGCTATAGAATCTCTATTACCGTTAGAACTAACTAACACTATAGAAGAAGAATTTATAGGTGAAGAACCAGAAAATACTGAAGCTCTAACTTTGGAACAGTTTAAAGAAAACCTAAATACCTACTTAGCTAATCTACCAAGACCAATAACTATAAGTACATCAACAGGAAAGTGGGAATTAGAAATGAATACTGCAGGAAGTTGGGTGTGGGCAGGAAGAGACCCAAGAGTTGAACTTATTGCAACCCCATTTTATGAAGGTAATGAGGATATGGAAGTTTACTTTAGAACTGACGATGATGACCTAGGCCAACGAGCAATAGAGTATTACGAGACTATACCAGTAGAAGATTTAAATAATGAATTTATGGGGCCTGGACCAGAATATCGATGGGATTATCTAAGTGTTGACGCTAATGACTATAGACGATTCGCTAATGAAAAAGCATTTCTTAGAAACATATACATACCTCTTGTTAGTAAAGCACTAGGAAATGAAGAGTTAAAAGAATATACCGGTCTAGACTATACCACTTGGGATGCCCAATCATATGTATCATCTTATACGTTTAAATACCCACCTAAACAAGGTAGTATGACACAGTTATTTACTAGTTACTTAAAAGATAACCCAAGAAAAACATCCAATCAATTCTATGAAGAGGTTTTAGGTCGTTCTAGACCTAGAGGTCACAATAATATGTTCTTTGCTGCAATTAAAGATTCAGGAATTGTTAAAATGGAAAGACAAGGAAGACAGTTTGTGTATAGTTTAGGACCAAACTACGACGCTTGGACTCAAGGAAAATTATTGAGAAGAGGCAGAGCTTACGGACAACCCGGTTAGAGAGTAACTTAATATATCCATAGGGTTAGTTGTTTTACCCCACCTAGATATTTCATAATGTAAATGAGGACCAGTAACCATCCCAGAATTTCCAGCTCTAGCTATAGGTTCACCCACCTTTACAGAATCACCAACCCCAACAAATAACTTATATAAATGTGAGTAACTAGATTCGTAACCACTACAATGGGAAATCTCTATTTGTCTCCCATACCCAAAGTTCCAGCCTGACCTGGTAACCTTGCCATGACCACTAGAATAAACAGTATCACTCCACGCAGCATAAAAGTCGGTACCACTGTGCATTCTCCACCCCCTATATATAGGACTTCTTCTCCAACCATAGTTAGAAGATATTATTAAAGTATCTAATGGAGAACCTAAAGGTAAAGAATCTAAATATTGGTGTAAGGTGTTTATATCGTGATATAAAGAATCCATATGATTTTGCAGAGAATCTATCCTCGATTGGGTTTCCGACTCTACTTGTTCTATTTTTTCGTGGTAATAATTATCCAAAAATAAAATAAAAAAGAACCCTATAACTAATATTACGGTAAGTATATTTTTCATATCCCTATATTAAATAAGTATTATTAGACCAATAGTAAAGAATCTGTACAATTATGCATCTTTGTAGATATTTATGAGTAATAGTCTATGCTAATTTATGAACAACACAAAAGATAATATATTACAAGAACAACAAACGGAAGACCTTTTATATAAAGTGATGCCAAGAGTAAGACCAATCCCCAAGGATAAATACGTTGCTCAAAACGTTATAAAATCAGTAATGAAAGATAATCCTTTATGGCCTTGGACTATTGGAAACAATATTAACTTAGAAGAAGATATACCTGTTACTGAGGCTTATGATAGATTAAGATTTTTTGAATACGGAATAACTTTTATTAAAAATAAAAGCAATAGAGGTGATAACTTTGAAGGTTTATTAGCGGGGTTATGTGATGGAGAAGTTATAAACGACACCTCAAAACCAAAAGAAGATATAGAAGTACAAGGAACCTTTTATTCGGTTAAAATGGGTGAAGAAACAACAGCTCAGTGGGATAGTGGTAGTCTAATCAAGGGATTAAAAGCAGCCATTGTTGACCGACTAGACTATTTGAATATAGAATATGATGCAACACAGGAATATTATATATTAAGAGATTTACTCCCCGAAGAAGAAAAGGAATTCTTTTATGAACCTATCGCCTTACTACGTGCACCATCTGATGAGTATGGGGGATATGCAGAAGAAATGTTAACGACATCTTTTGTTACATCTAACAACCAACCCCTCTCTTGGATATTCGGTAAAATAACACAACAAGGTAATCGTATAGAAATTAAATATTATACAATGGTTTCCTCGGAACTGATAGGACAGATGTTGGTTAATCCAAAATTAACCAATCAAGGAAGGGGGTATGGTAAATACGGTAATACCGGAGTTAGAATTATACCAAGTCAATTAGAAGGGACCCTATTAACTATTACCTTCCCAGTTATAGAAGATACAGAAATTGAAGAGTTACTATATAGAAAAGAGGGTGATAGAGAAATTGATTTAGTGGCTAGGATATTTCCAGGTAGTGAACATAAAGTACATCATGACGTACTTAAATATATTAAAAATAACCCAGAAGAGTTTCAACAAAAGGTTTTTAACTTAACTAAGAAATTATTAACTAAAGAGGAGGTTACCGAACTTTATAATTTATTAACTGAAGGAGTTTGTGGTGACCAAGAATGGCATACAGGAGAACAAGGACAATTCTTTACTCTAGACGGTAGTGAGAATTTGGGTGTGACTGATATGTTTGTGGATGATGGATTTGATATTGTGCATAAACACGGTAAAGTCCATCTATCAGATTTATCACCAGAAGAAACAGAAACTGCAATACCCCACGGAAGTAAATCACCAAAGAAAACAAAATTAAAACCAGACTTAAAAAAAGGACCATTCAACATAAAAGTCCATGAAGGTACTGAAAGAGGGCATTATGGTTATGTATTTTCTGATAAGATTCCACTTGAGGTGGATAATAAGTTATATGTTCTAGTTAATAAATTAGGAGGACTTACCAGACTAGATATTAAAAACTTTATAGAAAATACAAATAAAGAAGCTCTTTATGTTTTACAAGGTATGTTAAGGGATTTCCCCTCAACCCTGGAAGAGTTACTATATTACTATGGTAGTTTAGATTCTTTAAGGAAGTCCGACGAATATAAAAGAATAGTTAGTTTGGTTAAACGTATAGGGTCGGGTGAAACACTAACTGAGGAATCAGATGTATTTGGTCAAGGTCTTTTAGACCCTATAGAACCAGAAGAGTTTGAAGGAGATGAGGAAGAGTGGGAAAAAATGTTGGATGATGTTGAAGAGGTACCAGAAAAACCAGAAATATATACTGGTGGTAAAACAGACCCAGAGAAAGGATATGTTGCACCATCCAAAGAAGTAACCAATAACATTTGTGACGTAGAAGGGTTTTGTGATAAACAAGGTCCTATTACCTTTGGACAACTTAAAGCTTTAGTAGAAGAAGCAACTAAAAAAAGAATTGGAGCGGATATTGGGAGAGGTATATTTAAAAGTGTTTGGAGAATAGCACCATTCTTTCTACCTCAAATCCTATTAGCTGCAGTTGGGGTTACAGTAACCAGGGCTTTTAATAAGATTATTACACCCGCTCTTACGGATACACAAGGTTATAAATCATGGTGGGGTAAAGCAGTTCTTAAAGCAATGGATGTTGCTGAAGGAGATTATATACCAGATGTTGCATTAGGTGATGACCCATTAAGTAAAGTATTTTTTATCTCAGATGGGTTGATGTCTATGATTAAAGACAAATACAAACTTAAATTTGCAAGATATGTGGCAAATTATGCCGCTACTAGACCAGACGACGAACCAGTTCCTGAATGGTTTGTTGAGAATCTACTTAGAGACTATCTAAATCAAAAGTTCTTATTAAATCCCCCTTTACCAGTTAAACTAGATATTGAGAAAGGGAATAAAGTTGAGGTAGAAGAGAATCAACTAGACCTGGATGACAAACACCCCAATAGAAAAGGACAAGGTAGTGGTAAATCTAAAACAGATTCTAACACTTTTGAACCACCAGGGGATGACTTCACTAAACCACTAGATAAACATAGGGTAGCAAAACATAGAGAATTTGTTCCAGAACCAGATGAACACTCTAAAGGTGGTATTGTAGAAGATGCTTGGGCTGAACAAAGATTACAACAAACAGTTAATAATTACATAGATAGTGAGTATGAGTTGGGGTTGACAGAGATTGGAAGACCCTTCTTTACATCAGTTAGAAATGGGGAAATTTTATTACCACGCCAAATTATAGAAGATATAAATAAATTATTTACGAGAGATTATCCTGAAGCTGCACTAACTTATTTAAGGTACTTAGAAAGTAAAAAGGAAGAAGGTTTTGAATTTCCATTTTTAGTGGAACAAAGAAGAGAGTCAGAGTGGACATCTCAACTAGATACTTCTTTCAGGAGATTACACAGAGATAGAGTAAACGATGATAAATTACAAATACCACCTGCAACATTTGTAAGTTACTTAAACAAGTACCATAGAAATGAATTACTTAAACAACTAGAAGGAACGTTAGGTTGTGTAGAGTATAATTGTTATGAGGGATGGAAAAACGACTCAGACGCATTTGATACTGGTTTAGAATTAGAAGATTCTAAAGATGATACGGCACAAGAATATTGTATTGATTGTAGTACAGAATATGAGGATTTATTGGGTGAGTTAGATAAAGAATTAGTGAAGTTAGGTTTTATCCAAGGACATGGTCCACACGACACATTACAAAAACCATTTCCATTCACATATAACGATTGGTTGGAAGGTTTAATAAAAGAACTAAACCCAAGATTTTATATTAATGACATGGATGATTTATCTTATGCACAGGAAATAAAATCAATAAACGAACAAAAAGAAAATAACCTAAATCCTGATGTAGAAGAAGGAGACGTTGTAGAATTAATTCACATGGATGACCCTTGGGGAATATCACCAATGACAAGAGGTGTAGTTATGGGATTTGAAGATATGGGACCTATGGGTGAAAAGATTTTAGTTAACTGGATTGTCTATAACCCAGATAATGATGGAGAGACGTTTAGAAGTCTACCTTTAATAAAAGACGTAGATTACTGGAGGTTAGTAAACCCATTAACCGAACACATGTTACCTAACGATGGGGATAAATCAGACCTAGACCTAGAAAGATTTGGGAACGTATTGGTTAGAGCATACTTTACTTATGGTGGAGGATGGGGACAACCACCAAAAAGGTTTGTTGTCTATATGACACCATCCGGTACGGTAAAAGGAGTTTCCCTTAACCAAGGAATGACAAATAGAGAAGTCCCATTCAAAGAAGGTGATAAAGTTAATTTAGGTGATTTAATTAGGTTTGAGAAAAATAGTAAGTTTGACTTACAAATGAAAGGAAGAATAAGAGAAAGTGTAATTAAAGAACAAATTAATAGATACGACCTTACTAAGATGACACCAGCTTTATGGAAGGTACTTAAAATGGTTGACAAATTATTAAATGGTAAGTGGAGTCTTAGAGAATTTAAAAATGTAGCATACAGATACTTTGATATGAAAAACCATATTGGTGAATTGTATCTTATTTTAACATATAACAATCCAGACATTCATGAATTAATTACAACCGCAGATTGGGAAGATATAAAAATACCAAATTTTTATGAAACAGAACTACAACATTATGGTAATGAAAGCGAAGAAACTCAACAGGATGACTGTGTAGACGGAGTTGCTGAAAACACAGGTAATGAATGTGAATGTAGTGAATACGAACAAGGTTATTTGACCAGAGTAGATAAAGAAGGTGAAGAATGGGATGAATTAGTTAATTGTGAAGAATTAGATGATGAAGAAGAATTACAAGCAGCATTTGGTATTTCTTCTACTTATGATTGTCCATGTGAAGAATATTATGAAGAAGAGTATACTGTGTATTGGAATCCTATTGTAGAGAAAACCATCCTATCCACAAGACCCATACTAGAGATTATGGGGCAAGATAGTTGGGATGAGGTTAGTATTGCAGATTTAGGGTATGATGATAGTTATGATTATTTACTAACACATGATGAGGTAGATGATGATAACTTTGACGAAGCAACCCAATGGGATTATTTTGATGATAGAAGTTATGAATACATTGATTCAGATGATGATTATCAAACTGATGGTGGTGAGGAGATGGAGAGAATCAATCAAACTTTATATGGGCCATCTAAAACTATAACAGAACAAGAACAATTAAATTTATTTCCAACAGGACAATTTCATTTTCCAGAAGGTCTATTGGATGATGAAGAAAAACAATATGTAAAAGATGAGTTACCAGACAACATAGTAAAAACTATTTTTAATCATTGGGACAAAAAAGGTATAGACTTTAGCATTCTCAAAATGTTAGGTATAGATACAAGAGGTGCCAGTCTCTTAGTAACTATGTTATTAAAAAGATACATACAGTTTACCACACAACCTATAACCGGAACAGTTACATGGGATTGTGATGATTTAGCAAATTTATTTAATAAAGACAATAGAGATTATGATATGGAGTACATAGAAGAATATCTATGTGGTAAAGAGTCATTTTGGGATTATGATGATTGGTACAATTATGATTTTGAAGATTGGATGGTTGATGAAATAGATAATGACAATATAATGAAAATAGGGGAGATATTAGGTGTAGATAATTGGGGTCCAGTAGAAAACATTTTAAAACATAACCCACAAAATGAAGAACAAGAAAAAATATTAGAAGAAAAAGAAGAGGAGGTAGATGAAATTAGAATGTATCTAACATCTGCATACAATGATGAAAGTGAGTATGGTGTTAAGAATGCAATGGCTGAGGATATAATAAATAAAATAACTGATTATTTTGAAGAAGGTAACTTAGTAACAACAGATGATGATAGAAAACAGTGGCAAATTGAATATGATTTAAAAGATTTATTGGTGGACAAATGGGATAACACAGAATATTTTGAGTATACGGACTATGATGGGAATACCTTGGAGAGTCTTATGATGGATACTGGTTTGGATTATTTAAATACACAACACTTAGCTGATATAATACTGAAAAGTTATTATGACATGGAAGATGGTGTTAGTAAAGTTGGAGATGAATTAGAAGCTGAAACAAAATTCTTTGATGGGTATTGGTCACCAACTATAGATATCAACCAACACCTACAGGATAGACTAGGAGAACTAACTTACCAACCAGAACCAATACAAGAACAAAGTGCTGATAGTCCAGGGGACAACATAACTGATGAGAGAGAAGATGGTGATTTAGATAACACCCCATTCACCAAACTAGATGTTAATATTATGAATCGTTTGGCAAAAATGTTCCCTAGAGATGAGATAAGAAGTATTTGGGAAGAAGCAGAAGAAAATCTATCATCTGATATACATACAAAGTTTATTAATTTTATAAAATTATTTGGTGAAGACACACATGAAAGAGAAGATTGGGCTAGAGCAACACGATTTGCAAAATGGGCAGATGATAATTGGAATGAAGCTGAAAATGCAAAACAAATAGAGTTAGGTGTCCCTAAAGATACTACAATTTCAGACTTAGACTTTGGATTGGTCACACAACCAGTTAAAGAATGGCCAAGTTTATACAGTATAGAAGGTAATGAATCTTATTGGGTAAAAGAGTGGAGATATGGCTCTGGTGATTTTGCGGGTTATGGTGAGGACGATGCACTACAAAAGGCAGAACAATCCTGGTTTGAATATGATATTGATATGGAATACGGAGACCAGGGAGATACAGATGACCACGATTTAAATGTTGATAACCCTGAATGGTTAAAAAGTTTAAAGGAGTCTAGAATAACAGGTTTATTATTTGAAACAGGTATGTTAAAAGAAATGCAATTTGATAAGAATGAAATACTAAAATTAGCAAAGAATACAAAAGGTGGTTTAACTGGTGGTAGAGGAGACGTATTTAAATACTTAACTCATTTAAGAGAGAGTGGGTTGGTAAACATGTTCCAAGCACCAGATTTTTTATGGTCAGGTAAACAATGGTTAACCAAATGGTTAGACTTAAATTACCCAGAAAGATTAGAAGACCCAGATGAAAACATACAACACCTTTTAGATAATGCAGATAAGGTAAGAGATATCCTAATTATATTATTAATGGATAGAGCAGACAGAGAAGATAGAAAAGCAAATCTTGATAACCTTAATAGAGAGATAAGACCTCTAGCAGTGGACCTAGTTAAAATATGGTCAATTCAACTTGGATAGATTATGAGAACAGATAAACTTAATCCAGACTTAATGATAGGTGATGAAGTTACCGTAATTGATGTAGATAGCAGTTTCGGAACTCTGAATACAGCGGAGCGATTTAAAGACTATGTAGTTACAGCAATTAAACAAAGTAATCAGACCCAAGAGATTTATTATGATGTAAAACCTCTTAATGAAACTGATGAAGAACTTTTAGCTCGGATGTTAGCGGGTGGTGGTATGATAAGAAGAGAAAAACTATACCCAACTGATACATGGATGTTAAGAAAAGGATTTTTAAGAGGAGAACATCTAACTGAATCCATACCAAAACCAGGGTCAAGTAGTGCAGAAGGAATTAAAGATGAGACCTTACCTTACGAAACAAAATACTTAACTTTAGATGAGATTTTAACTACAGTAAAATCTATTCCTTATTATAAAGAAGTGTTAATGGATTTAAGGGATGATAAGGAGGATTGGGCAGTTACACAAACAGTTAAAAGATATGCGGATTACTGGATGGAACATCCAGAATCACTCACGAGTGAAAGTTTTCCACCCATACAAGTAATCGGTGCTGGACTAAAAGATGGTGCACATAGAATATCTACACTTAATGCTTTAGCAAATCATATAGACCCAGATAATCCTTATTGGACAGATGTTAAATTAGAAGTAAGATTCTACCCAACAGAAATAGTAAAAGACATTGGTCCTACATGGGTTGACGGTAAGTTAGTTTATGATACAGATGAAGGGTTACAATCTAAATCAGTTAATGAACATAACCAACCGGAAATTAATCCAGAGTTAGAAGTTGGTGATAAAATACGTGTGGTGAATGTGGATAGGGAGGTAGAGAATAATGCAATAAAATATCATGTCCCATCACCAGAACTAAGACCAGAAAAATTCACATCATATAAAGTAGTAGACAAAGAAAGTAATGGTCATAAATCAAAATATCCTTTCCGATACACATTAGTTCCAACAGATAGATTCGAGGAATATCAAAAAAGCGTGGACCGTGGATATGGAGATTATGAAGGTTATGAAAAACTATTATTCCCTTGGGTACATGACTGGATTATCCACAAAGGTAAAATTAAAAAACAGAGTCAACCAGGACTAAATCCTACGTTAGAAGTTGATGATGTTATAAGAGTAATTGATGTTGATGGTGAACATGCTAGCATGCCAGAAAGATTTGGTATTTATAAAGTAGTAAACGTAGGGTCAAGTTACGATGAGTATTACGAGCTAATACCTCACCCAAGTCCACATCCTCACCCTGAGCGTGTAAAATATTTATACCGAGGTGACACTTGGATTTATGCTAACACACCAATGGCAACTGATGTAGATAGAAAAACAATTAGTGAACAAGTAAACCCAGAAGATTATGGGATTGTAGATGGTGAAAAAAGAGATGCTGAGGCAGCAAAATCTAATACCCCAGGTGCACCAGACCGTTCACCGTTCGCCAAACTAGAAGTTGCGATATTAAAACAACTACATAAAAACTTAGACCGGAGTGAGTTACAGGCAGTAGTTGAGGAAACACCCGGAGATTGGGGTTCAGGTAAAAAGTTTTGGGATGTGATGAAACTATTTGGTATTAATTATACTAGAAATACGGAGGAAGACACT
>Ga0080013_1006479_pt1 | contig 10415 bp, 12 predicted proteins | sample ETNvirenome_6_85_FD_69236 | JGI IMG/M metagenome (GOLD analysis project Ga0080013, IMG submission 69236) | Marine viral communities from the Pacific Ocean - ETNP_6_85 (SPADES assembly) (version 2) | ecosystem: Environmental > Aquatic > Marine > Oceanic | place: Pacific Ocean | collected 2013-06-19
TAGATCTTATAAACTAGGAGGATTATAATCATGGCAAATACAACTTTTAACGGTCCAGTACGATCCGAAAATGGATTTATTGATATCGCTAAAGACTCATTAGGAAATGTTATCACTAACATGAAACTGGAGCAGTATACTGCTACAGTAACTGTTGCTGATGGTGCCACAACTGGAAAAGAAAGTGCAATTGGAATGCCAACAAATTTCATTCCATTAGCATGTGCAGTTGTAGTAACAGTAGCGGCAACAAATGCAGTTAATCTTGACGATGTAGGATCAGATGCGGATACAGACGGTTACTTAGATGGAATCGGAAGTACATGTGCAGTCAATTCTACAGGGTTCAAAGGATTCTGGGTTTTAAACGGTGCATTAGGATTCATTGATTTAGGAGCTGGTGTTGTTGCAACAAGTTCAACACCTGATGAAGTCGAAGTCGTTGTAAGTGGAGACCCAGGAGCTACGGGTGTCACTTTGAAATTGAAATTTTTTGGAATTTCTAGTACTTCGGACACAGCGTAATAAATAAAATTTGTGAGCTCCTTCGGGAGCTCGCATAAATAGGAGAAAATTATGAGTACATATCCAGTGGATATAAAAACATACAATATTACTACCGCTAATACCCATACGGTGTTCAATGGTCCTGCGAGAGTATTAGGATGCAGCTTTACGGTGCCTTCAGATGTGGCAGTCGGAACAATAACTTTTTTAGATGATTCATCAACTATATGGGTTATTAATACACCAGCTACAAATACAACGGATCATAAAGAACCTAAGTTTCACAATGTATTACTTCCGGGAACAGGAATTAAAGCGAACACAAGTTTAAAAGTAACTAACGCAATAGTGACGCACCTAACCGTTTACTATGGGTAGGGTTAGATGGCTAACACTACTTCTCACTCCTATACTTTCGATAAAACTCTTCCGATTGATGAAATCGTAGAAGAAGCTTACGAAAGAATTGGTCTACAAAACGTTTCAGGTTATCAACTCAAAACAGCTAAACGATCTTTAAATCTTTTATTTTCCGAATGGAGTAATAGAGGACTTCATTATTGGGAAATAGCTAATCAAGGTTTTACTTTAGTAGAAGGAACAAGTGTTTATACATCTTATAGATCTCCATCCGATGGGGCTTCAAACGGTTTAACTACTACTTTATCAGCAGGCATTAACGCATCTGTTACAGATATTCCTTTAGCTAGTGTCACGGACATGCCCGGCGCCGATCAAGGTGGGGGCACTATTACGGTTAACTCTGAGACAATTAGGTATACGGGGAAATCTGCAGCAACAGGCGCAGCGAATCTTACTGGAGCTGTTCGTGGATCCAACGGTACAACTGCAGCTACACACTCAAGTGCGGATGCGGTTACACAACATGCTACGGGAATGGATAATATATTAGAAGTTAATTATAGAATTACTTCTACGAGTGTTGATTCTCCCATGACCGAAGTGAGTCGATCCCAGTATCAAGGTTATTCTAATAAAACAGCAAAAGGAACACCTACTTCTTTTTTTATTCAAAGATTTGTTGATCGAACAACCATAACTGTCTATCTCACTCCGGGTGCGGCACAAGATGGAAATAAATTAAATTTATACTATGTACGAAGAATTCAAGACGCAGGGGCTTATGGTAATGCAACTAATGTGCCTTATAGATTTGCTCCATGTATGACAGCAGGGTTAGCATTTTATTTGTCTCAAAAAAATGTCCCTCAAAGATCACAAGAATTAAAACTTTATTATGAGGATGAATTGGCTAGAGCCATTAAAGAGGATGCTGATATTACAAGTACTTATATCGCTCCTAAGGTCTATTATCCTAACGCTTAATTATGACTACTTTTGCTTCAGGAAAACATGCACTTGCTATATCAGATAGATCTGGTTTAGCTTTTCCTTATTTGGAAATGGTGAGAGAATGGAACGGTGCATGGGTACATTTTTCAGAATTTGAACCTAAACAACCCCAATTGGAACCTAAACCTACAAGTGCGGATCCTCAAGCTTTACAAAGAGCAAGACCCGCAAGAGTTGCTTTACCAACACCTACAGTTTTAAATAATAATCCTTTTACAACTGAAGTAGGTACTACCGTCATTGTAAAAGAAAATAGACATCAACGATCCACAGGAGATGCAGTAAGATTTTATCAAGTTAAAGAATCTCTGGGAGGAGTAGCGATTTCTACTTTTGAGTTAAGCACCACTTTAGCTACAACTATCACTGCTACTGATACTTCTATTGTATTAACTGATGGTTCAGAGTTTCCTACATCAGGATATATTGTTATTGAATCTACTAATACAGATCAATCTTCTTTAGCCTATGGAAGAATTACGAGTGAAACAATTGAATATACTGGCCGAAGCACTAATACTTTAACGGGCTGTACACGAGGAACGGCAGCTCCTTCTTATGGAAATACTCCAGTTTCAACAACAGCAGTGGCCCATACTTCCGGGGAAAAAATTTATGGATCTTATATCATTACAAAAATTGATAGTACTATTCCTTATGCAGGACAACCAACAACATTACCTGTAAGCAACACTTTTAGTTTTACTTTAGCAAACGCTGCGAGTAGTGTAGCAACAGGAGGAGGATTTTTCGTTTTCGGTGGACCCGTAAACGATAGACCGTAATTATGGCTGCATATACACTTGAAGCATTAGAATCTGATATTAGAAGTTACACTGAAGTAGACAGTAATGTTTTGACTGGTGCTCTTCTAGGCAGATTTATAGGAAATGTAGAAAATAAAATTTTATATGATCTTCCTATGGATTCCGATAGAGAATCAGCTACGGGAAATTTTGCCGTAGACGACAATACTATTAATGCCCCAGCAGGATGTCTTTTTGTTAGAGCGGTAGAAGTATTTGATTCCACTTCAGCGGTGACAGGTAATTCAGTTTTTTTACAGAAGAAGGATCAAACTTATTTAAGAGAATATGTAGCAAAATTAACAGGACCCGCAGGAGGTCTTACGGCTCAAGATGTGACAGGCCAACCTAAGTATTATGCGATGTTTGGAGGAGCCACAGGATTAACTGATTCTACTTCAGGAGGGCTTCTTTTAGCTCCTACCCCCGATACGACTTATGCTTTTAGAATATATTATAATGCACAACCTACGAGTCTAGTGACCAATACCTCTGGGACTTATATCAGCAGATACTTTCCTAATGGCCTTTTATATGGCTGTTTAGCAGAGGCTTTTGGATATTTAAAAGGTCCGATGGACATGTTGACACTTTACGAAAACAAGTATAAACAAGAAGTACAGAAGTTTGCAGGAGCGCAACTTGGAAGAAGAAGACGAGACGATTACACTGATGGTACGATTCGTATCCCAGTAAAATCCCCGTCACCGTAATTTAGGAGATAAACATGGCAATAACATCAGCGATTTGTAATAGTTTCAAACAAGAAATTTTAGAAGCCGAACATAATTTTTCATCTAGTGGTGGAAATACTTTTAATCTAGCATTGTATGATAGTGATGCGACTTTAAATAAATCTACAACTGCTTATACAACTTCAGAAGAATTAGCGACTACTGGTGGCTATACAGCAAAAGGAAAAGCACTTACAAGTGTAACTCCTACTCTGGATAGTGACACAGCAGTTTGTGATTTTTCTAATGTTAGTTGGACATCTGCTTCTTTTACTGCACGAGGTTGTTTAATTTTTAATGATTCGCATTCAAGTGACGCTTCCGTCTGTGCCATTGATTTTGGTGGAGACAAAACAGTTACGAGTGGAACTTTCACAGTAGAGTTTCCAGCAGCAGCCGCATCAACAGCAATCATACAAATAGCATAAGGAGTCCTTCCTTATGGCTAACACTTGGAATCAAGCCTTAACTACCTGGGGACAAAATGCCTGGGGTGAACAAGCTGATGTCAATCTTACATTAACAGGACTCTCTGCAACTACAACAGTAGGAACAGTAACCGCTTCTATGTATCCTGGCTGGGGTACTTTAAACTGGGGTGAAAATGGGTGGGGATCTGTTGACGAAGGAATTGTTAGACCAAGTGGAGTTTCAGCAACTACAAGTGTAGGAGCAATTACACCAGCAGATGTCATGGGACTTACAGGAGTTTCAGCTACTACATCTTTAGGAACCGTTACAGCGGTTGCAGATGTAACAGTCTCTTTAACAGGAGTTTCTGCAACTACTGCCGATGGTTCATTAAATGTAGAAATCGGAGTTCCTTTAACAGGAGTTTCAGCTACTACATCTTTAGGAACCGTTACTGCTGTTGCTGATGTAACAGCTTCTTTAACAGGAGTTTCAGCAACAACTGCTCTTGGGGATATTACAGTTACCTCTAATCCAACGGTTCAGCCTGCCGGAGTTTCAGCAACAACCAGCGTAGGAGCTTTAGATCCAGCTGATGTGATGGGATTAACAGGAGTTTCAGCTACAACAGCTGTAGGTTCTCCTGGTTTAGTAATCGATGTTACTGCGTCCTTGACTGGACAGTCAGCAATCATTAGTTTAGGGATAGTTTCTCCTTTACATTATAAAGATGACACCATTACTGGGTCCACGTCCTATACAAGTGTTGACATCACAGGCTCTACGTCATATACAATAGATGAGCACGCGGCTTAACGGGATAAATTATGGCTTCAAATTATACAAATCTAGGCGTCCAACTCATGACTACCGGCGAGAAGGCTGGTACGTGGGGGACTCTCACTAACACAAACTGGAACATCATTGAACAAATTCAAGGTGGTTATGCTACTCAAGCATTAACCAGTGGAGGAACAGTCACTCTAGTCAAATCAGATGGCTCTACAGGCGCTGTTATGGCTACAAGAATTTGGAAATTAACAGGTGCTCTTTCTGATAATGCCATTGTAACTGTACCAGACAGCATTGAAAACTGGTGGATCATTAATAATGCTTCTACTAATGCTTATACTGTTCAAGTTAAAACAGTTAGTGGAACAGGCATTACATGGGCAACTACAGACAAAGGAACAAAATTACTTTATACCGATGGTACCAACGTTATTGATGCCAGCTCAGGTTTTGGAGAAGTAACTCTTACAGGAACAGAAACTTTAACAAACAAAACTTTAACTTCACCCGCTATTGGAACTTCGATTTTAGATACCAATGGACTTCAATTAGCTCTTGTAACAGCTACAGGATCTGCGGTGAATGAATTTACAATCGCGAATGCAGCATCAGGTGCTGGACCTACTTTATCAGCAACAGGGGATAACACTAATGTCCCTATCAATATTACCCCTAAAGGAACTGGAGATGTTTTTATTAACCCTCCTTCTAGCGGATCTTTAGCGATTAAAGGTAATGCTACGAACGCAGGGATATTAAAAATATTTGAAGATACTGATTTAGGAAGCTATCATACCGGTTTCACAGCAGGAAATTTAACAGAAGATATTGTTTATACTTTACCTTTAGAAGATGCGACAACATCAGGCGATGCTTTAACATCTAATGCTTCAGGAGTTTTATCCTGGACAACGATGTCTGGTGGAACTTCTTGGCAAGCGGTTGATACAACAGGTTTTACAGCAGTAGCAGGTGAAGGATATTTTTGTAATACGACTTCAGCTGCTTTTACAGCTACACTTCCATCTTCTCCTTCTTTAGGAGATGAATGTTCTTTTATTGATTATGCAGGAACGTTTGATACAAATAATTTAACTATCGGTCGTAATTCAGAAAAAATTAATGGAAGCGCAGCTGATTTAACTGTTTCTGTCGAACGAGCAGCTTTTACTTTAGTTTATACGGACGGAACACAGGGCTGGCTATTGAAGGATAAATAATCCATGGCTACTTATAAAGGTATACAGGGCTATACAGTTCAAAAATTATCAGAGGATCCTACGGCAGCAGATGTCGAAGGACAACTTTTTTATAATTCTGGTTCAGGAAAATTTAAAATTGGTGCAACAGGCGCAGGAGCCTGGGCTTCAGCAACGGCTTTAAATACAGCAAGAGAATACGCAATGGGATTTGGTACTCAAACAACCGCTGTAACAACCGGAGGAAACCCTAACCTGCAGAACACGGAAACTTATAATGGATCGACATGGGCAGAAGCAGGGGACCTGCAAGTGGGTGGAATATATGCAGCATCTTTTGGAACATCAACAGCTGCTGTACTTGCTGGTGGAGAGAGACCAGGGATAGTATCTATAGTAGAGTCTTGGGATGGAACAAGTTGGTCAGAAGTAAATAATCTACCTGCCAATGTTGCCAAATCATGCGGTATCGGAATTCAAACTGCGGGCCTATCAATGAGTCAAAGTACTCCTACACCACTAGGAACAAATGTAGATACATGGGATGGAACTTGTTGGACTGAAGGAACAGCTTTGAATAGTAAACACGCGGATGGTGCTGGAGCCGGAACTCAAACATTAGCTTTAGTAACTGGAGGGGAAGCACCTGGAACTGTTGGTACGACCGAAAAATGGGATGGAAGTACATGGACAGAAGTTAATAATTTAAATACTGCCCGTTATGGAGTGAGGGGACAAGGAACTAATACTTTAGCTTTAGTTTACGGTGGCACAACGGGATCAAATACAGCCGTAACAGAATCTTGGGATGGAACGTCTTGGACAGAAGTAGCTGACCTGGCAACAGCAAGACAAGTTGTAGCCCCGTCACAGAATGGTACTGCTGCTGCAGCTATGGCAGCTGGAGGAAATGTTCCTCCTAGCACAACTGCCGCAGAAGAATGGAACGATCCCACGTACACAATCAAAACCGTGACAGTGAGTTAATAATGAGATATAAGAAATTTTAAAATAAGGAGGAAACTATGGCAAACACATATTGTACAGCAACTAACACAGGGAAAGGATTCTTTACGCATGGAGATCGTAATGATTTCTATCTGTCTGGTCATGCTGGCGATGTTTGGGTTGTAGGCAATAACGCTGCAGGCGTATCCTGGATCAACAGAGTAAGTGGTACTGCTAAGACAAAAGCAGAAGCACAAGCTATTGTTGACGGGAAAATAGATGAAGCTATTGTAGCTTGGAATGCTCTATCTGCAGAAGAAAAAGCCAGACAATCAGAACCCGTAAAATATACATTACCGTAGGAATTAACTATGGCTGAATACAAAGGCATAAAAGGTTTCAAGGTACAGAGCCTAGCTTCTGATCCTTCTCCTCTTAACGTAGGACAAATTTGGTACAATACAACAGGAAACGCTTTAAAATATACCGCTAACTTAGGAGCCTGGGCTTCAGGAGGAGCTGTTCCAGTTGGAGTAACCGCGGGTTTAGTTTCCGCTGGAAGTGCAACGGCTGCTTTAATGGGAGCTGGACTAGCTTCAGATCCTGATGGAGGTTATAAAAAAATATCTTATGAATATAATGGTGTTGCATGGGGATCTCCCGTTAGTATGAATAGAAATGTAGGTGCCTATACTCAAGGAGCCGGAACACAAACCGCTGCTATTAGTGGAGGTTGGTATCAAGCTTCTGACCCTGCAGGAGTTCAAAGTAGTGCGGAGACTTACGATGGTTCTACATGGACTACAGTTAATAGTTGTATTAATGCTTTAGGAATGCGATCACATTCTGGAACCACAGGAGCACTTGTTGCAGCGGGTGGATTTAATGTGACACCCTCTCCTCCAGTAGCTAACGTCGAAGACTGGGATGGTACATCTTGGTCAGAAGTAAATGATTTAAATACAGCACGAAGGACTCCGGTACAACATAATGGAACCGCAACTGCAGCTTTATGTATTGGTGGGACTCCCGACTCAGCAGCAGTAGAACAATATGATGGAACATCATGGACTACCTTAGCAGCGTCCTTAAATACAGCTCGTGGAGGGCCCGGAGGAGCTGGAAATACTACCTTAGCCATAGTTTATGGAGGAACACCAGGGGCCATGACTGTTACTGAATCTTGGGATGGAACTTCGTGGACAGAATTAGCAGATTTAAGTACCGGAACAGCTGAGGGAGGAGCCGCAGGCTCAACAACCAGTAATGATTCCGCTTTAGCCATTAGTGGTGGAGCAGGAGCAGCAACGGCAGTTACTGCCACAGAAGAATGGAGTTATGCAGATACAGTTAAAACGGTGACGGTGAGCTAATGGCAACATATTCAACAATAAAAGGTTTTAATGTACAGACACTTTCGAGTGATCCGTTAATATCTCTACCAGGAGGGGGCTCATGGGCATCAGGTGGAGCTCTTAATACGGGTAGATATAATGCTGCTGGTGCAGGAACTTCTTCAGCAACGATACTAGCGGGAGGATATTCAACTCCTCCGGGTACAAGACACACTCAGACTGAAATTTATAATGGAACTGCGTGGACTGAAGTGGCTGATCTAGCCACTGGTAAAAACAGTTTACCAGGAATTGGAACTACAACAGCTGCAATAGTTGCGGGAGGAGCAGCTTTACCCGGTTATACTATTGTAGGTACTACAGAAAAATGGGATGGAACATCGTGGACAGAAGTAGCCGATTTAAATACCGTTCGAGATCAACATGGTGGATCAGCTAATGGAACGATTACCGCAGGACTTGTTTGGGGAGGATATTATACAGCAAATTTAGCTCTTGTTGAATCTTGGAATGGAACTTCTTGGACAGAAGTAGCAGATCTTAATGCGACTCTAATAACGGGTGCTGCTACTGGAACTCAAACAGCTTCTTTTGCAGCTGGAGGAACTTATGGCGGAGCCGAAGATAGTGTTAATGTACAGCTTTGGAATGGTACAAGTTGGAGTGCAACAACAAGTTTAACTACAGGTCGTAGTCAAATGGGGGCTGCAGGAACAACTAGCGCAGGACTAGTCTTTGGCGGATCAGGATATGTTGCGAATACTGAAGACTTTAATGGATCAGTTTGGACTGAAGATGCTGATCTGGCACAAGCTAAAGCTCTGTATAATTCAGGAGCAGGAACTACTGCAACAGCGGCTATTGCTCCAGGTGGACAAGGTCCGGGAGTGACAACTCAAAATGAAGTATGGACAGCTCCGGCAATCGCGAGCGTCGCTCAAGAAGGACAGGTCTGGTACAATTCTTCTAGCAATGTTTTAAAAGGATATAAGCTTACTCCCGGCACAGGAGCATGGTCATCCGGAGGCGCTTTAAACACAGCCGTCACCTATGCATGTTCCGCGGGTACAAGTAATTCAGCAGTTATAAACTTTGGGGGAAACACTGGACCAACAACTGAAAACAAAAATGAATCTTACAATGGAACTAGCTGGACTGAAGTTAATGATATGACAACGGCTCGACATAGTTTTATGGGAGCGGGCACTTCTACAGCCGCACTGGCTTCAGGAGGATATACAGGAACCGTTTACACGGCTAACTCAGAAGATTGGGATGGTACGTCCTGGACGGAAGGAAATAACATGACCTCCAATTATGGATACGGAGCCGGCTCTGGAACAACAACCGCTGCTTTCGTTTGTGGAGGATTGAATCCTCCTCCAACTATAATTGCTACCACTTTAGAATGGAATGGTACTTCATGGAGCGCGGGGGGAAGTCTAGGTAATTCAAGAGAATCCAACCGAGCAGTGGGAACCTTAACAGCAGGAATGACTTGTGGAGGAGATGCTCCAGGTGTCACAGCCGATACCGAAACATATGATGGAACGTCTTGGACAGAAGTAAATAATTTAAATACCGCTAAAACACAACATAATGCATCGGGTACGCAAACTTCAGCCGTAGCTTATGCCGGAATACCCTATCCCAGCGCCTCCGCTACGACAGAAGAATATGATGGTACAAGTTGGACTGAAGTAGCTGATTTAGCAACTGGAAGATATGGAGTGAGCGCAGGGTCTACAAGCCAGACGAATAATATAGCTGCTTTATGTATTAGTGGCTCGGTTCCTCCACCTAGAGTTACAACCGTTGAAGAATGGAATATTCCACAACCAATTGAAATTAAAACCTTTACAGCATCATAACCCTTGCATATGATTTAAAAATATGCTATATTGGAGAAAGAATGAATAAAGGAAAACGTAATATCCAACAGCACGCCGATAAGGAAGTTAAACACCTTATGGTTTTGCTTGATAAGTCTCAGGCCTCTGAATTTAAAAAGATGGTTCCTGAACTTCAGGATACTTGGGTTAAGAAACAAATGTTTAGAACGGAAACGGAAATGCGTTTCTCGGTTCTATCCGATAATAAATATGGAACGAATGCTGCGAAGTATTGGCAATCGGTCCGTGAACAAAATACCCATTTTGAAAATCTCATGCATCTTTCTTTTGATTATCGAAAGAATGATGTTGAAATTGAAAAATTAGAACACAAAATTAAAACAGATAAAGATAAGTTTGAAAGAAAAATGGATCAAATTGAACTTGAAGAAAAACT
>Ga0080013_1006480_pt1 | contig 10413 bp, 15 predicted proteins | sample ETNvirenome_6_85_FD_69236 | JGI IMG/M metagenome (GOLD analysis project Ga0080013, IMG submission 69236) | Marine viral communities from the Pacific Ocean - ETNP_6_85 (SPADES assembly) (version 2) | ecosystem: Environmental > Aquatic > Marine > Oceanic | place: Pacific Ocean | collected 2013-06-19
CCCAGGCGGTGTAAACGTTAATCATTATTTCAATGATACCGATGCTTGGTTCATACGCACAGATGTTGCTGATGGAATGAAACATTTCCAACGTCGTCCATTACAATTCGCAATTGATAATGACTTCGACACTGAAAATGCTAAGTTCAAAGCAGTTGAGCGTTATTCATTTGGTTGGACAGACCCAAGAGGCGTTTACGGCTCACCTGGTGCTTAAGACCTAAACTGTTAGGTGGGGAAGTACCCTCTTCCCCCCTACTTTTCTTATATTATATAGGAGATATAAAATGGGAGTATCAAGTTATCCTAACGGATGGAAAAATGGAGTTGTCGTAAAAGGCGTTCCATTAGAAATACCTAATCCTGGTAAAGTATTCTGGGTTAATAACTCAGGAGTAATACCTCAGGGTGGTATTGGTGGTTCTGACAGCAATGATGGAACCTATTTAAGACCTTTTAGCACTATAGATGCTGCTATTGGTAAATGTACGGCAAATCGTGGTGATGTTATCTATGTTATGCCTGGACACAGCGAAACTATTACTGCTGATTCTGAAGTAGATTTCGATGTTGCTGGTGTAAGATGTATAGGATTAGGTCACGGCGGTAAAATGGCTCAAATTAATTTTAATGCCACAGCAGCTACTGTTGCAGTAGGTGCTGATGATGTTGTTATTCAAAACATGAGATTTACTGCTGACGTAAGTGCCGTAGTAGATGGTATTGTTGTTGAAGATGGCGTAGATGATGGTGTTATCAGAGATTGTGTATTTGACGTTGTTTTAGCTGCTACAGATGAGTTTGTAGATAGCATTAGTTTTGTAAACGATAATACTCGTTGGTTAGTAGAAGGTTGTACATTTGATATGGCTCTAGGCGGAGCAGCTTCAGCTGTACATATGGACCAAGACACAGACAAATTAACAATTCGTGGAAATGTTATGCGTGGTGACTATTCAATTGGTAATATTATTGGTTCTACTACATTATCTACTAATCTAGATATTGATGGTAACTTACTAGAAAATGGTGATGGCAGTAATTTAAATGCTCAACCATGTATTGACCTTGTTGGCGTTAGTTCAACGGGTACTATTCGTAATAATTATTTAGTTTGTAACTTATCAACTAAAGGAGCTGCAATTGTAGCTGCTAATTGTTTGCTATTTGAGAACTATTATAATGAAGATGTAAGTTCAAGTGGTACTGGTGGTATAATTGGTACAGCATCTGCTGACGACTAATACTAATTAGTCTTGTTTTACTTTTTTGGGGGAGTTATCTCCCCCTATTTTTAAATTAATGGAGATATATAATGGCAGCAAGTTTGACAACAACTAATATTGTTAATGGATCAAAGCGCCTAATAGTACATGGTACAATCTTATCAGATGGCGATGAATTAGCTAACGAAGAAATATATGATTTTTCTGGAGATTCTTTAGCTGTTTCAGCAGCTGGGGTAAAAATAAATCAAGTTTGGTTTAGTAACCCAACTGCAGGTGGTCAGATTTTTGTAGAATTTGTTGGTGGTTCAGCAGATAAATTAGCGTGTGGTTCGGGATTTAATGGTAATGATCATCAAGATTTCAGAGATTTTGGAGGAATACCTAATCACGCAGCTAGTCCTACTGGCGATATTTCAATAACTACCAAGGGATTTGATAATCTTGATCAAGCTGTAGTTATTTTAGATATTTCTAGAACTTAATTAACAAATGAGTTTTGGTAAGAAAACTAGGAATCCTGGTTGGCAACCTGGAAATCATTGGGTTAAATGTGATGTATGTGATTTCGTATACCGAGATTCAGAGATGTTTGAGCGTTGGGATGGAGCAGTTGTATGTAAATATGATTGGGAACCCCGACACTCTCAAGATTTAATTAGAGGAGTTGAAGATAAAATAACTCCTGAAGGATTTATAAGACCCGATGATGATGCAAATGCAGGAATAACAGTTTGTAGAAGCAGAACAGCTAGAGCTGGACAGGCTGAATCTGGATGCGCAAGATCAGGAGATACTTCTTTTACACCAACACCAGTGAGCGGATTATAATATGGCAACAACAAGTTTTGTAGATGGATCAACAGTTATTGTAGCCTCTTGGCTCAATGAAGTTGACGCCCTCGTACACGATATATTTAATGGATTATCAACAACAACTAAAGGTGATGTATTAGCTTCTAATGGAACTAATATTATACCTCTGGCAGTTGGATCAAATAATCAAGTTTTAACAGCAGATTCTTCTGAAGCTACTGGAGTAAAATGGGCTGCAGCAGCCAGTGGAGATGTAGTAGACGATACCACACCTCAATTAGGTGGATTTTTAGATACTAATGAAAAGTTTATCAGCTTATCACAAGGGGATGCTATTGCCTCTGTAGCTGGTGATACAAATATATGGGCTAATGATGATGGTAATACAGTTCATATAACAGGTACTAATGCTATAACTGACTTTGGTACCCCGAAGCGAGCTGGCTGCCATATGTGGTTAATATTTGATGCTGCTGCATCTGTTGTAGATAGTGGCACAATAACGGTAGCTGGTAATACTAATTTTCAAGCTGCTGCTAATGATTTAGCTCTTGTTTACGCATTAACTACTTCTACATTCTTATTTATGCCATTCCCTAATAGTGGGAGTTCTCCCGTAGCTGCTTCTGGTGGCTTGGAAGATGCTGGAGGAAATATTGTAGGAGTTGAAAATCACGTAACAACAGCAGGAAGTTTTACGGTAACTAATGGCAAGAACTTAGTAACTGGTGGACCATTCACAATTGCAAGTTCACACACTGTTACTGTAGGCGCTGGCGAAACATGGACGGTGGTATAATATGAGTACATTAAATGTAGATACACTTCAAGACAAAGCAGGTGCTTTTGAACACGCAAGATTAGTTCAGATTGTTAAAACATCACTAAGTACAAAGTCAACAGGTACTACAGCAGTAGTTGCAGACACAACTCCAATGTTGATAACGGAGGGCGACCAGTACATGACATTAGAAATTACACCAACTCACGCGGATAATATTCTGTATGTTTCTGCTAATATACCAATGTTTGGGTCAGGTAACGCAACAGATATTGCTCATTCTTTATTTAATACCGACATTCATTCGACAAACGCTCTTGCTACCACAGACTTTTATCTGGCAAACCATAGTAATGCATGTGGTACAGCCCATTTGACATACGATTGTCTAGCGTCAGACGCAAACGGAACTTCCGCCACAACATTTAGAATGCGAGCAGGAGGGGTTGCTGGAACTTATACTATCTGCGGTTATGCAAATTCAGCGCAATATAGTACAGGGTCAAGATGCACAATGTATGTTATGGAGGTAAGAGCATGAACGTAAAGGATAGAAATATAACTACTAATAACCCTTTCGCACTTGGTTGGAAATATCCTAATGTTGGTGGTATCTCAACAGTTGATGGAGTTATAACAGAATGGAATGATTCACTACCAGAACTGACACAGGAATTAGTTGATAGCATTGAAGCTGAGTGGACGGCAAGTGAGGGTCATAAAGAAAAACGCAGAGCAGAATATCCTAGTTGGCAAGAACAAATGGACATTCTGTATCACTCTGGTGTAGATGGTTTAAAAACTGAACTTAAAAAGACTAAGGACAAATATCCAAAATGAGTACATTAGTAGTAGAAGCAATTCAAAACGCGGCAGGCAATAAGTTAGAAGCAGTTCAACTTGTATCATCAGGTACTTCCACAGGTGTTGCATCACTTGACCTTGATATTTCTAGTAGTGTTTTTACTCACTGGGATTTATGGATAGATTCAATTACACCCGCTACAGATGGAGCAGTATTAGCTATGCGAGTTTCTATAGATGGTGGAAGTACTTTTAAATCAGGTTCTAGTGATTACTCATGGGGTGGTGCTTACTCTACTATGGCAGGTAGTGGAACAAACCAACATGGCGATGCAGATCATACAGGAATGTCAATATTCGCAGATAATGTTTTAGGAAACGCTACTAACGAGACAAGTAATGCAAGAATAGCTATCTTCAATCCTCGAGATGCAGGGCAATTTTTTAATATTGTTGCAATCGGCACCCATACATTATCATCTGGTTCTAAACAATGGGGAAGTTATTCAGGGCATTATAAACTTAGTACTGATGACGTAACACATATTCAATTAATATTTGAATCTGGCAATATTGCAGATTGTAACCACAGACTTTATGGGTACAAATAGGAGAAATTAAATGACACGTTATAGACAGACTAAAGATGGAAAAATCCCATTTACTCCAGAACAAGAAGCTGCCAGAGATTTAGAGGAACAGGCTTGGGAAGATGGGAAAGATAAAAGACTTGCCAAGCTAAAGATAAGGGAACTAGAGGATGCCGTTACTCAAAGAAGGTTACGCGATGCTGTTTTAGGCACCGATGATGGTTGGTTAGAAGCACAGGAAGCAAAAATTGCAACTGAAAGAGGTAAATTGTAATGGCTAAAGTTACAAACACTGGGGTTCATATTGTAGAGGGAAGTGCTGCTGCTGCTGATACAGGTGGAGAAGGACAAATCTGGGTTAAATCAGATACCCCAAGTTCCTTATACCATACAGATGACGCAGGTACGGACTTTAGAATTAATGGCACTACTGTAAGTGCAGAACAAGCTACTACAAGTGGTACAAGTATTGATTTTACAGGAATACCGCCAGGTGTTAAACGTATTACCTTATTAACACACTCTATGTCTGGTAGTGGAACAGATGAGTTCTTAGTACAATTAGGTGATTCTGATGGTATAGAAAATTCAGGGTATCTTAGCAGATATGGGAGAATTTCTGGTACAAGTGCGGCTACTGAGGGTTCAACTGCGGGGTTTATTATATTCAATGATGCAGCTGCTCTTTTAAATGAAATCGTTATGGATATTTATCTTCAAGACGTAGCTAATAATACTTGGGTTTCATCACACATTATAACTGTTCAAAGCACAACTATTACGGCTTATGGTTCTGGAAGTAAGGCTCTTAGTGGAACATTAGATAGAATTAGATTAACTCACGCTAGTGGTTCAGATACCTTTGATGCAGGTGCGGCATCTATACAATTCAGTTAAGAGGAAAATATAATGGCACATGATGTAACAGAATTAAATGTATCTACTGGTGAGATAATAACCAGAGAGTATATACAAGCAGAAAAGGATGCTATTGCTGCAATGCAGCCTACAACAGATCAAAAGTGGGATAAAATTAGAAGAAAACGAGATGAACTATTACGTGAATGTGATTGGTGGGCTAGTTCAGACTTAACTATGTCTGACGCACAAACGGCTTATAGAAAAGCATTAAGAGACATACCTACTCAGAGTGACGTAGATAATATAACGTGGCCGAGTAAACCTTAATGACTAGTGTGCCTTGGTATGCATATTTATTAATTTTATTCTTACCACTATTAATAAATACTGTGGTAGGTATTTATATACAATTAGTATTAAAACGTATTAATAGACAAGAAGGTAAAGCTCCTTGGACGTATAAGAAAAGTTTATTAAGTGCTATTGTAATAGGTGCACCAATGGGTGCATTAACACAGATGTTATTACAAGAAGCCTTAGCTCGATATGTATATATATCAGATACTAGTCAATGGAACTTAGTTATATTCGCAGCAGTATTTAGTCCTTGGTTAATTATGTCAGGGTATAGCGCTGCTTTATGGTATACAAAGAGAAAGGGACATACTATGTTGTACGAATATTTAAGAATACGACATAAAAAAATAGATTACCCAGATGAGGAAAGCGATTTTACGGTACAACATTACCACAGCTCATCATTAAATGGAAACGATACAAAGGAAGAATAATGGCTACAAGTGGATCAGTTGATTTTTCAATAACAAGAGATAATATAATTACCGAAGCTCTTCAGCTTGTTGGTGTTATTGGTGAGGGAGAAACTCCAAGCACTAATCAAAAATCTGATTGCGCCAGATCTCTTAATATGATGGTTAAATTCTGGATGGCAGAAGGAATGAACTTATTTGTCAATCAGGAAATAGTAATGTTTCCAATCAAAGGGCAAAGACAATATACGTTTGGTGGTTCTTCGGTAGATAATATGGCTAAAGAATCTGAGGTTATTACTACTAAACTAAATGGTAGTGTATCTTCTTCAGCAACCTCACTAACAGTAGATGATACTACTGGTATGGCTGTGGGAGATGTAATAGGTGTAGTAACGGATTCTTCGGGAATACATTTTAGTACTATCACTGCTGTAGGTTCTGCTACAACATTAACTATTGCTGATGCAATAGATGACAATGCATCTGATAATGACAGAGTATACACATATACAAACGCATTTACACAAAAGATTTTAAGTATTAATAATGCTTGGATTCGTACTACAGACGATACTGATATACCTATTGATGTTATATCAAGACAAGAGTATGTTGACTTAAGCAAGAAAACTGAAAGTGGTAGAATAAATCAATTATATTTTGATCCTCAAGTAACTACAGCTAATATGAATGTTTGGCCAGTACCTGATGATTCACATACAAACGATAGAATACATTTATATGTTACGAGATCATATGAAGACTTTGATGGAGTAACTAATGAAAGTGAACCTGATTTTCCTCAAGAGTGGTATTTACCATTATGTTGGGGATTAGCTGTTGTTATAGCTCCTAAATATGGAGTAACTGCTACTAAATATCAGGAACTAATTGCAATATCTTCTTCATTAAAGCAACAATGTGATGATTGGTCAACGGAGAAGGAATCATTATTTTTACTTCCAGCAGATAGACAAGGAACATACCGTAGGTAAATTTTATGGATTCAGTACGAATACCTTTATTTGCACTGCCACAACAAAGGCAATTTAGTACTACAGAAGATCAATGGTTTAAAAACTGTTATCCTGAAGTAATAGCTGGTCCTTCAGATACACCATTTACTTCTATAATTAAAAGACCTGGATTTTCTGATGCTGATACTACAGCCACTGCTGCTGGCAGAGCACTGTATGGTTGGACTCAAGACGGTAAAATTTATGCTGTTGTTGGAAATAAAATATTTAGAGATGGTTCGGCATTAAGTGGTACCTTAGACGATACTACTGGAAGAGTTGATGTAACCGAAGTTAGAGGTGGAACACCAAGACTTGTATTCAGAGTAGCTGATAAAATATGGACAGTTGCTGAAGATGGTACAATGACAAAACAGACTGATGCTGATATACCAACTGGTTTGGTACCAGGTATAGTAAATATAGATGGATTTATTTGTGTAATGAAGGGTTCTACTAATCAAATCTTTCACGCTGATGTAAATGACCCAACTAGTTGGAATGCAAACAGTGTTCTTACTTCTTCATTGGAACCTGATTTAGGCGTTGGAATAGCTAAACATTTAAACTTTGTTGTAGCATTTAACGAGTGGTCTACTGAGTTTTTCTTCAATGCTGGTAATGCATCAGGAGCAACTCTAAGCCCAGTAGAAGGTATAGCAATTCGTTATGGTTGTGCAAACGGAGATACTATTTTCTCTGGGGAGAATACAATAGTATGGCTGGCGCAGGGACGTACTGGTGGTAAATCTATTATGATGCTTGAAGGAAATGATTTAAAAACTATTAGTTCTAAGCCTATAGAACGTTTAATTGATGAAGAAGCCAACGGCGGTGGAAATGGTATAGCAGATGCTTATGCATATGGTATGAGAATTGATGGACATCAGTTTTATATATTAACTCTTAAAAATACTGCTAAAACTTTAGTGTGTGATCTAAGAGATGGAACTTGGCACCAATGGACTTCTTTTGACGGAACTACTGAAACTTATTTTACTGGTGTAGATTTTTGTGAAGATGCGGACAAGAAATTTCTATTAGATGAAGATAACGGTAAAATATATAATATGGATGTTGATATTCACCAAGATTCAACAAATGATATTAAAGTAGAGATGTTAACTAATAGAGTAGATTTTTTATCAACTAAACCCAAATTCTTATATAGGCTTGGTTTAATTGGAGATATACAATCTTCATCTTCTACAATAACTATAGATTGGTCAGATGATGATTATAATAATTATGCAACATCTCGAACTGTTGATATGTCGAATACTTTTCCTAGATTGGTATCTTTGGGAAGATTTCATAGAAGAGCATTTAGATTAAGACATACAGCAAATACTCCTCTTAGATTAGAAGCTTTGGAGATGGGAGTAGAACAAGGTAAATATGCTGAGGGAAGTTCCTAATGGCTTTAGGTCCTCCACCTCTGCACACACCAATTACTTCTCCTTTGTGGAAGAGATACTTTGAAAGGCTAAGTAACCAATTGGGGGGAGCACAGCAGGGTCAGTTGGGTTACTTTAATGGATTAAATTTTACTGGTTCTAATATTACATCAATAGCAACTCGTACTCATAATAGTTTACAGACGCATCAAGGTGGAAGTAGTGGGGAGAGATACCACTTAACTGCTGCACAACACACTGGGGTTACTGCCGGGGGAAATTTTACTAAATCAGTAACTGATTCTATAACCGCTGGGGCTACACAAACTCAAGCTGGAGCAACAGCTTTAACTAAAGATATAAATAGAGTAACAACAGTTGGTACTGATAATGATGGAGTTAAGCTACCAACAGCATCAGCTGGATTAGAAATTTTAATTATAAATGCTGACGCTGGTCAAGATATACAAATATGGCCCAACACTGGAGATGCTATAAATGGTGGTTCAGCAAATGCGGTAGACTCTAGCGCACTTGGAGAAGGAGCAACAAGAAGATATATAGCAATGGATGCAACTAATTGGTATACAGTATAAAATGGAAATGACAATAAATGATATTATTCCTAAGAGTCATATGGATGCTAGAAATCTATGGAATGGAATATATAAAACTTCTCATTTTTGGGATGACTTAATAGATAAAGATCATAAGAGTGAGTATGTTCATGATGTTTTGTGGTTTTTATTGGCTGAATTACCAGTTAATGCTTTTTATGTTAAGCATTTTGGCATACTACAGCCAGCTATTACCCATGCTTGTATGACCTATATAGTATCTACTAAATTAGAAAAAAATAAAGAAAGACTGGATATAGCTCATGTATTAAGATATGAATTAGGAGCAGTATTATTACAAATTGCTTTAATTATTCACGGAAAGCAATTCATAATGGATTATGGAGATAAGATTTATAAATTAATTCTTATGGAGGATAGTCTTGAAGATTACATTAAAGAACAGGAAAATAAATCATGATTTTTAATTATTGGAAAAACGTAATGGGGTTTGCTTTTGCACCCTTATATATAAGTGGTGGAGCAGCTAAAACAGTTGCTAATGTAGCACTACCAGCAATAGGATTTGCTGTTGCTGGACCAATTGGTGCTGCAGCTGGGGGCGCACTAGCAGGGGGCGCTACTGGCGGTGGAATAAAGGGAATGGTCATTGGTGGAATTACTGGCTATGCTGGTGGAAAATTAGCTGCCGGTGGTTTTGGATCCGGCGGTCTTAGTGGAATAGGTCAAAGTGTTAAGAGTGGCCTAAGTAATGTAGCTAATTTCTTTGGTGGACCTGGTGCATATAACGCCGCAAGTAATTTTACTGGTGCAAACATGGTCAGAAGTTTGGGCGGAACAGTAGGCGCTGGATCATTTGCCGGAGGATCTAGTTTACAACATTTATCTTCTGCGGCAAGAGGAATATCATCAGCTAACGCAGCTTCTTTCGGAGTTCCAACTAGTACTTACGCTGGTTCAGGAACCCTTGAGGCATTAACTAGCCCATTATCTAATGTAACAACAATTGGTGGGGGCGGAAGAGAAGCTCAATGGAAAAAATATCTTGAAGCAACTCAACAACCTGTCACACAAGCAGCAGCAGAAACAGTTACCGCTCCTAATCTTAAAACTGGATTATCATATAATAGAGAGGGTCTAGGTGACTTTTTGGTTTCAGCTACTGGTCAATATCAAGATGAATTAGCTTCACAACAATTGGATGCGTTAAGACAAGCATCAGGAGATTTTAGATCCGAATTTTCTCAGCACTATGCTGCTGAAGCTAAGAAACATCAGGATGCTTTGGCTAGAGGAGAATTACCTGAAACATATAATGCTGCGTTATCAAGAACAGCAGATGAAATTACTAGAAGACTCGTAGCTCAAGGACACAATCCAGCGGAATCAGGATTTGGTAGGGATACCTTAGCTAGAGGTTTAGTAGATCTTGAAAGTAAGTTTCTTGCAAACGAAAGAAGTTATTGGGCTGCTGTTGGTGGTGGTGCAGATACAATGAATGCACAGATGTTAGCATTAGAAGGACAATTGGCTCAAGCACAACAAGCTAACGTGGGAGCTGCCAGAACACA
>Ga0080013_1006483_pt1 | contig 10411 bp, 2 predicted proteins | sample ETNvirenome_6_85_FD_69236 | JGI IMG/M metagenome (GOLD analysis project Ga0080013, IMG submission 69236) | Marine viral communities from the Pacific Ocean - ETNP_6_85 (SPADES assembly) (version 2) | ecosystem: Environmental > Aquatic > Marine > Oceanic | place: Pacific Ocean | collected 2013-06-19
TATATGGAAAAGAAGAGAAAATATTACAAAGGAGTGGCAGCACTAAAACCAAAGAGCTTTAAGGAAGCTTTAAAGATGTAGGATAAAAATGGCCGGATATCTCGGAACCCTGTTTATGGCAAACGTGGGGATGCGATTATTGCTTCCCCCTCAATCAGAATTTAATAAAGCTGCCACTAATTTTGGTTCAATGGTTGGTAAAATTTTAAGAGTACAAAAAAACTATTTTAGTGAAGCTGGGAAAACCAATGTACGTAGTCTCGCTGCAACTTTAAGACAAAGTAGCCAATTATCTAAACAAGAAGGACATAAACGTGCAAAAGATATTACTACTACTTTAGGTAATACTTTAAGTTCCATTGCCAGTATAACCAATAGTAAAATAAAACAGGTAGGGAAAGGAGCCACAAAGCAGTTTGCGATGGCTAACACTTTTAGGAGAAGTGCCGAAAGAACTTATGCACCTAAGATGGATGCAATGTCCTTTGCGAAAAGGTACGCTAAAGACCTTGATATGATGTCAGCGGCAATGGAAAGGGCTGAAGTAAGAGCAGCGAGGATGACTAAACAAATAATAAAGGGAGCTGATGTATTTGGTAACTTTGGTAGTTTTTTAATGGGTACTTTTAGAAACGCATTGGCTGTTAGTGTTACAATGCTAACCACTTTGGCATATAGTATTAAGGGACTGGCTGCGGATTTTGCCGAATTTGAGAAGCAATTGATTAATGCTAATTCGATTTGGCAGGAACAACACGAGGTATTATATAAGATTTCTGACGAAGTAGTTAAGTTTGGAGAAGAATATGGTATCGCATACGACAATGCTAGTCGTGTATTGTATCAGTTTGCTTCTGCGGGTTTGGAAGCAGCGGAAGCCCAAGCTGTTCTAAAAGATGTCCTGATTTTGTCTATGGCTGTACAGGGAGATGCTAATACCATTGGTAAATTGACTGTTCAGACCATTAAAGGTTTTGGATTAGAAATGTCAGAATCGACAGTAATAACTGATAAATTTGCACACGCAATCAATGCTTCTTTAATTGAGTATCAGGATTTGGCTGCTGCTATCAAGTTCGCATTACCTTTCTTTGCTGCTACCAATCAGAATTTAGACCAATTACTAGGTTCTATTCAGATATTGACAGACCGTGCTTTGGAAGCTGGTATTGCAGGTCGTGGTCTACGTCAGGCCTTGGCAGAGTTTGCTGAAGGCGCTGAGGATTCAACCCGAAAAATGCACGAGATGGGTGTGGAAGTGACAGATGCAGAAGGTAATTTCCTTAAGATGACCGAGATTGCCCGGAATTTTGCTAATGTAATAGGAACCGAAGTAGCTAATGATACGGAATTATTGACAGCCCTGATTGATGATTTGAACATACGTGGTGCAACTGCATTCATTCACTTGGTACAGAACGTTGATGAGTTTGAACAGGCTGTAAGGGAATTGGCTAATTCACAAGGTGCTTCTAATAGGATGGCTGAAGTTCAGCAAAATTCTTTGGTGATGCAAATTCAACTATTGAAGAATGCAACCAAGGAAGTGTTTTTCCTTTCTGAGGCTCAGTATGTGGCAAATGGGTATATGAACGCATTTGATTATGAATTAAAACAACTTGTATCTTCCTTTAAGGATATGTTCATTACAGAACTGGCTGATGGTTCCAAAGAACTTACCCAGTTCAGTTATGATATACGTGATACCGTGATAGTATCTTTGCAGGGTTTTAAAGAGATAGTAGATGATTTGGTTCACGGAATGATTCAAATGACCCAGCAGGGATATGGTCTTGCTGATATGGCTCGAACATTGTTTATACCTATCAAAGTAGTAACTACTTTATTTCTGGGATTAGATAGAGTATTAGGTAATATCTCTATGGGTAAGGGTACAGGGGTTTTACTGAAATTTTACTTTTTATCTATGATATTTAATAGTATAGGGGCTGCGGCTATAATGGCTGCTCAGGGAGTAGGTTATTTGGTTAAGGTAATATCAGGAGGAAGTGAGGCTCTTGAAAAACTTATAGGTATAGCTATGATTGCATCGATGTTTTTACCCGGAGGACCAATTCTTAGGGGTGGGTCTATGGTGATGAAAGGTTCGAAAGGAATGAAAGGATTAGGTACGATTGGAAGAAGTACCATTAGTAAACCGGATACGTCTTGGAAGCTTACCCCCGGAAGTTTCTTGGCAAACCAGCACCGAAAGGGGGTACAGAATGTAATACGTGACCCTAAATATAGAGCAGAGGGTAAAAGAGCTTCGGGAAGAGGTACTGGAGTAGACTGGACTGGTATTCAAGAACTTGGTGCTTTCGAAGGTCTTGGTGGAGCAGGAGCGTTTCCTACGATTACTGCTATGGTACCTGCTAGCGCAGCTTGGAGAGGAGGAAGATATATAGGACAGCCAATGTTAACTGGTACAGGACAAATGACAATGACCCATATCGGACGATACGGGGCATATGGTCCCCGAGCACCGGGATGGTCTGGAAGGGCATTACAACATAGACAACTTATCACAGACAAAAAAATGGTACGAGCTTATAATGCAGAGAGGCTAAAAAATGCACCTAGAGATTGGAAACCTAAGAGGTCCTATACAGAAGTGCTATCTCCTGCATTGCAGAGAGGAAGCTCACGCAAGATTGTGATGCCACATCAAACAACAGTGGGGATGTTTGAACAGGGAGCAATGCGTGGACAGCTTGGCGATTGGCGGGGTCAAGAAGGATTTCCTAGTATACTGCACGGAATGATGGGAGGTGCATCAGCACGTCAGAAAGCTGTTATGGATTATTCTGATGAATTTGCGAGATATTGGGGTACGAAGTATTTGCAGGGAGGAGCTTTGGGGGTTGGTACCGGAGCCTACATTTATGGAAATGCAGGAGGAGGTAATAACTATGCTTATGATAGTTATATGGCCCAAATGAGAACCAGTTCCAATTATGGGGCTGGAGGGCAAGATTTATATGTAGAGAACGCTTATATAGAAAGTAATAACTTCCAAGACCTGTTCTATAATTCAGATAATCTAGGAACGTGATAAAATGAAAAGTATAGTACCCCGAAAAAATACATTCTATGTCAAGAAGGCACCCATTGATGATGTCGGTATAATTCCGACCTTTGCTGATGCATATGTGGGGTTAACGACAGAGTACGAAATCAAGAGTAATCCGGACACTTCTTTTTATCTTGTAGAATCTAATACTGCTTCCCCTGATGATTTTATATACGGGGAAGGAAAGATAAAGGAAATGTATCTTCATTTGTATGTCAAGTCTTTAAATCAAATGAATCCTCAGACAGCAAATTGGCTGGATGTTTTTTCTATAAAACCGAATATTGATATTACTGAAGGTAATATGACTATTGCAAGTGGAAATTATGGAGGTACCACTTTATTATATAATAGTTATAATCAAAGCGGTCCTTGGATGATAGAGGATTTTGATGGCACTAATAAATCTTTTATGGATGTGCCTGTTCAAACCAAGAAGATTATGGGAGTAATACCGAGCGGATTGGAAATTAGTTTAGGGAATTTATTAGATATAGCATATTCAACAAATAGAGGCGCTCCTGAAAAGGAATATTCTTGGCATAATCCTTGGAAGAATTTGAAAGAGGAGGTTGGCGCAGTGGTAAATTGGGGTAGTTATTATCTGGGGGCAGCAGAAACTCAGTTCATTGGTTGGATGTCAGAATTGTTAGGTAGAGATGATAGTAGACTTTTGGATATGCTTCAACTGGTAAGAGAGCCTGATGGACTATATAAGGCTGATGTAGCTGGGTCGATTAAGAGTGCAGCCGATTATGGGAAGTCTACGTTTGGGCGTTCAGACGCTTATGCACTTAAATTAGAACCTATTCGAGAATCTGCTGCTTGGTGGAAAGCGAGAGGAGCGGTAGACCAAGCAGGTACATTGATAGGAAGAGGAGCAGGAGGATTAGCTAATGGACAGTCTTATGATGTTCTGGATGAGACCTATGTAGCCCGATGTACGCAAGACAATAGTATCTTTTCTGATACATATGTAGCACCGGATATAAGGGAAATAAAGGACCAGACACAGGAGGGACCGGGTGATACGCAATCTTTCGTTGCATATTCTTATCTGAATCTGGTAAATTCCGAATCCCCTACGGATGGTCTTTCTTTACGAATGAAATGTTTCTGGGAAAATTATAGTGGAGCGGCAGGTAGTGTTTTTGCTGAAGGGATTGATGCGTGGAATACCGCCAATCCTTTTGGTAGGTCTCTTAATGGAAGTCCGGGTGCCATAGTCGGAATAGGTGTACAAGCAATTCCTCAAGTGGTTCACGCTTCTATTTACGGTATTCCTCAACCTACCCCAATTGACATTACTACTTCAGGAACAGGTTTTCCTACTTATGCTCCAGAAATCGAGATAACATTCAAGATAAACCGTATGGATGTGAGTACTTACATAGGAAGTGGTACTGGGAATAATCCACCTACATCAGAAGGTGAACATTTAAGTTTGGATAGAAGTTTTAACATTATATTTAATGATGACGCACCGATGTCTGCTGATTCCGGAGATGCAATAAATAATTTGACTAAAGCTTCGAGATACTGGAGGACTCGCACTGCTTCGGGCAATTATTTTTCACAGGCTAGGCAGATGGCTCCTTGGATTAGTATAGTAAACAAAAGTAATGATGGTAATAATTGCACAGTTTATACCAATGCTGCTATATATAGGCCATCTGAAACTGTACCTGATATTGGAAGTACTGCCAATCCAAAGTTTAATGCCGGGAATTTATTTTATGGCCGGACCGATGAGTATGATGGTATATTAAGTAGAGCTGCAGCTTACACAACTACTATTCCTATGGGAGAATGGGTAGTTATGCGTATCAAACTTAATACGTTCAACGCATCCAGTAATACAGGTATAGGATTTTGCAGCGACCCCGCCTACACAACCAAGGCTACTTGCGAGGCAGCAACAGAGGATTGGACCAGCACCTATCCCAATATTAGTGGAGGTTCAAGTTTAGTCTATTTCCCTACTTTATCTGATGAGAATGGTCAAATGAAATATGCGGTACTGGCTCACGGACAACCTTGGGGTGAAAATCCTTGGGCTCCCACTGCTAGTGGGGGTACAATAACTGGTGTCGGGGTAATGTCTGGGAATGCAGCCCACTACCCTAATATGACTCTATGGGTACAGAATATGAGGTCTATTAATCACGTACCGGATGAGGTTTCAGGTAATTTTTATGATGCTAGCGATATAAATAATGGGTACACTAAAATCGATTCACCAGCAAATGAGGACAAGGCGGTTGATATTCTTATAGATAGTATATCTTTCAATAACTGGGGTCCTATTACAACCAATACTACCATTTGTACTGAGAATGGTATGGGAATGATGACAAAGATACCTGCTGGTAATTTTATGACTCCCGTTAAATATCCGGGTGGTCCTGCTCCAACGGCTCCTTATGAAGGTGCAATTTCTGTACATCCTACAGGCAGTGGTTCAGAGACTGTTGATAATTATTATGGTAAAACGTCTGCTCCGACTGCTAGCTATATGTCATTTGGGTTTGCTTCTTCAGGTACTATTGCTGATGAAACCCCTCATCCATTTTTAATGAACAATTTCAGTGTGGGGAAGGAAGAGACTGCTCAGGGTATCACAATGGTATCAGGAGGGTATTTTACTTCAGGTAATTACTTGGGAACCTTTGGTCAAAATTACCAGAATAACTGGTTCACAAATTTGACAGCGGGAGATGATACTAAAAATTTCCATATCACGGGTGGTACTAATTCTGTAGATAATTTCGTTCAAAAGGGGACGATGGCTATTAGTGGGAACTTTAGTGGTGCTACTGGAGAGTGGGTAAAGACAGGTAATCCGTTGGTAGGGGCTAAAATTATAGCTATAGGAGACGACAAGACCAGCATTGTTGTTGATAAACCAGAGGTGTTTGATATTCCTTTAAATACCCCCCTCTGCATAGAGCTTAATAACACTTCATATGAATATAAATCTGTAGGTTCGGGGTCTATCGGATATTATGATTCTGCTAATCCAGCTAACACAGACCCTCTTATTCAAACTAAAAAGAGAAATGGTAGTACTATTTATCTATCACGACGAGTGTATGAGGATGATGCACGAAGTGAAGCATTTGGGACTTGGAATTTCGATTTCAACCCTGTAAGGAATACAGATAATGTCGGTATGGGTCAGTTTTCACAATGGTGGTGGGGTAATTATAATGCGACCAAAGCTATCATAAGTCCTTATCAATACTGGATAAATTTGGCTATGATAAATATAGAGTCAGATGACGGATGGGGCTCTTGGTTTGGTGATACAGTAGCTAGTGGGAATAAGTCTTTACAGACTCGCACCTATGATGGTATTGTTGCTGTATCGGGAGGAAGTACTGTTGGTACTACCTTTAATGAGTTTTTATTCAATGACGGTATTTATTCAAACAAATGGAACATAGATTTTGTAGGAGGTGCACAGAGTATTGTAAATGTAAATACTGATTTCGGATATGGAGCCTTGGAAAATACAACTGATACAGTACCTGATAGTGATGGAGGAGCAGGTAGGATGGGACGTGATTTTATGTTTGAAGGGAATAATTATATTAATATTGGAAGTTATGCATATACAGTTAATCCTGATTTTAATCAACCTTTTAATTTTTTGGTAAAACCTACCTATATGAACCTCTTTAATTCATTGTATGGGTGTACTGTCTATACGGTAGACGAGACTACTGCTTATTATAGGCCATATGTATTATATGGTATTGAAGACCCACTCCCAACAATTGAGGATTTTATTGTATCCCCCTCTGTGGACATATTAAAGTTAGAAGACCCTGTTATGGTAGGTCAAGTGACCAAATCCAATGCTACTGATTTATTATTTACGTGGTCAGAGGAAGGAGAGGATATCAATTATAGGATGTTATGGGTTGATACCGATTTAGTTTCTAATAAATATCACGGTGCTAGTTTTATAGCTCCATTAAACGAACAAGGTCCAACATCAGCAGGATTTGGTGTGAATTATTATACTAATGCAAGTGATTATCAAGAAGATACTGGTTCTATAGCAATGACAGGTAGTAAATATGCTGATATTGAAGGTGTACAGGGATGGGGAGGTAAGTTCGGAGTTGTAACTACTGACACAATTTCAAGTAGTGCGGGTGTGGATATAGGAAATGGTAGTAATATGACTCATTGTTTTCATCTTAAACCTACTGCATCTGGAACCTTTTTCTGGGCTTCGGGAGCTACTGATGATGTATGGCAGTATATGATTTCTTCATCTAAAGTAAGATGTAATATTGACGACGATGCTGTAACTTTAACTAGTAATACCAGTTACGATTTAAATGGAAAACAACCTTTGGCGGTTATTTTGACTTATGATGCGGGTTTGGATAATAATAATTGGAAATTATATGTGAACGGCAAATTAGAAGATACAGCAGATGATACTACTGCACATACACCTTGGCCTATGACTGTAGGTTTTGGAGCGTTTATAGATAATAGTCATCCCTATTATGGATTTATAGAAGAAGTTTCCTTGCACGGCAAGACTGCTTATGTCTGTGAGAATCCTAATAAATTTGTTTTACCTACTAAACAACTACCAGATATGCGTTCTGCTGGTAATTCTAACAAATATCAGAGTCGTATGTTTTTATTCGATTATCATAATGTGAGGGGAACATCCCCTACTAGCGTATGTAGAAGTTCGCTTGCATCTTGGAAAATAACGGGGATGAGCTGATGGGATTATCGTGGAGCCCATCTTCAGCGGAGGTATATACTACTGTCACAGGTACTTTTACATTTAGCGATAGTGATACAAGTTGGGTATATGTGGATTGGGATGATGGTGAAGATAATTCTTTGGATAATGCGGTTTTCCAATGGGAGAAATTAAAGACTGATTCCAATTCAATAGCATTGGACCATACATACACTAAGGGTGGTACATTCTATCCTGTTGTCAGAACAGTTAATAGTCAGGGTATGATTTCTAAATACTTTTATGAGGATTCTCCATTTGATTCTAGTACTGTCCCTGAACCTAAAGAAGAAGCAGCTACACTTGCTGGAATAACTATTTCTGATGGAAATCCCACTTCGGTAATGCGTATCGAGAACAAGCAAGTTCTGAGTGGTATTGATAATAATATATTTAATGAGGGAAGTAAGGATGTTTATGTGATGATTCCACCCATAATCGGGAGTGGAAATATAATGGTAACTGCCCCTGTGACCTTTAATATTGAGGTAGACGCTATTGTGGAAATGAGTGTATCATATCAAGATGAATCGTTAATTGCTACCACAGAAAGATTTGGGGCAGAAAAATTTATTAGGACAATATCTCAAACTATTTCTTTGAATGATAGTACAGTTGCTAGTCCGGCTGCAGTTCTTCTAGTTGTAGATGCAGATAATGATTATGCTGGTAAGATATCTGAGATTCTAGAAGTAAGACTGACTAATCCTAAGCTTCTCAAGTCTACTATTTTTACTAATGCAATTATCAATGATTATAATAAACTTAAATTGTTTTTAATAGCAAAAGGGAATGATGATTTGTGGTATCCTATTACTTATGTCAGTAATGGGGACCCTATCAAGTCTATAGATGATGTAAAGAGAACTGTAAATTTAGATTTTTCACAAAGTCGGGCAAAGGCATCCAATAAATCTATTTCTTATTATAGATATTCGGATGGTAAGGCCTTTTGGGAACCCAGTTTACAATGGCAAGTAAGTAGTAGTACTCAATTTAATAACAATACGAAGACAGCGGATTCGTTAATTACTGAAAATTATACATACTATACCCGCCCCGGCGGATTATTGGGAAGTGGAGCTACTATTGGGGCTGAATGGGTAATGGGAATTTATAGTGGGAATGCCTTTTCTTATGGTGCGGCACCGTCTGATTTAACCTATATTAGGGACCAGTTTGCATTAAATGAATTTAACCAGTTTTATGACCAGTATCATTTGACACGATTAGAGGCTGTAAGTGATACTACTAAATTCAGTGGTCTTGATACATTCACTAACTTTTATAGGATAAGACCCACTTTAGCTCCTACAGGAGGGGCAGGATATATGCTCACAGGACCTTCACCAGCTGCTAATCAAACATCTATTCATACTTCAGGAGCTTATCTTAATGGTAGTGGAAATGCCATTAATACTGTTAATTGGAATAAAGGTCCATTTACAGATGAAGATGATGAGTCGAGAGCCGCATCCGAATATTTCTTGATGACCAATGAAACCAAGTTTAATAAAATATTTGTCAATGCAACTAATTTGGCGGTAGAAATGGAATCTAATTTGCAGTATAACAGTGGTAGTTCTATCGCTGGAGTTTATTATTTACGAGTTACTAATGATAAATATGATGACCAATTTACACAGAAGGCGGAGTGGGTTCCTCTTAAATTTGAGGATACCACTAAAGTGGAGAAAGAATATCGTAATACTGCCAGTTCCACATACGAAACTAAAAGTAATACGATGAGTAAATCGGGTTATATTCAATTTGATATGCCTTCGGACTGGTCTACTGTACCTACCATCTCTGGTTTAGCTGGTGGATTTTGGGATATTACTGGCGGATTTACTCCGGGTGCTGGGTCGGGAGTTGTTAATGATTATAGTAAGGCTATAGGAGCTACATATAGTGGTACTATGTCGATGACTGGTATTCCTTGGGATATATTTGTTTTTGAGGATGTCACAGGACTTGAATCTTATACAGGTGATGATATCGGTTCTTTTAAATATATATTCCATATTGATGAGGTTGCTGCTGCTGCAGATAAAGATGGTGATGAAGGTAAAGTATGGTGGGTCGCTTCTGGTAATAGTGATTGTACCAAATTATTTGTAGTATCAGGATTGGCTACTGTACCTGATACTCCTGTAGGGAGTGGAGTGACTGCGTTTGTGCGCCGAGTTAATATGTATGAGGTTTTCGATGGAGCCAGTAAAACAACAGCATCGGGAGAGCCCGCTGGTTATAATGATAATCCTGTTAGTGTAGCCTTTCCTTATACGTGGCAAGTGGGAAACCAAGATGAATTTATAGATGAACTCAAAGATAATTTTTCAGGGTATCCTCTCAAAATTGTAGTATCGGGAACAGATAATCATTTTATTAGCGGGACTGGTCAGCCGGGAATGTCTATCTGGAATATGCTTCCCTTTAATAATGCCAGTTCCCAAGTAGTTGTTCAGAAGGACAATACTGCTTATGATTTAACCTATCTGGAAATAACAAGTGACATAGGAGTTACTTATGCAGGAACTTATTATCAGGCTATCAGTAAA
>Ga0080013_1006484_pt1 | contig 10411 bp, 25 predicted proteins | sample ETNvirenome_6_85_FD_69236 | JGI IMG/M metagenome (GOLD analysis project Ga0080013, IMG submission 69236) | Marine viral communities from the Pacific Ocean - ETNP_6_85 (SPADES assembly) (version 2) | ecosystem: Environmental > Aquatic > Marine > Oceanic | place: Pacific Ocean | collected 2013-06-19
TCCCGATGTGGTGGGCCCGCCCAGTGGTACCTCTATCGGGGTGGGCCCGCCCCCGATGCCCGGATAGGGGTGGGCCCTCCCTTGGGTGGGCCCGCCCTGTTGCCTTTATGCAACACACACGAATAAAGTGAGTGATGTGAGAAGATTTATATTGACACAATATATGGTAGATAAAACTAGGCGGATTACTCCGCCTAGTTCATGTATAACTATTGGATATAGTTATTCTTTAATTGTTATTAGTCCAGTAGCTTGACGCCATTGGTTTCCATTTTCGTTTGGTTTAGCATTACAATCCCAATAAATAAAACAAGGTGTTTCATCTTTTGAAACAAAGTATTTTCCTTGCGTATCAGTATTGGGTTTAAACTTCAAACCTTTACGAGTTATAATCTTACTATGCTTTTTAGCATAGTAAGTTATATAAAAAGTTTCAGGAATTAAATCCATTTTTTCATTAGAATCTAATTTCATCTTGACCGCTTTCTACTTTTTCTATTCTCTCAACTTCAAATTGTCCTAAAGCGTTAAACAATTCATACGTTGTGTCTTGCCTTTCATTTAGATTTTTAAGTGATACTAAATATTCACTCGCTTTCTCTAAATTAGAAGCATGTTTTTTTATGTCATAGTGTTTAGTTCCATCCGAATATTTAAGAACCTCGACCACTAATATTGTCTTGTCCATTTGATTATCCTTTCTATTGTTATACATGGGATAATATTACTAAATCCCATGTATAAAGTCAAGGCTAATTATTGGCTATTTGTTTTATTTGTGAAGTATCAACAACCCAAGTAATGCCAATCTTCTTGGTACATAGTTCAAGGGCTTTAATTAAAGTTTCACTTGAACCGCTTTCCATGACAGTATCAAGGGCTTTTGTTTTTACATCTTCTAGTTGTTTTAACATTTTGCCTTCTGGTCTACGTCTAATTTCTCTATCAACCAGTTCTTTAGCCCAATCCCTTAATTGCTCTTCACAATCAGATAAAGTTATTTTCTCTTCTCTATCTGTAAAATGATAATTAAGTTTCTCTTTTTTATCTTCGGTCTTTGCTTTCTTAATAAAGAAAGTTTTTGCATCCTCCCTTGCTTTCTTCATTTGATCTTCAGCATCTTTAAAAGCTGTAAGTATTTTATCAGCACCCATTTTTTTGGCTAATCTACCTACAATCTTTTTAGTTGCTTCGGTTCTATACTGCTTGACTAAAAGTTCTTGTTCTTCGATCAATGGATTAAAATGTCTTTTAACTTTATCTCTAAAGTGATCCAGTTGATACTTGGTCATTGTTTTAGCCATATTATTTACCTACTTTCTTTTTTATTTTCTTTAAGATTTTATTTGCATAAGTTTGGTCTTTCTTACTTTCAAATAAACCTTTCTCTTTACTTTTTTTTACATCAATAAGTTTGTTATTCTTATCAACTGTAAATGTTAGCATTGTCATATTATGCCTTTCTGTTATATCTGGGATATTATAAGATTTATAATAAGTCGTCAAGCTAAAAAAATTTCCCTGGGTGGGCCCGCCCATAAAGAGCGTAGTTAAAATTATTTAGTTGACATATACATGGGATAATATATGATGTGTACATGACAGAAAGCATATTTTTAATACCAATATTAGGCTTTGGCTTTTTATTGTATATGATTATTAAAGACGTTTGGTTTGATTAAAACTTGAGCCCAGATCCCTGGTATGTGCCAGATAAGCTTCGTACGGGCGCCAGGGATCTGGGGTCAAGTTACGAACCCCCGGGACAGTAGCTTGGCCAAACTTGAGCCCAGATCCTAGTAGTGACGCGGCCTCTTAAATGAGATTTCATCTATTAGGATCTGGGGTCAAGCTATTAGTGGCGCAATGTTAACAATTGCTGTCGTGAAGAGTTTGGCCCGGTCCTAAAGGCTCCAAGCTCGCAAGCTCTCAAGCTCTCAAGCGGGTGGGCCCGCCCATTAAAGTACAAGAAAAAAAATTTTATAGTTGACAGCTGCAGGGCTCTGGGATATAGTGGGATCCTGAGCTCGTTTGATATTTTTCCGCTCGGTAAACTTGCCAAAGTATCGCAACAATGGAAGGACATATGAAAACAATAATAGTAAGAGGAAAAAAAGTTAAGGTCCCGTTCGAGGATGCAGATTATAGGCTGGACGGTGAAGAGGATGTTACAATTCAAAATCCATTCAGCGGCCAGAAGGCCACAGTGCCAGGCTACGCTGCAGCTGTGTACGATGTCATTATGGGCGCTCAGGTTACACACGACTATGACCTGGTCCAGAAGGGCTGCGACTGGTTCAGCAGGAAATTTCCAAAACAATATATGGTGCTGCTTGATTAATAAAACATTCAAACAATTAAACGCTGAGCGCGCTGCAAGGCGCGCCCGGCCAAAAAGAATGCGACTCAGCAAAATAATAAAAGAATTAAACAAAGAGAACGCGCCCCCGGATGGATGGAGACCTGAAGACAAGGTCCCAAGCGCCCAAGCGGGTGGGCCCGCCCATAAAGAGTCAGGGCACGAGCGGCCAAGCTTGACAGGGTCCAAGCTCTAGGATAAAATAGGATTATGAAAAAGAAAGAAGCAAGCAAAATCACCGGAGGACTGAGCGCGCCAGGCAAAATGCCGGAAGGAAGTTATAACCTACCGGCCAGAGCTTGCCAGACTGGCGCAAAGTTGCGCCAGATTCCCGGGACGCCATGCTATGGCTGTTATGCTTTTAAAGGCCGATACAATTTTCCAAACGTTAAGGATGCCTTGACCAGGCGCCTGGAATCAATAACACACCCGCAATGGGTTGAAGCGATGGCAGTACTTATAAAAGGAAAAAAATTTTTTAGATGGCACGACTCCGGAGACCTGCAGAGCGTTGATCATCTTAAAAAAATTTTTGAAGTGTGTAAGCTTACACCGGATACACAGCACTGGCTCCCGACACAGGAGCGCAAGCTGTTACAGTTCCTGGATCCTGACATAATTCCAACTAATTTAATTATTAGATTAAGCAATGCAAAGAACGACACGAAGCCCGGCAACGCCTGGACCCACTGGTCAACCGTGGTGACACAGCCGCGTGAAGGGCACATATGCCCGGCCCCTGAGCAGGGCAACAACTGCGGCAGCTGTCGTGCATGCTGGTCCAAGGATGTCCATGAAGTCCAATATAAAATACATTAAATGAAACTTAAAAAACTAATCAAAAAAATAAATAAAGAGAACGCGCCTCCGGGCGGGTGGAAGGAAGGCGACAAGCTTACAAGCCTTCAAGCACGCGCGCGCAGGAAGCCAAGCCACAAGCTAAGGGCTCAAGCCTCAAGCCTGAGTCCACAAGCTCCAAGATCCGGGAGCCAGGGTACAAGCGCACAAGCCCTTGATCCAGGGTACAAGCAACAAGGATAAAGGTATTTTTTTTATGCTTAATATGAAAAGAAATTTGATGAGGAGAGAACCTCACAAATTGGGCATTTTTGGGCGACGTGGATTTTAATTCAAGAGTGAAAAAGTTCCCAGAAGGAGCATAGCCCAATAGATCAGGAGTGCCGAATAAAGCCCAGTTTTCCAGCCTTGTCCATGATATTGAGGTAGTTTCATTTTTTAATTTTTTCCAAAGTTGTCGTTCACTAATGACAGGTCTAACCATGCCCAATAGCTTTTATAATTTACCGATGATTTTACCAATATTATGGATAGGTTTTTTACATCTGAAAACCAATCGATGGGTTTCACTATCACCCAAAATACGGTTCTCAAGTAGCAAAACGTCCGTCATATCGTACATCTCACCGTTTGGTAATTCCACTTGGACTCTCGCATTCTGCGAAACCTCAGCTTTCATGAATTTCTTCAGAACCTGATTTAGAATCTTTCCTGTAATCGCCATTCTGTTGCGCTTATAAAATAAGTGTTGTATATTGTCAATTATTATGGATAAAAAATTAACTCCAGGCCCAAATAAACACCTGACACCCAAACAAATGAAGTTTGCGACTCTGTTAGTCTATGGAGTTGAGGGAAATCCTATTTCTAAAAGTGAAGCAGCAAAACTCGCGGGCTATGCTGACTGGCATTTCGAAAGCTCACGACTTCTTGATCCAAAAAAGTCTCCACTTGTATGTGCTTACATCAGTAATCTAAGAGATGAAGTAAGGCAAAAATATGGCATAAGTTTTGAAGGTCATTTGGAAGAACTTGGCAGAATCAGAGACAGAGGTAAAAAAGATAATAAGAACTTAGCTGCCGCTGCAACCACAGAAATAGCACGAGGAAAAGCTGCTGGATTTTATATAGACCAGAAGATAATCCGCCATGGAAGCATTGACGACATGAACCTTGACCAACTTTATGAACGTATGAAGTTAATCAAGGAAAAAAATGAGAGAATAATGGAAGCTAAACAGCTCCTAAACTCTAATGAGAAATCAAACTCAAACAGTAAAGAGCAAACAGTAGAAAAACTACCATCCCCAGAACATACATCTGATTCGGATTCCACATCTTAATTATCTTTTATTTTTTCTTTTTTTAGCTTTAGCTTTTTTCTTTTTAATTTTCTTTTTCTTGTTATTCTTTTTGTTTTTCTTTTTCTTATTAGGCATTAAATCCTCCTTATAGATGTTGTACATATCTTCACTTAAAGAGTCAATTCTTCTAGACATCCAGTTTCTCCATCTTGAGAATACATCCCTTAGGAAAGATGTTTCTATCTGAAAATACTTCATCCTTCTGATCATAACTCGCAAACGTCCAGATAAACTTTTTAGTCTTTTTATACACATACGCGAAGGTGACCATCTTGGAGCATTCGAATTTATCAAACTCTTCCCTAGTGGCATGGCCTCCGTCTGCAGTGATATCCAACCAAGATATCTTGTAGAAGTAGTACTTCTGTTTGTTAATTTTAACATGTTTATATTTCGATTTTTTTCTGAACATCCCTCTGTATACCCTCCCCTCAATAAATACTAAAATAAAAAATATGAATCATGTGCGCGCGTCCCTTAAGTTGTTGGTATTGCTAGCTTTTTGAAGAATTGTATCTTTTGTAACCAATTGTATCCTACTAAAAGATACAATTTTGAGCGAATAAGTGTTGGTATACAACAATTCTAGCTTTTGTACCAATTGTAACCACTTTTAAAAAAAAATAAAAAAAATTTTTTTATTTCATTGAAATAAGAGTATACAAAGAATATAGTCCAATTAATGGCTAATTTCCTCGCTAATCTGTTCATTTTTTGTATCTTTTGCCTCTGGCTGCTGGTTACAATTCCGGTAATATTGGTCCACTTTCTTAAGGAATGCGTGTTGGTAGCCGACAAATTCCTTGTCCGCAACCTCAAACTTCTGAAACAGACCATCTTTGGAACACATAAGGATGACTCCTGATTGTATATGAGTCCTATAAACATAGTTATGAGCCATTGCGTAAGCTCCTAATTGAATAAAATAATCATCTATCCATTCCCTTTTTTTGGGCTTGTTGGTTTGCTTGAAGTCTATTATACTTTCGCGTCCATTATAAATTCCTACAATATCAGTCGCTCCTGCGTATAGATCAGGATAATATAACGTCACTTCAGTTCCCCACACTTCTTCCAGGTCCCCGAGCCCTGATTCAATAATCTTTTTAGCCATGGGTTCTGCTTCCTTGCCTATGCTGGTCAGGTCCTTGTGCCCTGTTCCCCGAATATACGCCTCCAGAAACGTATGCATGGCGGTGCCTCGCATGGCTGCGACATCTCTCACTCGATCGGCCGCCTGGTCCCCGAGTCTTGCTTTCCATTCCGCTAACTTCTGTCGCTTCTCCTCCGACTGTGTTGCGGAGATAATCGTGGTCACACTTGGTAACTTCGTGTTACCAATATCATAGTGTCTGGACCCCTGGATCAGGGATCGCTGAGTTTTAGGATAAATAAATTTTTTATTCCAGTGCATCTTTATAGGTTCCTCTCCAGGCATAAGAGCCATGATGCTTGGTTGGTGAGGCGGTATTCGCATAGAGCTTGAAGCCTGCTTGACCCACGAGATGACAGAAGGAGACATCTTCTCCGACCGAATAGCCATCCTCAAATTTAAAATCAAAGAAGTTATAATAATACTGATGATCCGGTCCGGCTTTCGGAAAGACTGGGTTCTTGATTTTCAGTTCTGGAAATTTTTCTATAATTTTTTTAAAGACTTCTCGTTTAATAAGCATGATCCCCGTGGGGCCTCCGATAATTTCAATGATATCCCCTGTCTCTAGGGGCGCGTCTTTTTTTAATTCAACGGTGTAGATCTGCTTGGTCACATCACTGGACTTCACCCGATAAGGCGTACAGATCACATCCTTCTTAGCAATGAGCATGCGAATCACCGCTTCCGGTTCGAACTCCACATCAGAGTCCAGGAATAACAAATGGGTATACTCCGTCGTTAAAAAGACAGAGGTTAAATAGTTTCGGGCTTGATGAATCAGCGGCGACTTAATCGTATTGATTCCCACAGCCACACCACTCTTGCCCAGTTGTTGGACCAGTTTGATCACCGACATCATCGTGCTGACTTTCACCGAGTCATAGCACGGCATGGCAATCATGACGCTGGGTTTAGATTCTTTTTCCATTACTGATACTATGCATGACATAGTTTCCTTTCTTATTGGTGTAATACAAAGCGCCATTGAATTTGGGCTTGGTAATCAGAATGTGTTTTAACGCTTTCTTGTAAGACATGTTCTCCGTCTCTGTGGTTTGACCGGTGTCACCATCTAATATTTTAAATTTATATCTCATACATTATAAAACGTATAGCGCAACGTAATCTCCTCTCCGGCTTTGATATCTTTAATCGTTACCAAGTTCCATCGCTTATGCGCCGGTTCGTTTCCGTTGGCATGCAAGGAAACTTTCGTACAGTTCGGATCATTGTCGTGATTAATAAATCCTCCTAAGGGAGTTCTGATAATTTGTTCTCCTAACTTCACATGAGACGTTCCCAGGTTTGTTCCTTGCTCAATATTCTCTTTAGCAAAGAGTCCTAAGCCATTGATTTTACTCGTTTTTATGGTGAGTGATTTGGGAAGAGGTGTGTACATTAATGGAGCGTTCCTTTCTTAATATCATAAGGCTCCACGTGATGTTCGTAAGCCACTTTCATAATTCGTTTGTAATCCTCATCACTCAAATTAGTTTTATAAAGTCTTTGAGCAATTGCCATCAACGAAGCCGCAACCATTTCAAAAGGATAGTCGTCTTCTAGAAGTTCAAGAACATGTCTTAATAGTTCTTGGTAGACATCATCTGGATTTTTTAAATTTTTTGTCATAATGATCTATAATTAGTTTAGCTTTCTCTCTTTTAACAATCAAATATTTATATATTTGTTTTAACACGCGGTAACATCCGTGATGACTCACGCGCCATCGATGTTGGTCTTTATACGTGGGATGATTGGGAAATCTCTTCATGTCCCTGTTCCCTTCTGCCGTAGTCTCCATCAAGTAATCAATGAGTCTCCCATCGACCTGCGGGACTTCCATGCGAATGACCATCACATTATGCACAGGTTTCCCAGGACGGGTGTTCCGTCTCATCTTCTTACGTTTACATTCTAACCAACCTTCTCCATCAATGATTCCTGCAACATAAGCTCGTTCACTGGAAGTCATGATTCTCACAGACCGCTCTTCCTTAACTTATTCAGTTCCTCTTCATAGAATCGAATCTTATTCATCATTAGCTTATCAGCTTCTTTCTTAGCATCCTCAACATCTTGAGTGAGCTTTGAAATCTTCGCACCAGCTTCATTAGTGGTGAGCGTTAAGAACTCTATTTGTTTTCTTAATTTAATATTCTCTGCCGTTTTTTCTAGAATCTCTTGTTCGAGAGTCGTAATGTCTCTTCTAAGTTTTAACTCAGTCTCGGTTGGTTGCGTCATCTATATATTTCTTTCCTTTATCATAAATATGTTTCTTTATATCTTTATCGGTTGCCATAATCGTTAGCACATCAACACCATTATAGGCTTTGACGTATGTATTATGTGATACAGCAATGGAACTACCTGAGGCAATAAGAGCAAACTCACTGCAGCCGGTGAACGCCATCAGCATCGATAATAATAGTATCGTTCGGATCATTCAATTCTCCTTCTGATTCACACATTGTGCACGCCACTGTAATAGATTCACCAATTTGTTCAACTGATTTATTTGGTACTCTTATGTACCCATTTCCTTTACAGCGCGGGCAAATGTTATTTTTCTTTGGGTCTTGCTTTTCCATTAAGTCTCTCCAACTCCTTATTAACTAAAATATTAATTGTTCCACTTCTACTTTGAGTGATGTGGGGAGTTATGACTTTTCGAATCTTATCTAAATTAAGATAAGTCTCTTTTGCTAATGACACGTTTTTATATTTACTAATGTCAGTCATGTGTTATACCTCTTTCTGTTGTTTCATATTAATGTAGGATATTATTCATAAATTACAAGTTTGTCAATGAAGATTATAACATTATCTATAATTATTTGTTCAGCTTTGTATGGGAACTGTCAGCCACCTTACACCAAGAATGTTGAATTCAAGAGCTGGGCGGAGTGTATGTACGCAGGTACGAATGACACCTTGACGTTATACAATGTCATGGGTGAGGATTATATTAATACTAATAAAGTTTTTATAAAATTTGCTTGTGCGGAAGTGGAAAAAAAAGAAGAGCTTAAGAGCTAGTCACAGATCCATCCAAGGAGAAGTTTACCTTCATCATCATACCAACCTTGAAGTTTAGGGTTGCCATCTCGTTCATTATAATATTGCATATTAACATCAACCCAGGCATTGGCAATTCCCTCGCAGTTGTCATGATACTTGAGTTTTACCTCTTCGATCCCGGTCGTGCTTAACAGAAGTATTACCAAATATTTCATTCCATCCCCTTTTATATTTATTGGTAGAGATTCGGGACCTTCCATCCCACTTCCTACCCTTTTCTCGTTGTTTTTTCTTTTCCATGTTTATAATACGTTTCGTAGATAAATTTGTCTACTTCAGCTTGACTATACCTATGTTCTCCTTCGGATTCACATAGCCAGCATTGTTTTATCTGATCGTTACCCTGTGGGGTATCTATTTTAATGTATCCATTACCTTTGCAGAGATTACATACTTCTTTATACATTAATCCTCTATTCCACAATCGATACATGCCACCTGAGGTTTGGCCCATTCATCATAAGAAGTGAAGGTGCTACAAATTGGACAAACATATAATTCTTTATCCATCATACATCCTCGGTCTTCCTCCCTTGCTTCCTCTTAAAACCGCAATCGGGTTTTTCTCACGTTGAGCTTTATAATATGCATTACCTGTTAAATGTTTTGTCTTTTTATAAGGTCCTCTTTTCTTGCCTAAACGACCTCCTCGATAATGACTATGATAATGGGGTCCTTCTGTTTCTGCTTCTTTTAGGTAAATCCTATTACCCGTCCTCACAGCAACCATATACTTTTCTCTTTTTAAAATTTTATCAATGATATGATTATGAACATAATTGGGATCTCTTCCTGCAAGTTCACACACTTCCCTGAACCCTGGTCCCATGTCCTTGAACCAGTCCATCGCTTTCCGTGCTTCTATCCAATCGGAGGTATAGATGGCATCATGAGCTGCTTTAGTTAACACTGATATCCAAAGACTATGTTCGGCTGTAGTTGTGTCTTCTTTCTCAGTTATGTATTTCTGCTGGAATATCCCCATCGTGGTTCCTTGTCCCCCAATTAATGATTCTTTCTTGTCCTGGTAATTCAATCGATAATCCGTATTTACTCCACGATTTAGCCAGGATGTTAAGTTCTAAAACAAGAGTAGAATATTGTTTCATACTCCCGCCTCTTATATTTAATGTTATTTTCTTCATTTTACCTTTCTCTTTCTTTTTTCATATCACGTTAGGCTCCCCGTACGTTCCGATATGGCCTAACGTGGCCGAGTTAAGGGTCCTGCGCATGCTTACGTACTCGCTCTACAGGCCGGTCATTATCAATAATTTGATAACGATTGTCCTCGACTCTTTTATATAGGTTATTGTAGGAGTTTTGTCAAGACTAAAAAAAAATAATTATCGACCTTGGCCACGATAGCGACGTTTACGCGGGGATACACGTTTTGAGTAGGATTTGGCGTGTCTTCCAGGCCTCTTTTTTCGAGTGCGTTTCTTGTAGTTGGATACCCCAAATAAGGACTTTTTACGAGCCATTTCTTTTGTTCAAACTCATGCTGGGTTTTTTCTTATCCAGAGAATGACCAAGAGGCATAAAGCTAATAACTCCATTAACTTTTTGCTCGATGTCTCCCCCGCAGGAGATACATCTAAAAACATTTTCATAAAGAGAAACAAATACACCCTTAGTTCTGCAGAGAGGGCATTC
>Ga0080013_1006485_pt1 | contig 10407 bp, 17 predicted proteins | sample ETNvirenome_6_85_FD_69236 | JGI IMG/M metagenome (GOLD analysis project Ga0080013, IMG submission 69236) | Marine viral communities from the Pacific Ocean - ETNP_6_85 (SPADES assembly) (version 2) | ecosystem: Environmental > Aquatic > Marine > Oceanic | place: Pacific Ocean | collected 2013-06-19
TGAAGAAGCTCCTGTAGAACAAATAACCACTGAAGAGATCCCTCAGCGTAAAAATCAAGACACTGAAAATATTGTTGAAGATACTCCCAAAGATGATGTACAATCTAACAATAAACAAGTCAGAATAGTAGAACAGAAACCTAAAAGAATAAATCAATCGGAATCTAATAATTATAAAAGTAAAAATTCTTCTGACATTAAAGAAGAAGAAACTGGAGAAAATATTTTGGATAACGATGGCACTAATTCATACGAGATACAACCGGGTTCGCAAATAACTCCCGAATCTTTGGGTCAGTTAGCAGCCAACAATACCGACCCAACACTAACTTTGCTTCTAGCACTTCTAGCTGTTATGGGTGGAGGAGCTGCTTGGAAATTTTATTCTCAATATAGCGAACAAAAACATGACCAAAAGATGAAACAGCTTGAACTAGAGGCAAAATCAAAAGGCCTTAGTGGTGCGCAACCACCGCCGTGTCAGGTTGCAAACGCTAAATTAGAAATGGAAGTAAAAGAGATTAAAACAAAATTAGCAAATGTTGATAAGAAGTTATCTTTTAATGCAGACTTTGACGGTGATCTCATAGAAAGAAAAGTTAAGAAGTTAGAGAAGAGATTAAAAGCTTTAGAGCAAGATGAAGAATAGTCAAGGATAACTAAATGAAAATCACACGCAAACAATTACTTAAGCTTATCAAAGAAGCATTAGCTGACAAGCAACAGCTTGTTGACTTAAATAAGAAAATTCTAATGCAAACAATTGATAAACCAGCGCAGGGTGTTAACCCTCGTGAGTATTATCAAGAGAAAAACAAGGAAATGGCTGAAAAAGCTGAAGAGGGCGAAGGCGTTTACAATGCTGAAACGCTCAAAGCAGTTGAGGCTATTCCTGATGAAGAACTCAAAGATATGGAGAAGCGTCAACTATTTGTGAGGTGGCTAGCGATACAAATTATAGACGGCAAATCATATGACCAGATCAAAGAAGCGATGCCTGGTGTTAAAGAGTTTTTTGATGCAACACAAGACATATCTGATAAAATTAAGCCAGAAGCGTTGATGGCGAAATACAAAGCTTTTGTTGAAGCAGGAGGTATCCCATTTAAAGAAGCACAAGAAGATGAGGAGGTTGTTTGGGATGAAACAACTTCACACCTCAAAGGGACAGGATATACAATCAGAAAACTATATCCAAAAGCACTCGGCCCAGAAGGGGAGAAAATGGGTCACTGTGTAGGTGATTATTGTGAGCAAGTGGAAGATGGTACAACTGTAATTTACTCACTTAGAGACAAAGAGAATGAGCCACATGTCACTATCGAGTTTGGTCAGCTCGTTGATTTTCGTCTACGGGCTTGGTATGACTGGCATAGTGAAATTTCTGAACCCCCAGAAGAAGCAATAATTCAGATCAAAGGAAAAGAAAATGCAGCACCGGTTGAAAAGTACGGAAGGCTGGTTCAGCCTTTCATTAAGAAATATTTTACACACGGAGGTAAAGTTGACTGGGATGCAATAATGGGTGGAGAACCTGTGGGGGCAGAGTCAATGGATTACTTGGATATTGCTAGTGATGAAGACATAAAAGAATTACTTAAAAACCCTGACTATAGATACCACTTAAGGAGTTATGCTAAAGATCCCGGCATGATAAAAGAGTTTGTTGATGAGCTTGTTTTGCCAGATAAAAGAAAGTTATCTGTTAGAGATGCTGGTTCTCAAATGGTCAGTCTTGTTAATGAAAACCCACATCTCTCAGAAGAAATGCTGGCGTATATCATAGATCAAATCTTAGATCGTAAAAATGGTATCGTCAAATTTGGTACCAGGCGGCTTCCTAACGGCTGGGACATAGCACTCGCATCAGCTACGATAAAGCTCCCTTCAGAAAAACAAATAGAAGCTATTGGAAAGCTAGAGGATGGTGGCGCAGCAACATACAAGCTGATTAAAGACGTTGCTAGAGATACAAGAAGTCCTGAGGTTCTTAAATATTTAATTAGAAAAGACAAAGATGGAATGTACGCTTTTACAGATACAGTTCTTTCCAGGGCAGTAAGAAATGGAAGAGTTGATGATAAAGAATTAATGAACGATCTTTTTGATCAGCTTAAAGATAGTTTTGATCTTAATGTTCTTACAGGAATCATAGCCAACCCCAGCGTATCAATAGATATTGTGAAATATATTCTCACAGAATATGACTGGGAATCATTCAATAAAGATCGTGGCTCAACAAAGGATCATAGGCTTTACACATATGAGTACGCAGCACGACATCCTCAATTAACACCTGAGCTCTTCAATCTCATGGGACAAACATGGGGTGAGCATATAAGATACTTAGCACAAAATCCCGTAATATCTGATCCAGCAGTTCGTGATTCTGTTCTATACATTGTGAAAAGACCGAGAACAAAAAGTGGAGAGACAGATAGAAATTCAACAGGTAACTGGTCTGCTGCGATCGGAAATTTAGTGATGAACAGGGGTATGACACCTGAATTGACAGCTGATATTATAGAGGAAACAACAGGACTAACATTCGATGAGGATGCAAATGAAGTCAAGAGAGTCTTGACTGACTTAGATAAAGCAAAAACTCTAGAGCTTGATGTGCTTTCTAAGTTGCTGGGATTTGCTAAGGGTCTTCAAAATCCTACGCTGATAAAGGTTGCAGAAAAGACAGTTGAGGCACTTCAAGATATTAGAGGAATTGGAGAAGACCCAGGGGTTTCAGGATACAAGTGGCTTCCAAAAATATATGAACGCGCTAACAGAATCGTGAGGCTTATAGACCTCGCTAAACTTGAACCCCTAATGGAAGGAAATAAAATGAAAATCACAAAGAGACTGTTAAGACAGGTACTGAGCACAACGATCAAAGAAGACTTAACAAAGGCTTACGAGAGATCTCCCGAAAGTCAAGAGATAATGACTACTTTAAAAGGAAGCGAAGTATTCAGAAAGTTAGCAAAGAAATTGCTGGATCAGACACAAGGTCAGGATATACCCACAGCAATACAAACTGTGTCGTCTTCTCTGGCGAATCTCTTGGCTGAGCTTGCGCCCTCAGAGTCGTGGATTAAAGCTTACGTCAATTGGGTAAACAAAGGCACCTCACCGGACATTAAACAAATCGGCGATATATTCCAAACAGAAGAAGGTCTCATGCAAATGTTCAATGACTTTGCAATCGAGCCTCGTCCCGCATTCTTCATTAAAGATATGGAGACGTCACTGGAATACGACGAAGATTTTGCTTACGAGCAAGAGGAATCTGAAGAAACGCTATTATTAAATAGAGTAAGGGAAGGTCAAGCAGACTCTCTAACAGACACAGAGAGAGAAAAGCTAATGGCTTATCTAGGTGACTTAATGGAAGACCCTGATGAAGATCAAGATGAGCTCATGGATCTTTACTCACTAGTAGCACAATAAATCTCAGAAGTAGATAGGTATTGAAATGAAGATAACAGAATCACAATTAAGACATTTGGTGAACAAGTATTTAAATGAAGCTGACGCCGATGGTGACGGTCTTAGTGATAAGCAAGAGGAAAAGCTTGGAACAGATCCCAACGATCCAGACACAGATGATGATAAGTTGACAGACGGTGAGGAGGTCTTAAACAAGAAAGACCAGAACATTCAAAAGATAATGAATGGAAAGATTAAATCGCTAGTGCAGGCTCTGGAAGAAAACGAAGACTTATACGTCACAATCAAGACGACACCAGATGGTTATGAGTGCGGTTTCACAGACTCTGTAGGACTTCCATTTCCTGAACCTTATGGGTTTATAAAAGTGCGAAGATCGATTCCTGACTATGATGGGAAGTGCTGGTTCTCATGGATCGTAGCACTGACAGGTGCAACACAGGGATGGGGACCTTTGCTTTACGATATAGCAATTGAAGTTTCATCAGGAGGCTACAAGAGATTAATTGGTGGAACAGGAAAATACATCTACGGTCTTACACCTGATCGTCGATCTTTATCACCTCTCGCATTTGGAGTGTGGACAAAATATTTTAATGAAAGGGATGACATAGAACAGAAACAGTTAGACGATTTAGGCGACGCACTCACTGATCAGGACGGTGACAATTGTCTAGACTTTAGCGCACAACACAATGCTTTAGTAAATTTTCCTCTCAAGTTTCCTGATGCTGAGTATGGTAGAGAGCTATCGTCATATGAGCAGGAAGAAAAAGACAGAAAGGTAGAGTTCATGAAGAATTCACCTGTCATGCACGTATACTTAAAAAGACAAGGAAGCATGGAGGTGTTAGATGCTCTTCAATCAATGGGACGTTTAAGAATCGAAAAGTAAACGAAGCATATATTTATAATCAAGCGCGCTGACTCAACAAACCCAACGTGCTTTTTTGTTAACATGCGATGGTTACTTATAACACTACTAGGATGCACTGATCCGTTAACCCCAGAGGATACCTCAGCGCTTCCTGTCCATCCTTTTCCTGGGCATTGGGCAGGCAACATTCAAGAGAGCATGATAGGAATAATAGATATCGACACCACACTACACTTCCAACTATATCTTGAGGTAGGCGAAATAAAAGGATTCATATACCACACAGACGGAGACTTCGTAGTCCTCGACCAATATCAACTTCCATGCTGGCCCCAAAGACTACAAGGCGAGTACATCATCTGGAACTCACAGGAAATCTACGCACACTGCCTCCACGACATTGACGAAAATATCTGCATCCAACTCTCACTAAACGAGGAGCGGGTAATCGGCAAAGTAACATACCCAAATATAGGCGACACACTCTCAATAGACTTCACACTAGACAACTTCGAATACATAGACCAATTCACAACAGACGACCGCTTCCAATGCATATACTAAATTTAAAAGCGGGTAAAAAAGGAGACAACATCTAATGGACTCAACTGCTCTAATCGACGCACAACTACAAGCTATATACCTATCAGTAGGCTATATCATGCTTCTTCCTATAATCACTATAGGAGCTCTAATATCTTATTATATCATTAAGGCTATAAGGGAAAACGAAAGACACATTAAATATCAAATGTCTATCTCAGGAAAATCATATAACAATCACTACTCTGGCGACAGGCAGAAGGTCTTTAAAGTCTCAGACGAGGAACTACGGGAAATCTTTAACGATTAAACCCTTTATTGTTTATAACGATATTCTGGCTGTGGCCACATGGCCACCAGCCACAGCTAACTACGGGTATAAGACAGCTTGCGCCCCGTGTGTGTTATTGTCCCTCACGCCCCAATGTAATAAAAATGTTACATTTTAATGTGGGTCAGGTCTTGGGGCGCAAGATAGCTTGCGCTCACGCGAGATATCTTTTGAACACACTTTTTAACTCTATGACTCACCTGCTGTAGCTCTCCCATCACAGAATGCCGTAAATTGAGCAAAAACATCAAAAAAGCTGACATTTACATACATTTTAGGCTCTAGAGCATGAGATTGCTCGCGCTCCATATATATATTACGCACACGGGTACTGCTGCGTACACAAGAGATTAATCTTTATGCGCCCTTGCGTAGATCTAGTTGCCGCAAATCGTGTAAATGTTTAAAAAACATTCTATAATATATTAACGCGCAAGATGGCTCGCGCATTGCGCGCGCACTAAGGAGATAAAATGAAAGACAAAACTTTGTGGTGGGCATTGCTTGGCAGCGTGCTTTGTGCTGAAGGTTATATAGTTTATGAGATATCGCAAATGATGAAAGTTGAACCACAAATTGTTGTCGAGGTTCAGGCAATCGATATAGACGAAGACGTCGATGAAAGCATCGATGAAAATTTATACTACCAAACGCTTTGGCGGGAGACTAACGAGAATGACCAATCAAATAAGTAACAAGAATCAGATAAACAACAAGTTGTTTGAGCTATCAGTCGATACACTAGTTCGGCTAAGAGGCGATACAAATAATGCAATTGGCGTGCTAGCGAACATTTTAAAAGAGGGGATGTTGCAAAGGGGGAATTACGAAATTGGTGTAATCCCGACTCCTGGCTTGGATGATACTTTGGTGCGTGTTGTCCATCCGAAAAACACACATAGGGCATCGATCGACATGAAAGGGAATGTGCATGTTCTCATAAGTGACGGTGCTGTGCAAAGCTTTCCCATGTCAAAGTTTGATGAAGCCTTGGACGTCATATTTCAACAAATCGTGCAACGCGTATAATTAGTGTTTATGGTAGTAAGGTAACCCACACCAAGGTAAAACAACAATGAAAACATGGTACATTAAATATTCTTATTGTAGAGTTGGTGCAATGATTTGGCAAGGCGGTCCGCTCTGGGAAGCTGAGACAATTATGAAAGCCACATCATATGAGACAGCTCGAATCGACCTTCGAGGCAAGTTAAATAAAGACGGCTATAATCTATATCGCTTCATCGCTAAAGAACTTGAGGAGACTAAATAATGCAATACGGTACTTCATACTTTCCTTCCTTGCAAGATGCACTTAATTATTATAATGGCTATGGTGATGATGCTGACGCTGTCCAAAACAAAATTGATAATGGAGAGATTCACATCGGAAGTCTTCCATCAGAGATGCTAGTGGCACAGCCCGGTGAATACAAAAGACACGCAGTATTGAGAGACGAGAATCGATTCGTGAGTGACTCAGAGGAGGCCAAGAGGTGGTATATCGGAATTGATATTCGTATTGGTTAATTCATGCAACACAAATTGTGGGTGGTTATAATAAAAACGTAACCCCCACCAAGGAAACAACAATGGATTCAGAATTCGTTATTAATAGTCAAGGCCACTTGGCACGACCCGAACAGGCCGACATTAAATTAAACGCAGGTGATCGTGTCAAACTCTATCAAAAAGATAAGTTCGGTGCTGATCAATATGGCACAATCACAAACATTCGGAATCCTACGTTTGGAGCACCTTACGTAGTTAAAACTGATACAGGTTGGTCCGGACCATTCATGTACTGTGACCTTGACCGGGTTAATTCATAAACGTGTAAAACCCTCTCTGGTAGGTTATAATAATAAAGTAACCTACCAACAAAGGAAACACCATGAAGTTCATATTCACAAACGTCAATTGGTACACTATGGACTCCTTCGGATATGAAGGTCTTCAAGAGGAACGCGATGATTATGAGAACATAGTTCTCGACTACCTGAATTGTGAGATTGTTAAAATCGACCGCGGTGTTCACATGGGATGCTATGATATCGAATTCCTGGACGGTCACAAGATTCATGAAGTATCTTCAGAATACATTAAGATGGTTGAGCTATAAACGTGTAACACAATTCTATGTTGGTTATAATAATAAGGTAACCAACCAAAGGAGCTAACATGCCAAGTTACAGTAACAATCTTATCGGGACTCTATCAGTCAATAATGAGTCATCCCATCCCAATCAACTGGGAATCACAATCGGAGTCGACACTCTCGACATGTGCACAATCACATTCGGAAGTAGTTACTCTATTCGAATCCCTGCAAAAGACGTAGATGCACTTCGTGATATGCTTCACACAGCGTCTCAAAAGATACTCTTTGATAGCGTCGCAAGATACGAAAAAGTTAACGGACCAACCTACACTAGACATGGATAAAACAATGACACACTCAGAAGCACTAAACAAACTGATCGAAACCCGGGTACTCTCTTCAGCAATGCTTGAACCTTTCAATATCAGCGTTGAGACATTCCTAAATATAGATATCCATCATCCCAATTATGGCAAGGCAATCGATAAACTCATTGCAAGAGAGCAAAAGAAGGCTACCAAGATCGCTCTACTTAAAGAGCACACTAGGCGTGAGGCATTAAAAAACAGGTAAAACGTGTAACTAGGTAATGTGCATAATATAATATTAAGGTAACCAAACAACAAGGAAACAATATGCAGTTAAATACACGGATTGATGCAATTGCTTTTGGAACTAGTATTCAAGATATATCTGTTCCGGACGTCCTTCGACAAAGGGTGCCCACAGGAATAGACTATTTTGACACAGTTTTAGGAGGAGAAGGTTTTACACCATCAATGATTACGCTATTCACTGGGACACCCGGTGCAGGCAAGACAACATTAATGTTAAACCTTGCTAACTCATTACAGGGACACGGGGCCGAAGTCGTTTTTAACACAGCGGAAGAATCACTCTATCAGATTAGAATGACTACAGAACGACTTCGGCTTCGTCACCCCTTCAAAGTAGGAGACCTAGATAATATTCCACAGTTGCTTAAAGGATGTGATGCTATTCGCAAGGCTGCTCCTGGTCGCCCCTTCTTCCTTATTGTAGATTCACTACAGTGCATGGATGACGGTTACTTTAAAAGCGGTAGAATTACAACAGCGACAAATGAAAGAACACTACAGCTGCTGACAAACTATGCTAAAGAGCATGCTGTAAATGTCATCGTTATTGGCCAAGTCACAAAAGACGGGAAAATGGCTGGTAGTAATAAGTTAAAACATATGGTAGACTCACACCTCCACCTCAGTGTAGAACAAAAAGATGAGGACCTCAAGGGTTGTCGTGTTCTATCCACTGAGAAGAATCGATTCGGTGGTGCTGGTCACATTGTATTCCTCAAAATGAATGCTCGAGGCTTCAAGTTTGTAGGTAAAATCTCAGAGAATTAAGAGTTAGTTGTGCCCTGACGTTCAGGTTAGGGAGGTGTGGTTGGGCGTCAGGGTTCCTTGGTTGGCCACACCTCCCCCATTTTCATAGAGGCAAATCATGGGTGATATAGTAGACTTAAACAAGTTTAAGGAAAAGAAGCAACAAAGCGAAATAGACGATCTTTGCAAGACTCTAGATGCTATCATGGATGAGCTAGAGCTTATCAACGAGATAGAGGCTAAATACTTTGAACCAAAGCCTGTTGATCAAGAGTTCACAGAGATCTTAATAATCCTTAATGATGCAGCATTAAAGTTAGATAGACTTGGATGCACAAAGTTAGCAGACCGTTTGGTCGATTTGACAGGAGACATAGGTGAGCACTGGAACGATATCAATGGCGGGTGGAGCAGGGACGGCTCTGAAGAGTGAGCACAAGACAGCTTGCGCTACGCGTACGCGCGTATGGGAATCTGGAGATCTTATATGCGCTACGCGTCCCATGGAAGGTATTATATGGAATCCGGGCGGTCCGTTTGAAATATTTATAAAAGAAGGTGATGCCATGATCATCCTCAGCGCCAGAGAGATCGATCAGATGGGTGTCAGTGTATATGAATTTGAGCTCCTTTATGGGGGTATTGTGGTAAGCTATAGTGTTATTATGGAACACAATTTTGATGTAGAATATAATTTTCCTTTTGAGGTCGCTTGAGAGTATCATTAAAGCCGTGTAAAGGAGGTGATATCTACATGGCTTGATACTCTCAGCGCTCTCATGTAACACAAATAATGTATTGTTATAATATTAACGTAACCCAAACAAAGGAAAATAGCATGGAATTCACAACAACATCAGTTTTCAGAATTGTCACAGAGAATCCATCAATCACACCTCCATCAGTTTGCCTTATTATCGGTGAATATGTCTGGTCTCAACCTTGTTTTGCTGGTGTCTCCAAGAATGACAAAGAGATTACAGACGATGAGATTGTTTCAAACCTTCTTGAGGAACATCCCATGGCCTGGTTTAAAACATGTAATATTATCGATCAGCTTATAGACGAAGGAGCAATCTTCATAAATGATGATGGCGAAATGTTTAATCCCACAACGTGTAACTAAGGATTAATTGCTTTATAATAATAAGGTAATCAACCAAAGGAACTAACATGTTACAACATCTCGTCGGAAAAGAGTTAGAGTTATATCCCAACTTTAATAAGTCTGAGTCTGTAGAATGGTTTGGAATTCTCGAGTCTTGGAGTCAATTCGGAATTTTGATTCGAATCACTCGTGCTGGTAATCGCACAAAATACAGTCGAGGTCAAGAAGTTTTTATTGCACATTCAGATAAGCTTAATTTTGCAGTCGTGCAACACGATTCTTAACAGGATATAATATTAAGGTAACCAACCAAAGGAAACACACAATGTTTAAACTTAATTTTGACACAGACCTCCTCTTCTCATATATCCAAGAGAATCCTCTTCCAATGAATGGATCTTCCCCAGCCTACAGTGTTACTAGGAAAGATGAATATTCAATCGTCAAGGCCACCAAAGAAGACTTAGTCAAGTTGGCATCTGAAATCCATGAGTGGGGTGGCGGATGGGATTCCTTTAGTGAGGTCGATGTCATTGAATGTATGGAGGCAGTATAAGATGCTTACACATGAATCAACAGACGACGAGATTCGAGACTTCTTTGACCGCAATTGGAATACCACGATAGGTGCCATCGCAG
>Ga0080013_1006487_pt1 | contig 10403 bp, 11 predicted proteins | sample ETNvirenome_6_85_FD_69236 | JGI IMG/M metagenome (GOLD analysis project Ga0080013, IMG submission 69236) | Marine viral communities from the Pacific Ocean - ETNP_6_85 (SPADES assembly) (version 2) | ecosystem: Environmental > Aquatic > Marine > Oceanic | place: Pacific Ocean | collected 2013-06-19
TTGTACAATTTTCCATTTCATTTAATTCTTGTTGTTCATTAATAATTGTATTGATTAGTTTTGTTAAGTCTCTTTCCTTTAGTTGTATTGTTCTTGCCATGGTATTTGTTTTTATTATAAATACTAACGGTAAAAGAAAAACCCCACATTACTGTGAGGTATCAGGAGGATATAGTATGGACTTTCTACTTACTTTGTGAGTGAGTATAACTCATGTCTAAAGTTTGTGTTGGTCTCTGGTTTTATTACCTTAGAGTCGACCATCCCTTGTAATAATTGCATTAACAATTGTTCTTCGTATAGTTTAATGTATGTTTGTTCTTCTTTCATCTTCATCTTTAAACGACCTAATTGTTTTAGGTATTTTTGTTTGATGTGTCTTGGACCACCCCATAATTGAGCTTCACAGATATTCATACAATATTTTAAGTGTTGTATGTTCTTTTGTCCGATTTTGATGAGTTCTTGGTACATAGTATTAGATTTAAAGGTTAGTGGTTCGTTTGTGTCTATTATATTATACGAAAAATACCCGAAAACGTTCCGTTTATATATAAGAAAACCCCACATTACTGTAAGGTTTTATATATCTAATGGTTCATCGGAGATGTCTCTCATGTCTTTAGGGTTTTTCTTCCTGACAGGGTTTTTCTTCCTGAGTTGTGGTGGTCGTGGTGGTGTAGGTAGTGTTGGGCCTGATGGTGGGCAACAATCACATGCACTTTCATCATAAGGGCCACCTACCCATATACTTGTTCTACCATCAAAAGGTCCTCCATGTGTTAAAAAATCAGCACACCATTCACAGTAAGTGAATTGAGTTGCTAAAACTATATTAACTTGAGGCCAAGGAGCAATATAAGGGGGGTTTTGTGGGCTGCCCACCCCTTGGTCATCATAACCGTAAGGCCAAGAATGGTATGGGTGTGAAGATGGACAAGGGTTAGTTGGTTGACAACTTGGGTCGGCTAAACAAGCTTGTTCTGTAGAAAAAGTCCCAGCTGCTGTTTGTTGACAATCACCTGGTGAGATACATTCCCAATCGTCAGCACCACCACCACTGCAGTTACTAATAGTAAAAGATTGTGAAATTGGGAGAGGAGTTTGAGGATTAGGACATGACCCTGCACTAGAAATAACTGTAAAAGTATAAGACCCATCAACTAATGCAGGACCAGAGGAAAAGCCAAGACCAGAACCTGGGGTTAGAGAGCATGTATTTATACCATTACTTCCGAAACTACAACTACCTTGAAATTGGGGATTCATTACTTGAAGAGTTCCTGATGCATCTTCTATAGTCCAGTTAAAACTCGTCGCATTACAAGTACTTCCAGGATTTACTTGTACCGATATGTAACCCAAATTTAAATCACAATGAGTGTTAAAAACGCTGAGAGTCCATCCAGGGGTGCCTGATTGTTCAGTAATAAGACCCATTATTTCACGAGCCCTATTTATTTCAGATAATATAAGTTTATTGAATTTGTTATCCTTCATACAATATAAATACTAATATGTCCTATAAAAAACCCCACATTACTGTAGGGTCTTTATACATAGTATTTTATTCTTTTTATATGATTAACAAGTACACCCGTTAAGTAGGGTTTGGGCTGTTGCTTGGTCTAATTTACATTGTACTATGTTATCCTGACGAGGACTTAATGGAACTGTACCTGTTGACATCATAGTCCATTGTTGAATTTTTTTACAAATATGATTACAAGGTTGATTTGGATTAGTACTATTAAATGGTCCTCCACTTGTCCAATTATTCACCCAAGTATTATAATTTGGCCATGCTGCTGCATCACATGCTGTAGAAGTAGTTCCTGTATTTGTTGTATTTGTTGTAGGACAAGAAGTACTAGAAAAATCATTGTAATATGTACTGAATGATATACCTCCTATACCTTGTACTTGGTCGATTGTGAATTCCTGACCTGAACCTTGGTTTTTTATAACCACCCTACCCGCATCATTTTGTGTTAGTGGTTGTCCATCAATAGTTCCACAAGTACTCATATAATTCCCGTAATTGTTATATGTTCCACCTGTACAAAACGTGAGTGTTTTAACTCCAAGACAATTACTTGATGTATTTCCTGTTGTCTGTTCAAATATAGTTTTACTGGTATCGTAACCCCATAGTTGTTTTACTCTATTTATTTCTTCTTGTATTAAATTATTGTTTCTCATTATATTATAAGTGTTACCGTGTGATTCATTAATTTCTTCCACATCTATATCAATATTTTCATCGTTAGAAGGTCGAAATGGAGTGGGACTGTCAACATGGGCAATATCATCATGGGCTCTTACCAAATTATCATCTATTAATGAATCACATGGATTTCGTTGTTCAAGAGGTATTGGAGAGAATGGGTCCGGGTCCTTAGCATAACCTGAAGGACAAGGTCCTTGACTGGCCCCCCACTGACTATAATTCCAAACCAGAGATATCTTTCCAAATTTATCACATTTATAACATGGAACAGGAAAAGATGCCCACTCTGTTTGGTCCCAATTGGTATTAGCTAAATAATCACAATTCGGCTTTGGAGTCCATATTGTACCATCCCAAACTATACACATGAACCACTCTACCTCCCAATCCCAATATCCACTACAGGGTTTAGAACAACTAACGTTATTAAGGTGTGAATAGAGTTGCTGACCAGTTATACAAAGATTACATTGGCGCTGTGGGTCTCCTACGTTTGGTGGTGGATATACCCATCCGGGTTGTTGTTCATTGATAACTCTATTGATTAGTTTTTTCATATTATTCTTTGTTAGTTTTTTCATATTATTCTTTGTTAATTTATACCCAATCTCTACTTAAGTTATCCTGTATGTCACTAACCATAGTAGTTAGGGCATCTAATTTTTCATTCATTATATCTAACATTTTCGTACTAGCTATAACTTCTCCTGTCTCTTTCTCTCTAAAAGAAGTATTTGGGTCGTACAGAGCAGATGCTATATCTTCACCTTCTTCTTTTAGTACTCTATTGATAACTGATTTTATTTTACTTTCTTTTATTTTCTTTTTCATTCCTAGTACACATTTTTCATATTTACCTTTTTCTGGGTTGGTGTAGTCCTTTCTCTTCTTTCCTTCTAACCCTAGTGATGATGTGCATATAGCCCATGGGTTTGCACCTTCATCCTCTTCTTCCATAAAATAATTAACCCCTTCTGGGCCTTTAGATTCAAAATCATAACCAGGACCATGTATTCTACCAGGAATTGGCCCTTGAGACCTAAAAGTATAATTAGGTTTTACATCTTTATAAGTTCCCGTAACATTGAATGCCCCTGGTGGGGAATAAGCTTCACTCAAAAATTGTTTTTCCTCTTGGAGAACTCTCTTAATAATATTTTGTAATCTATATGAACCCATTCTTTTAGTTTATTATAAATAGTTGTTGATTAAAAGAAAAACAAGTGGTATATTTAGAGTAAAACCGAATAGGATATATGTCAGAAAAAATACTAAAAAGAATAACATTTATATATAGAGTGGAAGGTGAGGAAATTAAGCCTGGTTCTATATTTGTAGGTTACTATAAGGATTTACCTATTGATGATGAAAAATTCAATAAATTTTACTATACTTTACGTGATGAACAAAAAATGTTATTTTTAAAATTATGGAACTAATGTCTCCCTCAACTAATGATAAAACTTTAAAAAGATTATCCAATCCTTTTTATAAAGAGGTAGTGATGAAACGTGTTAAGGAAGTTATTAATCACATGTCGTTGCCCCCATTAAAAAGAAAATCTTTAAGAAGAACATATGATGATATTAATTTTAAAGGAAATGAGTTTACTTGGGTTGATGAGGGTGAAACTAGGGAGGAGATTAGAATGAGTGATGCCTTTCAAGTTAGGGTGATGTTAAATGAAGAATTTAGTATTCGTACTACTGAAGCACATATTCAAAATTTTAAAAATCATTACCAAACATTAATAACTTTAGAAATAATATGATTAAAAAAGTAAAATTAGGTCGTTTAAAAATTGAGTCCCGTATATTCCATATTAATCACAAAAATTTATATAAGGAATATGAAGATTCAAAAAGAGAGGATAGCACTAATGAGTATTGGCCTACACTTAAAAAACAATTAGAGAAAGGATATTTATCAAATTCCAATAGTAATGAATATATTTGTATAGGTAAAACAGGAAGAGTAATAGGTGGAAGACATAGAACTGTAATCTTAAAAGATATGTATGATAATGATTTTGAACTTTTAGTAGATGAGGTAGGATGGTTTAATACCTGTGTAAATCATTTTTTTACATTAGGAAATGTTATGGCTGGGATACGTGAACTACATTACAAAGATGATTTCGTAATTAAAGAACTCCCACTAGGTGAATTACGTTCTAAAATAGCTACTAGAAATTTAAATAATATTCATAAAAACAAATTTAGGTATTTTTTTAGGAACCTAATACCTAAAGTTCTTCTTTCTATTAATTACTGGGGTGATTTACAATCGTCGTTAGATAATAATGGGTATATTCCTAGCACTTTTACTGGTAAGTGGGAAGATGGTAATGATTATATCCAAATAAATCAACATAATAAAATAATAGATGGTAAAGCAAGAGTTTGTTTACTAATCAGAAAATACGGCAACAACTTTAAAATAAAGGTGAGATTAAGAGAAGAATTACCTAAAAAACGTATAAATGTTAAAATATTTGTTCTATTATTTATCATAATACTCACATTAATATTAATATTAAATTAAACTATGACAAAAACACAACCTTATCGCCCTTTACCTCGTAAACTATATATAGGTAATTCACTAATAGAGGGTAATGGTTTATTTGCATCATCTGACCTACCAAAAGATAACGAATTGGGGATTACCCACATAAAAAATGATAGTGGAGACTTTCATTCTAATTTTATCAGAACTCCTTTAGGGGGTTTTGTTAATCATTCAGAAAACCCTAACTGTAAGTTATATGAATGTGGGGAATACTTAAAAATGAAAACTACTCAAACTATAAAAGAAGGGGAGGAATTAACTTTATCCTACAGCTTATACGAACCCTGTAAAAATTATATCTAATTAACCCTATTTTTAATAAAATAATTCTTATATTTGCCATATGACAATATACCTATTTGACTTCGATAATACAATCGTAAAACTACCCTACCCAGAAACTTATGACTACATGGATACTGATGAAAGTTTAGACCCTTCGTTGGGTTTTAAATTAATTAAAGGGACCCAACTGGGTTATCAAAATGCTGTACAAAAAAATAACGGTCCTATCTTTTTATTATCTAACAGATTATCTCATTTAAAAAATTCTTTAGAGAAAATACTTAAAACTTTTGGACTTAGGTTTGATGATTACTATCTAATAGATAGCGACGACAGACATAAGGGTAATAGGATAAAAAAAATACTTGAGAAATATCCGGGGTGTACTCATATTAAATACTGGGAAGATAAGGAGAAATGGATTGATGCTGTTACTGAAACTATGGAAGAATATCCTGATATAAAATTAGAAATAATTAAAACTATTTAACCAAATATAAATAATAAAAAAAGCCAGCTAATAAGCTGGCTTTTTTTATTTAAAATTATTACTTCTGTGTGTTAACAGATACACCCGTTTTGATTCGCAAACCATATAGCGTATTGCCATTTAAAATATTTACTAGGTGTCATTGGATTTGCATTACCGAACTGGATTATTTTACCACATACACTATTATAAAGTGCTGGGTTACCTTGAACGCCTCCACTATTTGGATTACCGTAACATCCAATATTACCAGAACCCTGACCATTCAATCCCATATACCCATCCAATAAATCTATAAAGTTTCCTTGTACACATGGATTTGCTCCTGGAAGATTTAAAATAAGGTTGTATAGATAATCGTATTTACACTGGTCAGCAAATGTTGTTGGTGGGTTACTATGAAATAAATTATGGAATTTCTGACAAGGATTTGATTGACTTCCTTGTGCCCAATTCCAATTATTAATCACATCTTGACAACATGCTGTTTCACATTGTGTTTGACTATTATATGTTCCAGTTGGTGTTTGTGAACAACCATTATTCATATCACATTCCCACATGTTTGGTGGCGGTTGACAACCTGGAGAAGCCATACAAGCTGCTTGAGTAGGGAAAGTACCTGTTGGCGTTTGTTGACAATTACCAGGGCTAATACATTCCCAATCCGTTGGTTGACATGCAGCTTGACAATCTGCTTGACTATTAAAAGACATTTGTCCCATAGTCCATCCTGGACCATTACAGTTTCCATTACCATCACATTCATAACAAACTGGAGTTGGTTGTGTACTACCTGGTGTGCCTGGATTTGGAACATATCCTTGAGGACAAACACCTGCTGTACCCATGGTCATAGTTCCACCCTGACAATCTGTACAGTAAACATCCCCACAACCTGAATTTATACAATCTTGTTGTGTCTGGAATTGTCCATTAGGGTCTTGTGTACATGTACCAGTTGGTGAACATTTCCACATAGTAGGTGGTTGATTGGTACAACATTGTGGGTTTTGAATCAATAATAAACATATTTGTTGTCCTTGAGGTCCATATGATGCCCAGTCAAGACCTTGACTTTGATGGTGACTGTTACATTTATGACAAATAGCATCTACAGTTACACCTCCAGTAGCATAGGCTTGGAATTGTGGTACTGATGACCCCATTAACATAGTATATATTTGTTGACAAGGTATACCTGACGGTGCTGACTGTGTTACAGTTTTTGTTTTTTCGATTGGGGCTTTTAAAATTTCACCATCGTCTACAGGCCCTATTGGGTCAACCCCTACCGGTTCATCTTCCACATCTATATCTTGTTCTTTAATCACAGAATAATTTCTGTGTAATTTTCTTATTCTATTCTTTTCTGATTCATTTATATTATTTATCATGATTTTTTTAATTTTTAACAAACACAACCATTTGTAACGGCAAAGTCTATAGCGTATTGCCATTTAAAGTATTTACTAGCTGTCATTGGTGTCGCATTACCGAACTGGATTATTTTACCACATACACTATTATAAAGTGCTGGACTACCTTGAACTCCTCCACTATTTGGATTACCGTAACATCCAACATTACCAGTACCCTGACCATTCAATCCCATATACCCATCCAATACATCTATAAAGTTTCCTTGTACACATGGATTTGCTCCTGGAAGATTTAAAACCATATTGTATAAATAATCGAATTTACACTGGTCATCAAATGTTGTTGGTGGATTATTATGAAATAAATTATAGAATTTGTTACAAGGATTGTTCATGCTTCCCTGTGCCCAATTCCAATTATTAATCACATCTTGACAACATGCTGTTTCACAAGTTGTTTGGTCAGGATGTGTACCGTTTTGAGTTTGTGAACATCCATTACCTGGGTCACATTCCCAATACATTGGTCCTTGACAACCTGGGGAAGCTAAACAAGCTGCTTGAGTAGGGAAAGTACCTGTTGTCGTTTGTTGACAGTTACCAGGGCTAATACATTCATATCCACCAGCACTACAGTTAGGTGAAGCTTGACAATCACCCATTGAGTTAAAAGTCATTGGTGATGTCCCGTAACACCATCCACATGATGTACATACATTGTTATCACATTGTACACATGGTCCATGAGTTAGGTCGGTTACAGATACAAAACCATGAGGACACGTGTCTGGTGCTATTACTTGTGTCATAACTCCTTGTTCACAATCTACACAATCAATCTTTTCATCTCTTGGTGGACATTGTGCTTGACAAGCAGCTTGAGTATTGTGTATCCCGTTAGGGTCTTTCACACAATGCCATCCAGTTGATGGCATTGGATTAAAGTGGTTGCTCTCTCCCAGTTCCTGTGCCAAGTCCTTCAATCCAACTGGTAAGTCTGCTCGGGTATCATATTCTTTACAAGTCCATTTTCCGTCGTATTCACAATTTTGTTGACATATTGCAAGTGTTGCATATTGTCCTCCTCCACCTGGGACTTGATTACATTGACCCATGGCTATATTACAATCATAACTATAATCTGGTTCTCCACAGTTTTGTTGACAATCTTGTTGAGTTGTGTATGGACCGTTAGGGTCTTGTATGCATTGATAATTGGATGTACATTTCCATTTATCTGGTTCATGTCCACACGCTGCTTGACAAGTTGGTAAGTCTGGGTATTGCCCACCAGTTCCCTGTTGTTGATAACAATTACCATTATGACAGAAATATGAATTTCCCTGTCCTATACAGTTTGGGTCACCCGAGGTTAGACAATCTTGTTCTGTCGCGTATGGTGCATTACTACCAGGAACCTCTGTACAGGTTCCTTGATTACCAGATACTTGACAACTCCATGAACTAATTCCTGGACAATTAGGACATCCACTAGCACCAGGGAAATTATATGTTGTACCAAGGTCCCAACCGGAAACACTAGTAACTTTATATATCAGCCCAGAAGATTTACCGTTTGGGTCGTTTCCTGTAGGACTACCCCCTTCAGATTCTATAGCTTTAAAATAATCACCTGGTTGTGGTGTATTACCATTAATAGTCATTTTATTATGGTTTATGTACATGGCACCTTGATTTCCGTTTGCTGCTGTTATTACAGCTGGTGTTGGGTTGGTTTGCCAATATCCTAAATTAAAATCACTACAGCATAATCTAGCTATTACTCCTCTACCATCCAAAGGACCTTCACTAATTATATTAGTAACGGTTTCATCATTTAAAGATGAATCTATCTTTTTATTTTCCCCTTCCATTTCATGAAGATTTCTAATTCTATTTTTTTCTTCTTCTGATGATGTAAATATATTTTTCATAGTGTGTTTTTTTTATTATTATTTTTAACAGATAGTAAATGTTCCTCCAGGATATAATGCTGTCATTGTTGTTAGATTAGGTGTAAATCCAGGTGCCGTACCTGTTGACATTATCTCGTCCAGCCAAGCAATTCTCCCTTGTTTATTACATAGTGCACCAGGACTTGTTCCTGAATTAATTGTTCCCATTATATTCTGTTGCTTTTGGTATAAATACGTACACCCGTAAGGTGTGTTTTGTGCGTTATTTCCATTCATAGCATCCGTAACATCTTGTATAAAGTTTGTGGTAGTACTAACACAATGTGGGTCTGATGATACTTGGTATTGTGCTGCCATAGTAGCACTCATATAACCCGGGTTGTCACAACATCCATTAGACGACGAACATGGTTGACAACCTAAAGAGTTAAATTGTGCTATTAACCAATCATATCTACATTTATGTTTAAAGTTTAGTGGGTTCCCAGCCGCGGCAAGTACCATTGCTGACGTATTTAACTTAGTACAAATTTGATGACAAGTTGCGTTACCATTTGCATATGGTTGCCAAGCCCAACTAGTTATAGATTGTGCACAACATGCTGTTTCACAAGTTGTTTGGTCAGGATGTGTACCACTAGGGTCTTGTGAACATCCAGTATTAGGGTTACATAACCAATTATTTTGTTGACAACTAATAACTCCGCCACCTGGTGGTGTTGGTTGACAATTGGTAAATTGCGCCCCAAAATTGTAAGTACCACAAGTACCAATCGGCACTTGTGTCGACATAGATAGTGGATTTCCTCCCTGACAACATTGACAATATTCCAATTGTTGACAACCTGGGGAAGTTAAACAATCATTTTGAGTGGCGAAAGTACCGTTAGGTGTTTGTTGACAATTACCAGGGCTAATACATTCCCATAATTGACCGCTACAACTTGGTGAATTTTGACAATCTGGCATACTATTAAAGTGATTTTGTCCATAACACCAACCACATGGTGTGCAGTTACCTTGACCTTGACATTCAACACAAGGACCACCACCTGGTGGGTTAGGGTGTGGACCTATATCCGCAAATCCTTGTGGACACTGGGTTGTATTTCCCAGTCCTGGATAATACGACATCACTCCTTGTTTACAATTTACACAATACCCAATAGGTCCAGTACTAGCTTGTTCACACTCTTGACATGTACTCCAAGAACCTGGGTCTCTTACGGGACCACTACCTCCACTTGGGAAAGCTGTAGCTGAATTATCAAGTGCTGTAGTACGAATCAATAATCCTAGATATTCATAACACATTCTTCTTTGTGGTAAATCAGAATTAAAAGTAATATGGATTATTTCACCTACAGCGGGTGAACCCATTAAGTTATAAAAAGTTGTACTTTCTTGTTGAAGTGCTGACCCTTGTATACCATATTGTTGTGGTGGAAGGTAGAAAACCCTAGGACCTCCGGAATGACACCATCTCCATGCATGATAAGATGCAGGCAGTACAGATGGTGCCGCGCCAT
>Ga0080013_1006488_pt1 | contig 10401 bp, 15 predicted proteins | sample ETNvirenome_6_85_FD_69236 | JGI IMG/M metagenome (GOLD analysis project Ga0080013, IMG submission 69236) | Marine viral communities from the Pacific Ocean - ETNP_6_85 (SPADES assembly) (version 2) | ecosystem: Environmental > Aquatic > Marine > Oceanic | place: Pacific Ocean | collected 2013-06-19
TACTGGTTTTTCTTTTCTTTGTTTTTTTTTTTTTTTTTCAATAATTTTTTTTTTTTTTTTTTTTTTGTATTATTGTTTATTTTCTTTTTTTTGTTTCCATTTTTTTTATCTCCTTAAATTTATAATATTATAAATACATAGTACTATATAAACCTTTCTATAGTGTAGAGGTAGTGTAAAAATATATAGATTTTAACTTTCTTTTATAAACACATAGGTCTAATTCATTAAAATTTAAGGGTTTCAGGGAGTGTAGAAATAAGGTAAAGATATATAGATTTTAACCCATATACTCTACTTTGCTTAGTTCCCAACTAAACCTTTGGCTAATTAGTCGTTCTAAATATTTGTTCCTAATTAAGCCCTTAAACTTACAATAGTGTGTTATCTTCCTTAATACATCACTATCTAAGTTTAATATTATTCTCTCTCTTGGTTTTTGTTTTGTGTTCATTTGTCAAAGCCTCTACTCCTTAAAGACTCCAAATATTTCTTAGTAAATTTCTCACTAATTCCATATCTCTCTAAGATACAGAAACATATATCTTCTTCAGAAGTACCTTTTATCATACTTCTTGCTAATCTCATAGCCCTTGTTTTTCTTTGGTAATAATCCATATTTTTTCCTCCTTTATTCAAATATTATATATTTATAATAAGAGATATATTTAAATCTTTTTATTTTTTATTTTTTTTATTTATTATTAATTTTATTAATACCTATTAATAAATATATATTTTTTAGATATAGATATATATATGTCAATAAAAAAATAAAAAAAAAGAAAAAAAAATAAAATAAAAAAAAAAGAAAAAAGGAACTGCTCCCTTTTAAAAATCAGAGGAAGCAAAGTTCAAAACTATTGTGCAGTAACATCTAAGTCTACATCGCCGTCTTCATCGTATGCTACTTCTACTAACCACGTACCTTCAACATTGTCATCTCCATCATCATATTCAATATCAACATCAAAAGATACAGTGTACTCGTTGTCGTCCCAGTCATCAATTTCTAATGAAATATCATCATAATCTTCAATATCCATTTCATCTAAATCATAATCAGTACTGTTCCATTCGTCAACTTTGTACAGGTGGTCTTCAAAATATATCATAGCATTATCAACTAAATCGTCTAATGCATCCAAGCCTGTTGCCGATACTTCTACTTCTATCGTTTCACCAGGCACTTCAACTTCTACGGTTTCAGTAATGTATTCTGTAACTACTTCTGGTTCTGCTAATTCAACATTTTGGGCAGTTATAAACATACCAAAAATAAATGCTGGAATTAAAAGCCATAACCAATTTGCGTTTACATTTTGAGCCATTTGCTTTACCTCCATAATTGTTTTGTCAAATATCCTAAAGGATAAGTCTGACTATAAGAACTCTTTTTACTATCCTCATCTGAGTCTATGTTTTCCATGTTATTACATTGGGTTGTAACTATATAAGTTTACTTGTTAAAGCTTTTCTTCTTCCCACCGAAGTAAGCATAAGCGTGTCCTTTCTTTATTAATTCATCATTAAGACACTTTTTATCTACAAAAATACTACCAAGCAATCTACCAAACTTTCCTAATCCATGAGAACGAACTGTAAATGTTCCCTCTTTCAAAAAGTCTTTAGTAAATTGCTTAGCAATTAAACCTTTTTTCTTTTCCTCTAAATCTCTTGTTCTACTTTCCCAAGTATCCAAACCCATCAATCTGATTCTCTTTTTGACTTTGACATCAAATCCTAATTCTATAAAAGCATCTAATGTATCTCCGTCTATTACTCTAATTACAGTTGCCTTGTAATTGTATAGGTCTGGTTTCTTGGTTTTTCTTTTAGCCATTTATCTTACATCTATTGGTTCTTCAGTATTGTTTGCCATATCTATTACACTTGATAATAAATCTTCAATAATAAAACTCGGACTATCAATCCCTGTTCCATCTCCGATTACACTATTCAATATGTAAAGTGTTCCAACTTTGAAATCAGATAATACTACTCCTGCTCCGAATGCTCTAACATCTTTGAATGTTAAAGTATTACAAATACTATCTCCTGAACTGGTATCTAATACTATTCTATCAAAGTCACTGCTTGTAATAGCTGGTATCCCTAAACTTCCTCTTGTACTACCGAAAGATATGCTACTTACATTATTTGATAATGTACTTGTAAAGCTATTTCCATCAGCAGTATTACTTTCAACAATTAAGTTATAAGCCTCTCCATCACTTATCGTAAGCGTAGGAGCCACTAAACCATCTATAATGAGCCATTCGCAAGTTATAGTGTTGTTTGACCCACCAGATAATAAAATGCTCTCATTGAGCCCTGAAGCACCTACTTGTACTTCTTCAAAGAATATATTATTAAGTCGTGCTCCACCAACTAATAAGTTAAGTGTTTGGTGTTCCCTACTATCTTCTGGTTTCTGTCCTGTACTTAAAGTTTCTAAACCAGCATCTTGTACTAACTTAGCATAATAAACTCCAGGTTCAGGAAAGATAGGAGTATCATCTGTTCCTTGAATAACTAATAATAAAGTCATAGCAAATCCTAATCCGATTGCCATAAAACTTAACATTAATATTTTTTTAGGTTGAGATTGTAAATACTTAAACACCTTTGGTACTTTTACATTTACTTGAGGTACCTTTGGTCTCTTAGGTCTTCTAAGTTTAGGTAATTTTACTCTCTTGAAATTAAATCTTTTCATTTTTATTTATTTATTCTCCATCATCTTATTTACTATTGCACCCACTGCTAAACTTACTGGATTGGCAAATATTGCAAATGCTACTAATATAATATCTAAGTGAGGTGCTACTTCCGTTGGGTTGCTTGTTGTTTTCCATACTATTATTATTCCTAATATTACAAATGCAAAAATTATTGGCCCTACCAAGAGTAGAGTAATAAACTCTATTCCTGTAAGAGCATAACTTTTATTTTCACTCATTTTTTATCTACTGCATCTCTAAGTCCATATAGACCCAATGCTCCAAATATTGCGTAAGCTTCTACTGGTACTGCATATCCTGCTGCTTGAGCTATTCCAGTTAATGCTGAAAGGATTGCTGCTATCATTGTTTTACTTTTCCACGCTGGTTTGTTTTTCATCTTTTTACCTCCATATTAATCTAATCCGTTTAAATCTATTTGAAATAATTTCCTACAATTAAGATAAATCAAAACTTTGTTTGTATCATATTGATTCATAACATCACTTACCTGTAAACAAAGGTTATAACTATAAGTTTCTGTTCGTCCAACTAAGCCTAAAGGAATTTGATAAAAAGTTGGTGCTGTAGTAAGATTACCTCCGGTTATCACACTTGCAGTAGGATTTGAACAAACAACCAAAGTAGCACTCATATTATTTCCTGGTGAAGCCGTCATTTGTGCTGAAGCATAAACAAAGCATAAGGCTCCATTATCTAATAAACAAAAATTAGTTGTAGTTCCATAAGGACATGCACCACCTGCATGATAAATTTCTGCAGCTGAATTTACATCTTTAGTACCATCATAATATCCTACATTACCAATACCACCAGCCTCATCACTATTATCACTTTTCCTCATCAAAATTAAACATTTAAAATCAGTTAGATTTGCTCCTGAGGCATAACAATAAATAGATGACCTATTCAATCCATTATCTATTGTCCAATCGTGCCCTGAATCTGTCCAAGTAGTACCATCAGTTGTATACCAAATACTACCATCTCCAGCTTCAATTGCTATTCCGTGAGTAGCATCATGCATTCCTACTCCTACAAATTCTTCATTCCCAGAAGGAGTACCTACTTGAGTAAAATCAACTCCATCATTAGTAGAATACCATAATCCACAAGGACCACCACTGCCAGATAAATATATTAACCCATCTAAAGAATAATCCCCACCTGTTATTGTTGTACTATTAGGTGGACGAGTTGTACCTGTAGTCCAATTAGCTCCACTATCAGTTGTATATCTTATTGTAGCTCCACTTGAATTACTACTGAATCCTTTAGTTGTATCTCCTAAACATAACCAACCATATTCCTCTGTTGAGTTTGATGCTGTTGCAGTAGCCCCTGCATCTGTTGTATTATAATCTTCCCTTGCCCAAGCTGTAGCTGAATAAGGTAGTATAAATGAATAGGACTTCCAATTTCCTAATATAGCGAAAGAATTTAACTTAATAGCTTTAAGTGGATTTTCTATTATCGCATCATTTGTATCATTTAAATCTGCTGCATATAATACTTCTCCATCTATCCAATCTGTTCCACCTAAAAGTGTATTCTTTATTGCCATTGTTTATTTAACCCTCATTATCCATACCATATCAGTTTTAGTAGTTAAGAAAGCATCAGGAAATTCCCCCATACCTGCTGTGTCTACAATATAATCCTTTGAATATCCACTCCCTCTATTTCCTCTTATCTCAGAATTAAATTGATTTAAATTTAAAGAAGGTAAAGTAATACCATTAAGAACACTATCGGAATCATCTAATACTTGCCCATTACACTCTGCATAATTAGTAGACAGAATAGGTTGAACAACTACTGAATAGTTCATTGATGTAGTTAAAAATATATCTGTAGCTAATGTAAGTTGTGTTTCACTATCTATTGAACTTATTGCAGAAGAAACTTGAGTAGCATCAACATTCATAAGTATTTCTTTCACATAACAAGTTGTTCCACCTCCACCCTCTTTTTGCCATTGTTCTATTTTCCATACATTTTTAGTTGGAGAACCATTATCTGAAGACTTTAATGCCCAATTATTATCTCCAGGAGTAGGAGAGAACTCTACTTCAGCATCAGTTGAATCTGTGTAAAAGAATTTCCACTTAATAAAAATTTGACCAGCATTTCCTCTCCTATACTGGTATGAAATATTAGGTATTCTATATCCCTTAGTAGAATCATCACTAAAGGTCCAAGTTTTTTTTAATACATAACTTGAACTACCCTCACTATAGGTTGCTGAATCAAAAAAAGCAGTAGTACCTGAAGGAAAAGTTGATGGAATAATAAGTGCATCTACTCTCATAGAAGTAGTTACAGAATCGGATTGAAAAGTTGCTCCACTATCTATCAATTTATCAGCTGTAACAGTTGTATCAGTTCCATTACAATTTTCTCCTAAAGATTTCGCCCAAGGTATTATTCCTCCTATTGGAGGTCCAGCATCAACTACATCAGTAAAATTCTGATTAACTTCTGCTGCTACTGCAGTTGTTCCATCAACAAATGTATATGTTACTGCCATTTTATTCTAATTTCTTTAACCTCTCATCTAAATCTTTAAATAAAGCTGCTATTTTTAAACCTCTATCTGTTACAGGATATTCATCAATATCGGATTCTCCAAATATTTCTTTAAGTTCTGCTGTATAGTCTATTGCCATTCTATTTATACTAATCCTCCTAAATTAATCTGCCATAACTTCCGATAGGAACCAGAAATCAAAATTTTGTTTGTATCATATTGTTGCATAGTATCATTAGTCTTACCAAAAACATCAGTACCTGAAGCTATACCACATAAACCTAATGGGATTTGATAAAAGGTTGGTACTGTAGTCATAACCCCACCAGCCATAACTGAATCAGTAGGATTAGTACAGGCCACTATTTGAGCACTTTGAATATCATTGTCATCTACACTATAATGCCCATTAGCATAAGCAAAACATAATGTACCATTATCTAACATAGTAAAATTAGTTGCTGTTGCAACATATGATGTTGCAGCTCCATAATAGATTGCAGCAGAATCATCACTACCATCATAATATTCTACAGTACCTACAACTCCAGAAGACCCAGTAGTACCATTTCTTCTTTGCATTATTAAACATTTAAAATCAGTTAGATTTGCTCCAGAAGCATAGCAGTAAACAGCTGCCCTTTGTACATTTGTATGACTTGAAACAGTATGGCCAGAATCAGTCCAATCTACACCAGCATTCTTGGTCCAATAAATTGCTCCAGTAGCATATTCTATTAATATTCCATGAGTCGCATCGTGCATATTTACTCCTGCAACACTTGCTGGAGCAGTAGTTGCTTGAGCCCAATTATCTCCATCATCAGTTGAAAACACTAATCCTTTACCACTTGATGCTAAACCACATACAACTATTAAACCATCATTAGTATAATCTGCACCAGTTATCGCAGTAGCATTCCACGCAGATGATGGTGCTGACCAAGTCGTTCCACTATCAGTAGTATACAAACTTATAGATGTAGAACTGCAATTAAGTGCCTTAGTTGTATCCTCTTTACACATCCAACCATTTTGTTGTGTTGCACCACCAGCTACTTTTGTCGCACCACCATCAGTAGTTCTACTATCTTTCATTTCCCAAAGTACACTTGAAAAAGGTAAGATAAATCCTGGTGCATTTGTAGCAAGTACCCCAAAAGGATTCATCTTGAGCAGTTTTAAACCTACATTACCAGAACCCTCATTATTAACTCCTGTATCAATATATAAATCTGTTGTACCATCTGCACTTCCTATTCTTATACCACTTACAGTTGTACTAATTGCTCCACTACTTCCTAAATAATAAATTTCTTTGTCACTTAAACCTGTTGTAACCCATTTACCTTTTGTAACTAAAGTAATATCAGCTCCAGAATCTACTCCTGCATAAGCAATTCCAGTAAAGAAATTTGCAGAACTACTATCGCTAATATATGCCTTACCATCACTTTCCTTAATATAACAAGCTTTACCAATAGCTATAGCTTCTCCAGCCTCAGCTGTGGTTCTCATACAACCTAATATATCATCTGCCTCTATTATATTTCCATCTGCTATTACGCCCATTTTACACCATTGTATTAACGACTACTATTGCCATTTCGTCTGAACTTGTTTTACTAATACTTGTGAATACATCTCTATCTATCATTAAAGGAGTTCCGTCTGTATTAAAACTTCCTGTTTCATCTATTGGAAAACCATTAGCTTGTAAACTATTTAAATAATATCTCAAAGTTACTTTCTTATTTGTTTCATCAAATATAGGATAACCAGTAACAAAAACTGCACCCAAATCTGATGTTGCCCATTGTCTTAATAAATCATAAACTACATAACCATCTGTCCAATCATCAGTAGCATTATTAGTTGTTATAACTATTTCAAAAGTATCAATATCTCCAACTACTGTTCCTGTTTCAGTTAAATCCTCTACATTAGTAGTTCCAGTTGTAATCCAATTCCACCCAACTGCTAATTGTGCAGCAGTTCTTGTTATCTTAAAATAATCAGTTGCTAAAGTACTTCCTAATCTAACCTCTAAAGCTGTTCCAGAAGTTTTAAACATAGCTAAAGTTGCAGCATTATAAATATAAATCCAAAAAGAAACTGGCTCAGTTCCAGTTATTTTAGTTCCTGCAGAAGCTAAATCTGCAATATACCATCTCTTTGTAGCACTTGAATTATCTGTTTTAAGGTTTTGAGCTGTAGCATCTGTAACACCTGCTCCCTCTTTATATGTTGTAGTATTAGAAGTTGAATTTTCTCCACCATCACTTGAAGTTAAAGTATTTGAACCATCATCATTAACAGTACCATCTCCTATTGGAATATGAATATCTAATGCAGTATCTGCGACTACAGGAGTTGTAGTTCCTATACCAACTCTAAATTTAGAAGGAATTGTATAATCTGGAGAACTCTTGTAAGTTCTATTTAACATTACATTCTTTCCTGAATTTGTTATTACTCCACCAGTAGCCATCTTAGCCTAAAACCCCTTGGTCATATTTCTTTATCATTTTTCAACTTTATAAATTATTTAGTTAATTACTCACACGCAGGATATGTTATTTCTTCCCTTAATACCCATTCTGTTTGATTTCCCTCACCCAATTCATCGCTTCCTAATACACCACCAGTTGGATGTCCTAAAACAAATGCACTTGTTACATCTCCCCAATTTACTTCACCCCATATACCAAAAATAGGATGCCCCCAAATCATTCCACTTCTTCCATAATAAGCAAGTCCATAAATTCCTTGAGTAGGATGTCCATAAATTCCTGTTATTCCAGCTATACTTTTTGAATATATTTTAATTGAACATTTGGCAAATTCTGCACTATGTGATATATTAACTAAGTGTATTAAGAAGTCAGATACTCTTGCTGTCTTTTCTTCTAATTCTATAATCCTATCCATTACTTCTGTTTGCCAATCAGCAGTCTTCCAAGTTTTATCTCCCACATCAATCTGGTCGCCCATATTAGGAAAGGTTTTAACAATATTATTTATTAATAAAATTCTATCTTCATTTGCCTTACTATCAACTACTTGTACAGTTTGTCCTGGTTTTAAAGTAATATTAGTTAAGGAAGTTGCTACAGTGCTTATAAAAGGAATAGAATATTTTTCAAGCACTTCATTTAATTTAACTTCAGCATCATCAACATCTTTAATACCATCAAAAAAGAAAGTCTTTTGGTGTTTTCCATAAGTACCCACACTTGATGGACTTTGACCAGCTAAAGGTACAGGAATTGAATAAGTATAATCAACTTGAACATATTGGTCTGCAGCCCAAGCATAACCTCCATCTGTTTCCCAAACTATTCTTTTATTTATCTTATCTACAGTATAATCATAAGTTGTTGTTGCTCCTGCAACTCCTCCTGTCCTTAATGTAGTTGGTGGGTCTGAAGCATCTGCATAAACCTTAACTGATACTGGTGCATAATTTAAAGGTCCAAATCCTCCATCTCCTGCTGTCCATCCAGTAGTAGTTCCTAATTTTCCACTTTCTGTTGTTTCAACATCTGTAGTAGCTCCAAATATAGTTGCTACATTAACTAATTCTGTAGCATCAAATGTCCATTCTAATCCCTCAGATAAATCTGTTCCTACAACTAATGAGCCATTTTGCCCTAAGAATGCCTTTGGTTCAAAATAAACTAATCCAGTATCTGCTCTATAATAAAACTGCCAATCAATTAAATCTGCTAACTCTTGACATTGTTTATAAACATCTTCGTGATTACAAATAAATTTTTTAAGTATGGTAACAGTTCCACTATCCTGTACAGAAACATCATCAGCTACTAATGTTCCACCACCAAAAGTATTAACTAAATCTTTGAATATATCACTAATCTTACCAGCACTTGCATCTACATTAGAATCATAAGACTTAGTTACTTCGTTTCTTATTAAGTCTATAAGCTTATCTTTTGCTCTAACAGTTACATAACCAGTAGTCTTAATAACTTCATCTACATAACCATCAAAAACAAACTGGTCTGTAGAAGTAGTTTCTCCCCTTTTAATTGTTATAGTATCTCCATTTTGTGGTACTACAGTTATATTAGAACTAAAAACCATTTCTGCTTCGGAAATATTATTTCCAAAATCTTCTTTAGTTGTCCAACTCTGAAGAAAAGATGCTCTATCTGTACCAGCTATCTTAACTTCAGTAAGCATTAAGTAGCACCACCCACAGTACCCTCAACAAATGTTAAACTATAATCCATAATTGCTCTTGTATCTACACCATATTTCCAAGTAAAATCTTGTAAAATTCCTGAACCATTATAAATCTCAGTACCCTCAGCATCAATTACTAATGTAGTTGTTGCTAATTGTGAACCATCTACAAATTCTTCAATTGCATTCTTAGCAGTATTAAGTAATGCAAAACTCGCTGCAGTTATAACTCCTGTTACTTTAATATTTCTTAAAGCTCCTGAAGTACTTGTAACAATAGTTGCTGTACTTGTATTATTAACTAATGGAGCAATAACGAAGTTCTGAGATAAACTACTTTGAGCACCAGTTACTTTACCTAAAGTTACAGCAACACCACCATTAACATTTGCATTGGTAAGAGTACTCGCCATTACCTCATTCCTCCACTTCTCCAACTACTTCCACCAAATAAAGTACTTCTCTTTCTTTGTAAATCTCTTTTACTCTCATTATTTATTTCTACTTCAATATCAGTAAGTTGTTGTAACTCATCTAATAAATCTTCAAATTTTATTTCTTTTTCAACCATTTTAAACCTCCTAACTTTCTCTCCTATACCTTATGGTATATGTTATTGTTCTAAATATATTTGGTAAACCAATTAAAGTCTGAATCAAATTTAATACTAAATTATTCTCTGTATTTATTTCAGTTCCCAAATTAACAAAATCTTGTTCTGCACCTAATGTTGTTTGATTAATATTATATCCTAAACTTGTTTCATTAGTACTATCAAAAGAATCACTAACCATCTGAGCTAACCTTTCCTTCATAGGTGCAAACTCATCAGAAGTTTGAAAGTGATTATATATATCATCCCTCATTTGTTCGGCACTTTGGGTAACTAATTCTAATTCTCCTGTTAATTCATTTACT
>Ga0080013_1006489_pt1 | contig 10400 bp, 6 predicted proteins | sample ETNvirenome_6_85_FD_69236 | JGI IMG/M metagenome (GOLD analysis project Ga0080013, IMG submission 69236) | Marine viral communities from the Pacific Ocean - ETNP_6_85 (SPADES assembly) (version 2) | ecosystem: Environmental > Aquatic > Marine > Oceanic | place: Pacific Ocean | collected 2013-06-19
ACACAATGGATCAAATTTCTTATATTCTTGAGACGAATGGCGCCGATATTAATTTACTATCACAACTTAATAAGCTATCAAGAGCGTTTCCAAGCAAGAGTAGCGCGACCGCCACCGGGCTTCTTTATATAGATTATAATAAAAAGATTAGTGCGGCTAATGCAGTAATTGAAACTGGCACGCAAGTTTACAGAAAAGTGATGATTAATTCAAAAGTTGTCGATGAGAGGGAGGGAGAGGAGAGCAGCTGGACAGAACATATTTATGCGGAATCAGACGCCGTATCGCGCACCGAGACTTCATATGATGGAGGTTTTATAAGTAATATGGTGCTTGCAAGAACCCAAATAGAAGTATCCGAGGGAGATGCATTTAATAATTATGGATATGTGTTCTTTGATTATGATAAAGCAGTATTTGAGACTGCAGTTTTGGGAGCTTATTTCAATCTAGAAACAATATATAAAATTATAGGACAGAGCGTTCTTAATAATTATTTTAAACTGACTAGCGCTACATATACAAGGGCCCTGTACACCCTCGGCACAGATGATCTTATTGAAATAGGGGGCACATTTGATAATGGTTACGAAATAAAAAATGTAACGTGGCATGATGTGGGACTCGAAGAATCCATCGCGGAGGATCACGCAGAGCCTTATGTTACTGATTCATATGGATATATGGCATATTCTTTCGTATTATTAAGAAATTTTGAATTAACACAAGAAGAAGGGTGGGACGGATATCGTATGATGTGCTTTGAAATCCAAGATTTTGAGGATGCAACGGGAGAAGCTATCGGCGGTGTGGATGTCTCTGGTCAATGGGAATATTCGCAAATGAAATTCGAAGCTATTGTTGAAGATAATACAGGGCAGTTGGCGATAGATTTAATAATAGAATATCAAAAACTATATTCGGAGGATACCGGTGACGGCGGAGACGAAGCGACCCCCGGTGGCTTCAATGAATACTATATCGATGCCACCGATGTTGCCAATTATAGTTCTGAGGAGAAATGGACAGAATCATTTCAAGCTTTGATGCATGACATATATGATGACGACGAGGGAAACGCGCCGTGGATTCTTTATCCGACCTATTATTGTGTATTTTTAGACCTCGCTATAGACGAATTCGACGCCGATTCAGATAAGATAGCAGACGAAGTTAACAGAATAGCCTCAAAAATTAATCCCTACAATGGTTCATTAGAAGAACTTGAATCGTTTTATGAGAGCTTTAAAGCGTTAGGCGAGTCAGGCGGCGTCCTCGCGACGATCTATGAAGAACTTGATCCGACCGACGACGTGGTATCGAGTATCGAAAAAGCATTTTATAATTCTTTTGGTGACGAAGCGGAGGGTGGCTCTTTTGAACAAGATGTGGTGGTTGACCCCAGCTCTCTTGTTTCTACAGCTGCATATGCAGTTTCCACCACCACGAGAACTGGCGATTCCCGGTTACCAACAATTGAGGCGTCAGCTTATACTCCCTCCGATAGTGAAGAAGGTGTTTCATATCACAAAAGCGACACTAAGCCAAAAGCCAGCTATGCCGATTACGGAAAAAATTCCGGTACCACAGTGGAAAGTCTCGGATTTTTCCTTGGCGGTGTTTCCATGATAAAGACATATGCCTCGGACGACATGGGCCAGCTCACCGGCGGCGATGATATAACTGAATATTTTAAATTAGAATACAATGCCGGTCCTTCTTGGGAAGGGGGCATATATCTTCCCTGGGACATCATTAAAAAGGTAGTTGTTAGGTGGTCAAGTTTTACGCTGTCGTTTGTAATGATTCTTTCAAGCGATTTAGAACCAGAGACAGAATATAGATGGTCATTTGCGAATAGCGATGATGCTTCTTTAATGATAACCGACGAACACCTCACTCCTGTGGCAGACTTTGAGATTAATTTTAAAACTAGCGAATCCTCAGAATCATAATGGAGAAATAATAAATGGCGAAATCATATAAAACTTCCGACTTCGGCAGGAAAGCACAAAAAAGTCGTTCGGTTGCAGACAAAAGTAGTATAGTTGATGGCGAGGCTATAAACAGAAAAACAGAACCGGAGAAATATCGGATTGCAGTTGCTTTGCAAGATTCTAATATTTCAACTAATGGCGATGACTCTTTAAATAAAAAAGCCAAGTTGCTTTTAGAAGAGGTTTGTGAGGTCTCTATGACTTACGACGAAAACTTCTCCTTAATTGAAAGCTGCACAGAAACTGAAGATGCCTTGATATCTGCCGAAGATAAATTTCCAGATTCCGCAGATCAATTCTATAATTTAGAGGGCGACCAGATATCTCGCGCTGCTGCGCAAGAGTACAAAGAACAAGAAGAAGCAGCCGAAACCGACGTAGTGTCCTTTGCGGCAAATTTGCTTGGGTATTCGAAGGATTCAAATGGACAAACTACAACCAATGGACAAACTACAAGTAACGCAGTGAGCACTACAACAGCGACTGTGGGGACTACAGCAACAAAAACCACAACAACTAGTTACTAATTTATAAATTTAAGAGATAATTAAGGAAGGAGACAATATGGCGACGGATTTCATAAAGGGTTTGTGGGAAGACATGCAAACGGATTTCATATTGGATGATGGTACGGACTGTTCAGACTGTATCTGCGGCGCATTTGCTATTATTGACGAGGACTTGACCGACGTGTTTGGGCATGCTATAAAGATAACTGAAGACATGTATGAATATCGAGAATCCATTGCAGCTATGATATTCGATGCACTGGAGGAGGGTACTACAGACTATGATGGAGAGTGGTACGAGAAGGACTGGACGGAAGGCTCGCTCTCTGCAGGGAGATGGGAAGGCGAAAGCCTCGGACCGCTCTTCGACACCAGTCCTGACCAGCCCGGCTGCAAGTGTTTATATTTATGGGAACAGGGAAACTGGCTCAATACAAAAGAATATATGTATTGGCATGCAAACTACGCAACATGTCCGGACGATCTCACGGCCGAGGACGCGGAAACCGAACTCGACTACGAGTCGTCTTTTGAAGGGATAATCAGGGTTAATGAGGATGCATATGGCTTTGCGGATTCGTGGCGCTTTACCAAGAGTTTAATTTCGGATGATACTTTTAATGTTTTGGATTCGGGCGAGATTGGCATAATGAAAACTACATATAAACTCCGCCTGTGTACAGACAGCGACGAGGACGGTATCCTAGACACATGTGAAGACACTGAATATAACGGTTATTCGGCCGTTTTTGATCATGCGCAGCCGGAATTTGCCAATCTTGAAGCAGTAGACGCAACAAACTACACAGCAGAAAGCTCACTATCTGATGTTGAAACGGCCGCACTTAAAGAATTATATGGCGCTTCCTCAGAGGATGCGACTATTTTGGTGACCAGTTATATAGAATCAATAGCCGACACAATTGCGACAGCAGCCGGCGAAACAGGACAGCCACTTAATAAAATTAAATACGTACAAATTGACGAAGATATGTTTGATGCGATTGGCGCAGAAGAGGGCAAGGAAACCATGGCTGTAGAAACAGTCAAGGAAACGACATACGAGGCTTAATAAAACATGGCAGAAGAAAAAAAAGATATTAAAATAATTGATTTGAACTTGTTTTCCGGTTCTTCCGACCTTTTTAGAACGGCCGTCGGCGGCTATGCTTATATTGAAGAAGATAGCGAGGATGAGGCATATATTTCATGGAGTGACTATTCTCCGACGGATTCGTCATATATCGACACGATCAAGAGCAAACACGTTTCATTGGGGGAAGAAGCGTCAACAGAAACCATAATACCAACTTGGAAATGGCCAATGCGTGTTTATGGCGATAACGAAGCAGTCTATAGTGATAATTTTTGGAAAGTATATTGGACAGGCGGCACATTTGGAGCAGTAGCTTACGGTGGAATTTATAGTGAAGAGACTTATGATGATTATTGGTTTGAAAACAGCCTTCCATATTCCAAATTAGAAGTTAATACTCTTGAAGGTGCTGCCGATACTATAACAAATAAAATAGAGATTTCATATGATTACAATTTTTATTTGAAAGACTATCAAAATTATGTTGCAAATCTTTCTGAACTGCTTATACCAAATATGTATTTAATTGAGCAGTTTGCGCGCTCGGCGGCGCGACTCCACTTTGGAGATGATTTAGATGGCGCCCTAGTAGAAGACGACAACGCAACAAGAGCCTATGACGAGACCATATGGGACTTTGTGGCTTTAGATGACGGCATTTTGGAAGCATTACATTTTAGTGGCTACGCAGTCCACAACGCAACCTATGCGCTATCGTCCGATATCGGAGGATACTTGACAACACCACTTGAAGAAGGAAAAGTTCATCTTGGGCGCGGCACAGGTTATATACACACTAACGATGACGATACTCTATACACTCTTAATTTACATCATTATTTAACTGGCGCTGTGCCTCTTTTCCCACTTTCATCATCCACGACAAGTTATGTTGAGAACGCTTTGCAAAATATAATGTTCGATCAGAATTCCATTTCAAGCGAAGGAAATCTTATGGAGAACTTTGTTAACATGGGAGATAATGCGCCGGCTTATCCTTTTTATGTTAAGTTTAACTTTCCTGCTCGCGCAGAAACAACAGAAGAAGAACCGCTCACGGTGGCCGCGGGCGATAGTGTATATTTTGCCGAGGCTTTTCAAAACAACAATTATTCTACCAAATTCCTCAAGACACTTAAAGAAGCATTTAATGAAGAAGTCGATGGTATAAGCATAGCATCTGAAGACTATGTTATGTGGCAAAACTATTTTTCTTCTTCTGCGGAAGAAGACACCGATATAAAAATAGAAACAGCCGAAAATACTTCTTTTAGAACTCTTGATTATTTTGATTTGTTAACATATAGTTACGAAAATTATGAATCAATGACCGACAACTGTTTCTTTGTCGGAGAAAAGACCCTTACTAGAGAAGCCGCGATGGACACCACGGGCACATATCGATATGTAAATTCTAAAAATGCGCTAGGGGCTTTAAGGGACACTTTAACCGGCCTCGCGAGCCTAACTATTGATAGCAAGGAAATTTTTCCAAGTGACAGTGATCTATCATTTTCCGAATTGATTGGTGGCTGGCGCGATGACGGCAAATATAATGAAACTATAGCATATAGAGTAGAAAAAATCGGAGGGCCCGGTACCGGAGATTCAAAAACTCAAAATGTTTTGCAAAACTTTTGGATTTACAACTCTACAAACTTAACTGACGATATAAATTTATATGATTCGCAGGTTAAATACGGGGAAGAGTATACCTACAATGTTTATAAATACGTGATAGTTGTTGGGGTTAAATATAGATTTTCTGATTTAGCGCTTAGTAGGACGACAAATGAATCAGAGGGTACATATTATTTAGAGTTCTACGATCCCGCAACAGACGAGTTAACGGACTCTCTTTTTGAGCCAGACGAAGGAACCAGTGCGGCCAGTGATGAATATAAATATATGGCGGACTTTAACGTAACAGCCCAACCCACTATTAAAATATTTGAAATACCAGTATATTCCAAGACATTGAAGGTTTTAGATCACCCGCCCAATGGGCTTAATTTGAATCCGTTTTTCTTTGTTGATGATTCTCAAATTATTGGGTTTAAAGTTAATTACGAAACTTTTGTTGAACGAGAATTTCCCACTGCAATTACGGAAGCCGATGTTGAACTTGAAGAAGATTATTTAATTGCCAACGATATGTTGGGAGGTGATGATCTAACGATAGAATCGCGTTCTCTATATAGATATTTACAGGCTTATCGACTAAGTGAATTCCCAACCGCATACACCGATTTTGATGAGAACTTGGTTTCCACAACAGATCTTATTATAGAAGATTCGGTTTTTACCTTATCAGATGAGATTTTTTATGATATGATAAACACTAATCAGAAATATTATTATTTGTTTAGGGCTCTCAACGAGAATCTCATGCCAGGCCCAAGGTCTGAAATTTATGAAGCAGAATTAATTAACGATGGTGGTTATACTTATGGAATGTTTGACCTATTTTTTGAAGAAGATTTAGAAGTCGATGTCTTCACGAACCCCTCCGTCGCATTTAAAAAGTTAATACAGCTGCAGCCTAACATGTCTCAAATAGAGCTTGATGATGAAAATGTTGACTACGATGATATTGCCGCAAACCAATTAGAAAATATGAGTCTGGGCACTACTGATGAATTAATATGGGATAAAACATTTAAGATTCGGCTAACATCGAAGAAAACAGGCAGAAAAATAGACTTAAATGTTACTTATAAATATGAGTATGATAGTAATTAAAGAAAACATAAACTATTTATGGGAGAGAGGTAAATAAATGGCAATTTTAGACAACTCAGGTGATATTATTTTAGATGCCGTTTTGACGGAAGTGGGCCGTAAGAGGCTAGCGCAAGGTAAGTTTAAACCAACAAAATTTGCATTTGGCGATGATGAGATAAACTACGAACTGTATAACAAAACTCATCCTTCTGGTTCTGGCTACGAAGATTTAGAAATTTTGCAAACACCAATAATGGAAGCGTATACGGAAACCAATATTATACATGGTTTGCGGTCTCTTCCCCCAAATATTCTGTACATGCCAGATTTGATATTGAATGAAAAACTTACTGGGCAAACAGTAGTGATGAAAAATAGCGTGATTAACATTGCGGTTAATAATGAAACTTGGAAGGCAATAAAGGATAATTGGGGTAGCACATACGCCATGAAAGCCGGCGCAACTGTTGGTAGCGAAGTATTACTATTTGAATCTGGCATTAATGATTCGAATATTCTACCAGTTCCCGCTAACCAAAATTCTTATATAACAAGCCTGAATATGCTTGATTCAGGCGTTACCGTCGAGTTTGACAATTCTTATATTAATTATATATATGGCGCCCCAGCCACATGGTTCCCGCGTGTTGACTCGGGAGGTTCATGGAATGCCGGCGCACCTATTTTAACTTCATACACCACGGTATATCCTTCGGACACCACTGGACGAAGCATTGTAAACATACCTATGTCAAAGGCCCAGGTATTCGATTCTTCTACCTCTTTGATCGCCGTATCAACACATGTTAATATGTTAGGCGTTGTTGGAAGCATGGGCGCTTTGAATGTTGCACTTAACCCCACATTGACGACCAACATGACGCAAACAGCGGCGCCAGAATGGGCTAGATATGGCTCAACCAATCAAACAGTCACGGGGCTGGATTCTTCTCATAGATTTGGAATTATTCACACTACTTTAAGTTTAACAACAAATGCTAGTGGTGATACGTTAACCGTTCCTGTTGCACTTTATAGAAGAGAATCATAAAATAAACATATATTTGGAGATTATGAATGGCAATTAAATTTTTTGGAACATTGGGACCTAGCGATATAACCACAACAAGGACGTTGCTTCATGAAACAATTCCCATTACTGGCAGTATTCTTTCCGGTACCTATTATGAAGCAAACCCAGGCGCCTCTGCTTTCGGTGGTGAGACAAATGTTAAAAACTATAGCCATGGCATGTTCCAGGCTGTATACGATTATCCTTATTTGAGTTCGTCAGCGAATCATATTTTTGACATTGCTATGGGTTATTCCTCTACATCTGTAATGAGCGCTTCCACAAGCGTGGAGAACGCCAAGAAGATCAACATGTATAATATGTTTGCACAGACTCTTCTTGGTTATACTGTCTCAGGAGCTATTGAAATTCCCGAATCTGATTTAATAATAACAGACGATGACGCACAGATGAGAGAGGTGTTTTTTGTCAACTTCTCACGATTGTTGATGAAAGACCAAATTAAAAGAGGCACGTTTAGCATATCTTTGATAACAGGCTCTACAAGCCTAGCCCCCGATCTCCGCGACAAAACGTCGCTGCCTATTACAAAGCTTAGAGATGTATCTGCTTCTAATATAGCCGGCACTGCTGACTGTCCCGCGGGAGATTACGGGTTGTTATTTAGCTCTCCTCTTACTGCAGCAGCTCAAGGCCTTGTTTTTTATCAGGCTGGCTGTGCAATGATTACGGCGTCTATGTTTGCTACTGCTTCCGGAGAGGCCTACGAGTTCGAGAATGCAGATTTTACCACGAATCCGGACGACCCCGTTGGCGAGACTTACATAAGTATTTCTGGTGCCCTGAAGTCTTTGCCAATGTCTTCTTCGTGTGACGAGTTTAGACGCAGGGTCGGCAACCTATCTTTCAATAACACCACAGAGCTTAATTCTACGGTCTATTTCTGCAGGGCCCCTGCAAATAAGTGGAATTATAGTTCAAACCCCACTTATACAACGGGCAGTAAACTGAGAGTTAAAGAAGTCGCTTCAGATACTCCTGTATCATATATTACAACTGTTGGACTATATAATGCTAATAACGAGTTACTAGCTGTGGCAAAGCTTTCGGAGCCTCTAAAGAAAGATCCATCAAATGAGATAACGCTACGTGTTAGATTAGACTTTTAGAGCACTACTATGTCCCTTAAAAAGTTCGGTTCAAGAGACATAATTACGAACACAATGAGAACTCATCCTAGTTGTGAGTTCTTTGTTTTTGATGGTAAGGTCTATTATAATAATATTCCGTATGCTTCTGGCACGATTAATCGCGGCGCTAGCGTACCGATCTCTGCTGGCTATGCTAGTCTCTATGAAATGAACGTCGATAGACTGTCTAGTAGTATTGCGGACCAGTGGGATCCCGACGGTGAATTGGCTAGTAGATTTATTGGCGCCATCGCTGATGACGACGGACGTCCTGTGCCCTCTGATATTGTCGACAACGGCCTCATCTACCCATTTGTGACAAAGGACGGAACACGCCTTAGTTTAAAAACGCTCTACACCGGCAGCACTTACGAAATGGATTTCCTATATGGGGATATAGTTTCGGGCAGTTATCCGTTGTCTGCTTCTATCGCAAGAAAATTGATAGGGTGGTATCCTGTAAACGAAGGCTCCGATGTTGATTTTTTGCCGGCCAACGGCCCTTATGGCGCTGATGGTTCTGGCGGCAGCAGAGGCGCTGGCCAGCTGGATACGGGAGATCTATGTTTGGTGCCGAACACAGAAGATGCACCCGACACCGAGACCGGGTGCCTTGAGGCGAGGGAATCCGACGGCACCAAGGAGTATTGCAAAGATCGTCTCGCCGGACCCTATACTGAACCGGATGGTTCGGAACCATTAAAAAATAATGGGTTTGAAGATATTTCTTGCAATAGGCCCAAGTGGCGCTCTTACTCGGCATTGAAAAACTTATTTACAAGATACGAATACATGAGTGAGCACTTCGCTCTTACTTCGTCATACGGGATTAAAGATCACCAGATAATTAACTTAATCTCTATTCCCTCGATCTTTTACGGCTCCAAGATAAAACCTGGCACTGTTTCACTTAAGTGGTATTTAACAGGCACACTAATCGGAGAGTTGCAAGACACAAAACAGAACGGAGAGCTAATCGAGATTACAACAAGTAATCCCTACATTGAGCAATATGGCGCAGGTAACGTGGCTGGCGTCATTTTTTACAATGAAGGATTTATTGCCCTCACAGGGTCGTGGTATTTAAATGAAGCCGACGGCACCGCGGCCGATAATGGCTCTAAGGTTTATACCAAAAGTCAAATAACAATTCGTTCAGGTTCTGGAAACACCCCGTATCCTCCCATGTGGATCGATTGGGGCGCGGGAGCTAATGATAATTGTAATAAACTAACTACTTCCACTTCTGGCTCAACAACACCATCATCGGTAGCTGCATCTAACAACTTTGAAAGCGCCTCTTTTGGTCTTTCCTTTAAGGGCACATCGGATGTACAAACCTTGACAATGTTTGCGCATGCGAAGAAAGGCGAAGCAAATTTCTCAAATAATCCAACATTTCTAGTTCACACCCACAGTGCCACTTCTTCTTTCGTTACTTCTTCTTACTCGTATGTTGAGGACCCTGATCGATTGATATTTAATTTTGCTAGTTCAAGTCAAGTAGATTTTTCTGCATCATTTAAGAGACAAGTGTATGTTTCCAAAGTCGGCATTTTCGATGAAAACAAAAATTTGATTGGCATCGCATCTTTAGCAAGCCCCGTACGGAAAGAAGAAGATCAAGATTTAACATTTAAATTAAAGCTGGACATATAGTATAGTGAGTATATGATTTTAGGTGTCGATGTTTCAACTAGCATCACTGGTCTTGCCATCGTGGCAGATGGAAGCATAGTTTACTATGACTCCGTTGACTTGAGAAAATATAAGAATGTCTTTGAAAAGGGCCGCATTCTCAAGGAAAAGATTGTGGACCTCTACGAAGCATACCAGTTCAGCAATGAAGAG
>Ga0080013_1006491_pt1 | contig 10397 bp, 13 predicted proteins | sample ETNvirenome_6_85_FD_69236 | JGI IMG/M metagenome (GOLD analysis project Ga0080013, IMG submission 69236) | Marine viral communities from the Pacific Ocean - ETNP_6_85 (SPADES assembly) (version 2) | ecosystem: Environmental > Aquatic > Marine > Oceanic | place: Pacific Ocean | collected 2013-06-19
AAGATATTAAATCTGTGTTAGACCATTGGAACAACTTTAGTAATAAAGAAGAATATTATAGATTTCGAGATTATTGGAACATTCATTATGAGAATGGTGGTGGAAGTAAAAATTTCTTGATTGAAACGTTTTTGTTATTAAAAATGTGTAGTAATTCTATGGTTAGATTTAATCAACATGGAAAATTCAATCAAGGATTTAGAGGCTTAGGAAAGAAAATAACTTTCTTTGATGATAAGCATCCTAAGAAATTTGAAATACAGTTAAAATTATTTATTGAGACAATAAAAAATGGTAAAAATAAGTTTATATCAATTGATGTTTTAGAGCTTTTAGATACATTAAAAAAACATCAACAAAGAAAATTAAAGGATATGTTCTTTATATTTGATCCTCCTTATTTGTTAGAAACAGGTGCTTACTCAAGAAAAAAGAATAGTTACACTTTGAATACAGAATTAGAGATATATAAATTTATTGAAGAAGAAAAAGTCAATTTTGTGTTTTTTAATTACATACATAGAGATGGCAAAGAACATCTTACTTTAAAAAAATGGATTGAAAAAAACAATTTCAAATATGAGGAGATAAGTTCTAAAACTTCTACAGGTCAAGGTAGAACTAATTCAAAAGAAATTTCAGAAATCATAGTATATGGATAATAAATTTGAAAATTAAATCAAGGAGAAAATAAAATTTGAATATGAAAATTTTTAAAAAAAGACTACTTATTGTCTTTATTTTTGTTTTAAATATTGTTTTGTTAGGAATATTGGTTAAATGCGAGAAAAAGTCTCAAACTATCTCAAGTGAATTTTCTGGACAAGTTTCAGTTCAACAAGCGATACAGGTTGCTAAAACAGTTGCAAGTGAACAAAATCTACGAGGTGGAGTAGGTGGCAGTGCTGTTGCGATTCGCGGTGTTTTTCCCGAAAGTCTAAAAGAAACAAATCTCATTTATGTTGTTAAATTTTTACCAGTTGGATTTGCCTTAATCTCAGCTGACAAAAGAATTATACCAATTCTTGGATACAGTTTTGAAACAGATTATGAGGAGGGGAAGATTCCATATCCATTGTCAGAACTAATCGAGCAATGGAAAGCTGAGATCCAACTTATAATAGAAGAATCTCCACCAGAGAATCCACGTACCACGGAACAATGGAGAAAATTACAAACAACTCGACATCAAAGAAATAACCGCACAGTTTTGCCATTAATGGCAACGAATTGGGACCAAGGATATCCTTGGAATCAATATTGCCCCATAGATGAAGACGGTCCTGGAGATCATGTTTGGGCTGGCTGTGTTGCTGTTTCGATGGCTCAAGTTATGAAATATTGGAACTATCCAGATATAGGAGTCGGTTCACATTCATATTATCATGTTGATTATGGTACACTTTCGGCAGATTTTGGTGAAACTGAATACGATTTTGCCAGTATGCTGAATAATTCAGCTAATCCTGCTGTAAAAACGTTACTTTTTCATTGTGGCGTTGCTGTCGAAATGGATTATGGTCCTGACGGTTCTGGTGCATGGGTTGGTTTAGGTAATCCGAATGCAGCACAAGCTCTTCGCATACGATTTGCTTATGAGCAAAACTTAGAATTTTATTCAAAATTTCAGTTTGAGGAAACCGAATGGACAGAAATGTTGCGAACAGAATTAGATGAAGGTAGACCTGTTATTTATCGTGGTGTAAGCGATGATTTTGGGCACGCTTGGAATATTGATGGTTATCAGGATAGCATCTATTTTCATTGTAATTGGGGTTGGTCCGGTTCTTATAATGGATATTATTATTTAGATGATTTGTCACCTGGTTTTGGAAGTGATTTTAGTAGCAGCCAGGGCATGATTGTCGGAATCCAGCCAATTCCAACAGATGTATCAGCGATTGCATTAAATCCTGTAAGCTTGAATTTTGGAGAAGTTACTCTGGGTAGTAGTGTTTCTCAAACTATAGAAATCTTAAGCGTCGGCTCTCAAACATTGGAACTACTATTGCTCAATATTGTAGGAGAATACGCAGACCAATTTGAGATTACAGACGAAATAGATGATTTTGAGTTACTACCGGGCGAGTCCGAAAATATTGAAGTTACATTCACTCCGATTGAGGTTAATACAGTGTTTGCCATTTTTCAGGTGGAAAGTAATTCCTATGAGAACAGCTTAAAAACGGCGATGATGACAGCAACTGGAATCATTTCCAGTATAAAGGGTGATGTGAATTTTGATGATACTATTGATGTGCTTGATGTTATCCAAGCTGTTAATTATATTATGGGACTTGTTGAACCAAATGAAAATCAATTTTGGGCATCTGACATGAATGATGATATGACTATAAATGTTTTAGATGTTATTGAGATTGTGAATCTTATTTTGCAGTAAAGGAAAAAATAAAAATGTATATCTATAAAAAATATATTTTTATTAAAGAATTCACAGAGGACAGTGAAAGTTCTGTGGGTATAAGAGATGGTTTGCAAGAGCCATATTATATAATGGACACAGGAGACATTGTTGATTTAAATAAGATTAAAGATAAATTCGAAGTCATAGAATTTACAGCAATAGAGCTCCAAAACATTATCAAAAATCATCTTATAAAACAAAATTAACTTGATATTTATACTAAAGGGCATTAAATTAGTTTGTAAGGAGAAGACAAAGTGGAAATATCTAAATCACAGTTAAGAGAAATTATTAAAAAAGAAATTCAAAATTTGCATGAATCCAATTATAAGTCACTTGCAAAATCATTTGTTAGTGACTTTCTTTATTTAATTAAAAAGGGTACTCCGCTCGAATCATTGATTGGTGATTATGTTCAATCCTGGAATGATGCAGCAAAATATACAAAAGAACCCAAAATTGATGATGGTAGTTTATTTGGTGAAGTTGAAACGATATTAAAAAAGAAAAAAGTTAAATTTAACCGATAAATGAATTTATTAAAAAACACTATGATTTTTCTTTATCCTATAAGGATTATTGTAGCAGTTCTTTTTGTTACTGTTTTCAGCATTTTCACTATCCGGATGTCTCAAATAGATTCTGAAGTACAAGAATTCACAGAGGAAGACTGGGAATTGCCACCAGGATTGAATGAATATGATCTTGGTATGAACACGGTGGAATATCTTGAGGGAATGATGCCAATAATCGAAGATGATGTTGCACAGGATCGAATTGAAACTATACGAGATAAACTTCTTAAGGCGGTGAAACTCCGTGATGGTGTTGACGAAATTCAAATACATCTAGTAAATTCTGAAGAAGTCGGTGCATGGGCACTTCCGGGAGGATTCGTCTTGATCACCAATGCATTTTACAATCTTTGCCAAACGGATGATGAATTGGCCTTTATTCTTGGACATGAAATTGCACATGTATTAAAAGGACATGTGAATAATCCAATGGAAGAACGATTGCAAGGAAAATATCAGAATGCTCTTGAGCAACTCGGTTTAGAATCTGGTGCGGCCTTCAGTGAAGAATTTGCGGCGATTTCGGCAGAGAATATGGTTAATATGATTACGAAACAAAAAGAATTAGATGCAGACAAACAAGGTATTTTGTATACAGTCTTGGCGGGATATGATGCAAATGCTGCTTTTGATATCACAGATCGCGCAGTTGAAAGTGGCGAAGGTGTTCAGCATCCCTCAAAAACTGTGCGAATGCAAAAACTCCGTGAGCGTATTGGAAATTTCATTGATCAGTCGGAAAAATTTCATGCTGGTGTAATGTTTTATTTGCTTGGAGATTTGGATTTATCAGAAAAGGCATTTCGAGGATTTTTACAAACCTTTCCAAGTCGGGAAGTATATAACAATTTGGGCGTAGTTTATTATTCGAAAGCGCTCCAGAAATTGCCAATTACTGAAGTTTCAACTCTAAAGTCGCTACATATTGATACTCGTACTATTGTAGATGATTTCGTTTTGCGCGGTGGTGGAACCGAAAAATATAGACGGTTTTTGAAAAAAGCAAGAGAACGATTTGAAGAAGCTATCGAACGCGATCCGGAATATGGAGTTGGATATTTTAATCTTGCTTGTGTGTTAGATGATCTTGGGGAATATTCGCTTGCGATTAATTATCTAGAAAAGGCGAAAAAATTTGGTTGGGATGAAGATCAATGTACAAACACCTTCGCATCAATTTTAATTCATCAGAAAAAATATGTTGAAGCGAAATCGATTCTTACAACAATTCAAAATTTAGATGAAGCAATCTTTAATCTTGGTGCTTTAGAGAGATTTACTGATGGAAATCCAACACAATATTTTAAAGAATTTTTAGCACGTACAAACAATTTAACAATTTTTGCAGAGTTTGCTGCAAATGTAATTGGCACAGAATTTTCAAAATCTATTCCAAGACAATCACCAAATTTACCGGAATTTGATATTGAAATAGATTCTGATAAATCGAAAGTGTTGAAATTAATGGGACAACCGCTGAAAGAGATTACAATTTTGTCATATGATGATATTACAGTTTGGCCCTATCCTGAAAAATCGTTAAAAATATATTTTGTTGGTGATAAAGTTTTGAAAAAGAAGATTTGTGGAGATTACAGTAATTCACAATTTTAAATAGATAGTTAACTAAAACAAAACAGGAGGTATGTTATGAATAAGAAACTGAGTTTACTAGTACTGGTTGTAGTAGCTGCGTTTGGAATGTATTTTATACAAAAGGGTGAACCTACGGCAGTTGTAGAAGTGATACCTGGCGAAATCGAAATTATTGGTGAAGATTATAACGATCTAGCCGAGATTTTTGGGTTTTCTAGAGCAGTATCACTTAAAACATCAAAAAAGAGTGATAAGAAGGTCATCAAATTGTCAAAAAAAGACAGAAAAATGCTTAAGAAAGTATTTGGATTTAAAAACAGTACAGTGAGTCTGAAGGGTTCTTCTGTATCATCTAAAAAGTTTGCTGAGAAGCCAGGCGATAAGTTCAAGTTGACGAAAAAGGACAAGAAGATTTTTGCAAAGACACTTGGTTTTTCAGATCAGGAGATTGTTTCGTTAAAGCTGGAAGATGATAAAAAATCTGTGAAATATAGTAAGGAAGAAAGACGAATGCTTAAAAAGATTTTTGGATTTAAACAAGCTGTTAGTTCAAAACCACAGTTAGTGTCAAAGTCAAAAGTTCCTAACAAAATCAAGAAATTGGGTAAGAAGGAAAAGAAACATTTGGCCAAGATTTTTGGTTTTAATTATAGCACAATATCTTTAAAAGAATCCAGCAATGCAAAAAAAGTTGAAAAGGAAATATCAAAAGATTATAAATTGACTAAAAAACAGAAAAGAACTCTGGCAAAGATCTTTGGTTTCAAACCAGTTGTGGATAACAAAAGCAAAGGTGAACTTAGCTTAAAAGAGACAAACAAAGATGCTTTTATTAGTAATAAGAAGGCTAACAAAAAACTCGGAAAAATACAAGGATTTAAAGACGCTGCTTCTCCAACGACAAATGGAAATGATATAGAATTTAAACTCGATAAAAAGCAGAGACAACTTATTGCAAAAGTATTTGGATTTGGTGAATCTTTATCGTTTAAAACAATAGATAATGATAAAACAGGAAAAAAAGTTATTCTTTTTGACAGAAAGGAAAATAAGAAAACTTCTGTGAAAAAGATTTTTTGAGGGAGAGTAATTGTGAAATTAAATGAAGGAATAACAGTAGTAGATACAAGATTTGTTGGTAAATTTAGAGTTGTCATGATGACTGATGGTAGAAAAATAAGAAGTGCTGTTTTGATAAAAGATAGATTTGAAGATTTTTCCATGAGAGATCATGATGATGTGAGAACACTTTGGAAACTGTCTAAAAAGTATAGAGGTGGGGAGATAACAGAGACCAAGCAGAATGAAGGACATGAAATAATAAATCTAAAAGACATATTATCAGAAGGATGGACAAATGTTAAATTTGATGATATAAAAGTTGGAACTAAAATTACTTATCAAATGAAAGTAGTTTATATAGTAACAAAATTATATCCTGGTGGATTCATGATGAAAATATACAAATCTGGTGATAATCCTGGTATGTTCGCAAAAACAGCAAGAATAGAACAAGATAATTATGAAAGTCAAGTTAAAACGGGATTTATTAAGGGAGTGAAGTAATAATAAATCTAAAAGACATATTATCAGAAGGAAAATGGGGAGTTAAAGGTGAATATTTAACTTTGCCAAATGGTAAAAAAATAGAAATTCCCGGACCAGTTGATAACAAATCACTTGCAGTTAAATTGACAGGAAAACTTCGTGATACGGTTCTTATCAATAGAACTTCAAGAAAAGAAATTCATATGCAAGGTAGACTTTTTGGTACAACTTTTGGAAGGATGAAAGACTTAGTAATATACTTAAATCACAATAAGGCAAAATATATTGGAATGAAATGACAACGAAACTTATGGAAGTGGAAATAAAACTAAAAATCGAGGGAGAATTACAATGGAATTATCAAAATTAAAGTTCAAAAAATTTATCCGTGAAGAGATAAAGGCATTAAGAGAATACAGACTTTCTTCAGGTGCATATAAAAGAATGGATGGATTAGTCAAAACAAGCATCAAAAGAAAGTTTGGTGCAAGTGCTATAGACATGTTTGGTGATTTAGAAGAAGACGGTTTTGAAAAAGATGAAATAATTGCGTTTTTTCATAAAATACTTGATAAAATCATCTAAAGAAAACTCAAAACATCAAAAAAAATAAGAGGTTATAAGTGAAAATAAATATCTAGGAGAATAAAAAGTGGACAAAGTTAAGGATGATTTCGAATCTCTAAATGTTATAGATAGGGATAGACATTCAACAGATTATAGTCATTATTTTGAAACTATTCAAAAAACTTTGTCAGATATATTAGAGACACTTAAAAAAGTTACAAATTCCTTTAATCATAACAAAGAAGAACAATAAGAAAACAAAAAAAGGTCAACTGATCCAACCTTTTAGCAATTAATAGACACTATATGTTATATAATAGTGATGTTAATGATAAATGGATCATAATTAAAATAGGAGATTCGCAATGAAAACACTAAAAACATTCCTAACTTCTCTTGTCTTTTTGTGTACAAGTATTTTTGCACAAGAGACAGCAGTTAGTTCTTGGAATGGTGAGTTTAGTACTGATATCACTTTTGGTGATGCAGTATCTTTTACCACATCATATACAGGACTTTCTTTGAGTGGTGATGGATGGAAACTTACTTCGCACTTGTCCGATGGTGACGTGAATGTAGAGGAAGCATATTATAATGTAGATGCCAAATTTACTTCTATCACATTTGGACAGCAGAGTGTCCCCTTTGGTCTTTCTAATGCTTGGCAAAGACCTTCAGGAAATCCTTTTGTAAGTGAACCAAGTTCGCAGACATATTCGAACGGTTTTGGGGCATCTACCGAATTTGCGGGTGTAGGTATTGATGGATTCTTTGGTAGTGATGAAGCTTATTCTGTAAGATTTTCTTATGGAATATTTGGTCATTCTGCTGGAGTTTCTATTAATGGTGATGAAGAACGGTTATTGGATTGTAGTGGTACATTTTCTTATGAATCACTTGGTGCAGTGACATCCTACTTTGAATTTGATTTATCTGAAGAGACAAGTGGTGATTTCTGGTATAGATCCAGTTTTGCTTCTACGTTTACAAAGGATATATCAATATTGATAGGATACTCTTCTGTCGGCGACGAGGCTGGTGATACTGAAACCAATTTTATGTATGGTTTTGGTTATCAATATGATAATTCATATATTCGTTCTGAATTGTCTGCAGATGGTGACGTTTTGGTTCGAGTAAGTTATTTGTTTTAACTCAACTCAAACTGTAAATGTAATTATGGGGGTAGCAATAACTGTTACCCCCTAATAACTAAAATTTAAAGACACAATCAAAAAGGCTATATGAATGAAAATCACAATAGAAATCAAAGATAAATTATCAACTGCAATTCCTAACCTTGATTTTTGGTTGATGGAATTTGTTAGGTTGAGTAGATTTGGGGGATAAAGTGGAAAATAAAATATCACAGGAAGATAAGAAATATAAAATAATTTATGCAGATCCTGCTTGGAGTTATTATAATGATACAACAGCAAAACCTGATTGTACTACTGTAAAAGGTATGAGAAGGCCACCATATTCAGTAATGGGTACTAAAGAAATAATGGAACTACCTGTTGGTGAAATTGCAGACGATAATTGTATATTGTTTATATGGACAACTGATTATCATTTAGAGAAATGTCTGAAAGTGATTAGTGCGTGGGGATTTGAATATAAAACTGTAGGATTTGCGTGGCAAAAATTAAATAAAAAGGGGTCCCCTGTATGTTTTGTGGGTGCTTATACTATGAAAAGTGGTATTGAATTATGTTTGTTAGCCACAAAAGGTAAAGAGGCACATAAACTCGTTCAGAAACATAATATACGAAGTTTAGTAACATCGCCTAGATTACATCATAGTAAAAAACCAGATGAAATTAGAAATAGAATTGTTGAATTATTAGGGGATATTCCACGAATTGAATTATTTGCACGAAATACAACAGATGGTTGGGATGTTTGGGGTGATGAAATTCCAGATGAAACTCATGATTTCTTTTAGGAGAAAAAGAACTGATGGCAAAAATAATATTTCCAAATAATTATTGTCCCATAGAAATAGATGATAAAGAAATAATAGATAACTTCAAAGTAGATGATAGTGTACCAGTCTTTCGTAATGAAAAAGAAACTAGAATCTTTGGAAGATTAAATAATATCTATGTAATGCTTAATTTAACTGATGAAGATAAACATCTAAAAAAAATAATTAAAAAAAAGCAAAAAAAGCCTTTGGAGTAACCACTATTTATGCTTATATTACTTATGTAGTTAGGGATAAAAAAAGGGAGTTAAACTTATGAAATGTGTGGGCGGTAAAGAAGGGGAGTTTCACCAGTCTGTAAAACTTGCGCCGGTAGGTTCGATTCCTACCCCACACACAAATACAAAAGGAGAAACTATGAACAATAAACAATTTGGTCCCATATATGCATTATCATCTGTTGGTAAAGTAAAAGTATGGCAAGCCCAGATTCTTGAAACATCTAACAAATTTGGACAGATAATTTATACCTTTGGACAACATGGTGGTAAACAACAAGTTCAAGAGAGATATATAAAAGTTGGTAAGAATATTGGGAAAGTTAATGAAACCACTCCCTATATTCAAGCATGTAATAACGCTGAATCCAAATACAATAGTAAATGTGATGAAGGTTATCAAGAAGATAAAACCACATTAAGCACACCTATATTACCAATGTTAGCACACTCATATTCTAAACGAAGTCATAATATAAATTGGCCATGTTATGTACAACCTAAGATAGACGGCGTTAGATGTACAGTAGGGAAAGAAGATGGAGTAATTAAAATGTTTACCCGTAAAGGTAAATCAATGACTCCTATGCCTCATGTTGAAAAGGAATTAGAAGAACTCTTTAAACAAGCAGAATTATTAAATTGGAAAACAGATACTCTATATATAGATGGTGAATTATATTCAGATGAATTAACATTCCAAGAACTCGCTGGTGTATTACGAAGACATAAAAATACTAAAGAAACTCTAAATAAGATTTATCTAGTAGTATTTGATATGTTTTGGAAAGATGAAGACACTGAATATAACATTCGCCAAGAGGTATTAAAAAGACTATTTAAAAGTCTACCAAAACTTACGACACAATTAATTGAAACCGAAATGGTACGTGATCATAGAGATATGCAATTAAAACATAATGAGTATGTTCAACAAGGATTCGAAGGTATAATACTTAGAAATACTGATGGTGTCTATAAAATGAAACATCGAAGTCCTGATCTTCAAAAATATAAATCTTTCCTTGATTCAGAATATGAAATCTGTGATTTTAAACAAGGAGATGGAACAGAAAAAGGTTGTGTAATCTGGAAATGTAAAACATCAGACAATCAACCATTCTGGGTTAGACCAAGGGGAACTCAAGAAGAAAGAAGAAAGCAATTTAATAAAGGTTCATCATATATAAAACAACAACTAACTGTAAGATATCAAGAACTAACAGATGATGGAATACCAAGGTTTCCAGTTGGAATAAGTATAAGGGACTATGAATAAAAAACAACTACCTTTTGCTCTCGCAGCTCCTATATAGAACAAGGTGAATGGGGAGAAATGGAAATGGAAAAATTAAACAGGAGGAAAGACTATCAAATATAAAACACTATTACTTTTACTATTATTTTGTATAGGATGTGAAAAGCAAGACTCTATCTTTTATGATGAGATAGAATTTGTTATTGAACCAGGATTAGAA